>PVMK01143281.1_pt1 | contig 101925 bp, 110 predicted proteins | sample 1853481 | NCBI WGS metagenome assembly PVMK01 (sample SAMN08533507, study PRJNA380276) | Marine sediment metagenome, whole genome shotgun sequencing project.
GAAGGGGACGAGGGACCGAATACCGGAGGGATGGGCTCCTACTCGCCCGTCGATGACCTACCCGAGGGTCTCGTCTCCGGCGTGATGACAGATGTCATCGACCCCACACTCGAGCAGATGAAGGCTGATGGCAACCCGTTCACCGGCTTCCTGTACGCCGGACTGGTACTGACCGACGACGGTCCGAAGGTTCTCGAGTTCAACGTGAGACTGGGCGATCCTGAGTGTCAGGCAGTTCTGCCTCGCATGACGAGTGATCTCGTGGACGTGCTGGAGGGAGCTTCCGCTCAGTGGTCGGACATGGCAACAGTGAACGTTGTTCTCGCAGCAAGGGGCTACCCGACTGCACCGGAGAAAGGGGCCGTCGTCAAGGGCCTCGACCGTGTTCCCGACGATGTGATCGTCTTTCACGCCGGAACCAAACGGGACGGCGCGAAGCTTTTGGTCCACGGCGGACGGGTGCTCAACCTCGTCGGCACAGGATCGACGATCGGAGAAGCGAGGGCGAAGGCATATGACGCCGCCCACACGGTTGCCTGGCCTGGAGTCGAGTTCCGGACCGATATCGCCGGCTAGGAGTCTGGTCCTAGGGGCCGATCACGTCGTCGAGCATTCGAATCTCGTCCGGTGGGTCGGTCGATAGAACCACCGAGCCACTGATCACATCTGCCTTTGCTGCCTCCAACTCGGGGACTATGTGGTCGATGAATCCGCCGGTGGTCACATAGTCCACCCCGCCGTTCTCGATACTCAAGACAACATGCTGGGGCGCACCAGTGAGGGCGAACCTGGCAATCGCTTCCTGGACACCAATGTCCATTCTCTTGACGATCGAAGTGGCAATGTGGGCAGTCCAGAACTCCGCAACGGGCTCAAACCAGGGGTTGGCAAGAACGTTCGAATACTCATCGTTATCGACACCTATCGCCCACATCGACGAACCGGTCTCCTGGGCTGCCGATGCGACAGCATTGAACACACCATGACCGGAGAATCCGGCCGCCTGGAAAACAACATCCGAACCTTCTTTGATCAGGACTTCGGCTCCCCAGTTACCCATGGTCGTGCTCGAGTATCCACTCAGGTCGAAGATCGACGTCAAATAGACCGCGCCCACCTCAATTTCGGGGTTGACTCTCGTGGCCCCTTGTTCGAACCCGGTATGGAACGGGAGCATGAAATCGGCGTCTGTTCCGACCACGATTCCGACGTGATTTGTTTCGGTAATCAGCCCGGCCGCGACTCCCGCCAGATAGCCGATTTCATCGTGGCTCCCCACAATGCAGGCGATGTTCTCGACACTTTCCGCATAGGTCGCTGGCTCGACGCTGCAATCAATAAGGATGTAGCTCCCCTCTGGGTATCTATTCATCATGTCTCTCACTGAGTCATCGAAGAATACTTTGTTACTCATTATCACCAGGGGTGTACCGCGCTCCAGAAGTGTTTCGATGTCGGGTAGAAAAACCAGGTTGTCAACGAATTCTCTGCCGGTAAGTTCATTCGCTTCCAGCCCCGCCCCATACCCGCTATGGACCAACTCGTCAAACCCCGAAACAGCGGAGGCTCCTGACCAAAGAATGACGTCCGGTGGCGGTTCCGGGAGCAGGCTCACGATAAGGATGGTCACCGCGGCAGCTAGCGCCGCCACAGCACCACCGAAGTACCAGAGCCGGCGACGGGCACTCTTCTGGAGCGTCTCTTCCTTTTCGACCTGCTCGAGCCGCGTTGCCTTCTCGCGACGACGCATCTCAACCGACGCGTCGATGAACCGGGTTTCGGTCGAGGTCAGCATCAGAGTTGTGGAGTCGCTCCAGTCCTCGAACTGCTGGAGTCTCTCTCCACGGAGCAGGTAGTCCTCCGACTTGTCGGCCTCGATCCACTCCTGGGCGGCAGTGTCCAACGCGTAGAGCCGATCAAGGTCATCGGCGTGGTTCGCTATCCAGGCCTCCAACTGGGGCCACTCCGAGATCAGGTACTCATGCGCCATCTCCACCACCGCGGCACCGGAGGGATCACGGTCAAAGGTTATGAGACGACGGGCGCCAAACGCCTCCAGCACTCCTTGGAGGGCAATCCGATCGACACCAAGATCAAGTAGATCACGCAGAGGCACGGGGCGGGAAGTGCTGAGAGCGCGCCCCTTCTGCACCATTCTCATCATCAGCTGCTCGGCAAGTTCCTTGCCCTCGACGTTGAGCTCCTGGAGGACTGCGTCGGCGCCACCGATGAGGGCACCGTTGATTCCCCCGAGACTCTCGTAGTCGCCCAGAGTCAGGCCGTTGGATGTCCTCTCGAACAGCTCGAACAGTGTGAACTGGAGAAGCGGGAGCGCTCCGGACTCATTACCCATGTCGGCTACGAGTTGGGCGAGTAGGGCAGGCTCCACGGTGACGCCGGCAGCAGCAGCTGGCTCAACAACAGCATGTTCGATCTCCTGGGGAGTCATCGGCTTGACACTCACCACCGAGTCGGTGAATACGCCCGCCAGGGCCGGCATCGACAATGGCTTGTCGTAGTAGTCCGCACGTAACGTCGCCACGACGCGAAGTGGGGTTTCCGGATCACGAATCGCGGTAACGATCACCTCGGAGAACCGAATCGCCACGTCGGGTTCGGCCAGGGTGAATAGCTCCTCGAACTGGTCGACAATCAGAACGACGGATCGATCGATCACCGACAGCAGGGCAGACGCGTCGCTCTCGAAACGACGCAGCAACCCAGCGCGGGAGCCGAATCCGGCTCGATCCAAAGCACCGGCCAATTCCCACAGGGGTCGGGAGCCTGGCTGGAAGACAACGACCGTCTCCCCTTCGGCTCGAAGCGTCGGGATGAGACCTGCCTGCGCCGCACTCGACTTCCCGGAACCCGAAGGGCCGACGATAGAAACGAAACCGGGACCTGTGACCAGTTTCTCGCGGACCTCGGCAACAAGACTCTCCCGACCGAAGTAGATGTCGGCGTCATCCTCAGAAAAAGCTCGAAGGCCCCGATAAGGGTTTCCCTCCGAAATGACCTGGGATTGCATGTTGAGCGTCGGGTCCTGTAGTAGGACCCGCTCCTCCAGCAAACGAAGGTTCTCCGAGGGCTCGATTCCGAGTTCTTCGGCGAGAAGCCGCTGATACTCCCCGAATTGTCTCAGCGATTCGGCCTGGCGGCCCGACCGGTACAGAGCAAGCATCATCAGACGACGAGGCTCTTCGCGCAGTGGGTCGGCCTCGATCGCCTGTCGCGCAAGATCCCGCGCTTCCTCGTGCCGACCCTGATCGAGATCGACATCTGCCATCGCCTCGAGCGCATCGGAGTGGAGCTCGGTGAGACTGCGGATGTAGCCCTGAGCAAAGTCATCGTAGGCAAAGTCGGCCAACGGAGCAGCCGTCCAACTCTCAAGCGCTTTCTCGAGCTTGGGGCGGCCTCCACCCACGTCACCGGTACGGAGGGCCGAGAGCCCTTCCCTCACCAGTCTCTCAAATCTCAGGGTGTCGATCGAGTCGGGGGGGACGTTGATCACGTAGCCCGGAGGCCGTGTATCGATCAACTCGTTCGATGAGCCGTTGGACAGCGCCTTGCGCAGGTCGGAGATGTAGATCTGCACCGAGTGCTCCGCTGTCCTCGGGGGATTCTCGCCCCACACCATGTCAATGATGCGATCGGTGGGGACTATCTCATTGGCGTGGAGAAGGAGGATGGCAAGGACAGATCGTTGTTTCGGAGGGCCCAAGTCAATCAGGCCCTCTGTCGTATCTACCCCAAGTAGTCCCAGTAGACGGAATCTCACCGAGCTCTCAATCGTCCTTGCCATCAAATGTACCTGCCTTTTCTTGCCATTGGCTGATGGCAAGTGGCCGGCAGCTCCTTCCTCCCCCGCTTACTTGTCCGCGGCTGTCTGCTGGGCCAATCCAGAGGCGGTGAGCTCGTCGACATGGTTGGCCATCGCAGCTCCACGCATCCGCCAGGCATCCTTTGCACTCCGAGCTGACCCGATGACATCCGCCTGGGCGAGGCCGGCTTGTATCCGGCTCTGCAGCAGTTGCTGCTGTTCGATCGCGGTCCGCTGAGCAAGTCCAGCCTCGAAGCGGCTCCCGAGTACTGCCTGGTCTTGGATCGCAGCCTGTTGTGCGAGACCCGAAATGGTGAGGGCATCAACGTTTCCGGCAACCTCGCTGCCTCTGACAACGGCTGCATTGTGTGCGGCGGTCTCGCTCGGTCCTGTGAGTGCGCTGATCCCGAAGACAACCCCGACGCCAACGGCCACCGCGACGATCCCGACACCGAGATACTTGATGATTCCCAGGCTCTTGTTCTGGCTTGCAACACTTCCTCTTGTTTTCCCTATGGCGGTCATTTCCGTCTCCTTCTCTCTTTCGGCGCTTGTTCACCGATAGCGAGAACGTGTCAGACGGCTCCCTAGAGGATCTTCAATCTCGCTCTATTCCCGCTCTATGTTCTCTACGCCCGCTCTATGGGCGTCTAGAGCCGGTTCGGTTACCGTCACGCCCAATGAGCCACAAGATCGCAATCGTGATGGGATCGGGATCGGATCGTCCGGTCATGGAGAAGGCCGGGGAGATGCTGGACGACTTCGACATCGAGCACGACACCCGGGTTCTATCCGCACACAAGACACCTGATCAGGCCATCCACTTCGCCACAACCGCAGCCGACCAAGGTTTCGAGGTGATCATCGCCGGTGCAGGAAAAGCCGCCCACTTGGCCGGGGTCATGGCTGCCAAGTCGCTGCTGCCGGTCATAGGCGTTCCCATCAGTGCCTCACTCGACGGAATGGACGCTCTGCTCGCCACGGTGCAGATGCCAACGGGGATACCTGTGGCCACTGTTGCCATCGACGGGGCAAACAACGCCGCGCTTCTCGCCGTGGCCATCCTCGCCATCGGTGACGATGACCTGACCGCGAAGCTGATCCAATACCGCAAGGACCTCGCCGCCAAGACGCTGGCTGGCTGACCGGCTGTGCTGCCCGATACCATCAGGTTGATATGAGCGAGATCTCATTCGACAGGCCCGACCCGCACGACTTCCTCGACATCGATTCACTCCTGTCCGACGAGGAGTTACTGCTGCGCGACACCGTGCGCACCTATGTCGAGAAGGAGATCACCCCCAACGTTGGAGACTGGTGGGACGAAGGGGTCATCCCCCACGCCGACCTGGCGAAAGCCTTCGGCGACCTCGGGATGTTCGGCATGCATCTCGAAGGTTATGGCTGCGCCGGCACGTCGGCCACCGCGTACGGCTGGCTTCTCTCGAACTGGAGGCCGGCGACTCAGGTATTCGATCCTTCGTGTCGGTCCAGGGCTCCCTGGCGATGTTCCCCATTTGGAAATTCGGCTCCGAAGAGCAGAAGCAAACCTGGCTTCCGCAGATGGCCAGAGGCGAGGTGATCGGGTGCTCGGGCTGACCGAGGCTGACTCGGGATCCGATCCTTCGTCGATGCGCACCAACGCTCGCCGGGACGGCTCGGACTGGATCATCAACGGTTCCAAGATGTGGATCACCAACGGGTCCATTGCCGACATAGCCATTGTCTGGGCCCAGACCGACGACGGGGTTCGGGGTTTCATCATCCCCACCGACAGTCCCGGCTTCTCGGCCCCCGAGATCAAGAAGAAGGCGTCCCTCCGCGCATCCGTCACATCGGAATTGATCCTCGACGACATTCGGGTGCCCGACGACTTCGTCCTCCCCGGTGTCGCTTCGATGCGAGGACCTCTCTCATGTCTCAACGAGGCCCGCTTCGGCATCGCCTTTGGGGTGATGGGTTCTGCGAGGTCGTGCTACGAGACGGCCCTTGCCTACGCCAAGGAGCGTGTGCAGTTCGACGTGCCTATCGCCTCTTTTCAACTCACACAGCGAAAACTCGTAGACATGATGGTGGCGGTACAGCGCGGGACCCTTGTCGCCCTTCACCTGGGTCGTCGCAAGGACGAGGGCACCCTGACCCCGGAGCAAGTCTCGTTTGGCAAGTTCGACAACGTGCGCAACGCCTCGACGTCGCCAGGACCGGTCGCTCGATTCTCGGCGCCAACGGAATCACCCTCGAATACCCCATCTTCCGACACATGGCCAACTTGGAGACGGTCTACACCTACGAGGGCACCAACGAAATCCACACTTTGGTGATGGGTGAGGCGATTACCGGTCTCAACGCCTTCACCTGACCGTTTTGTGAAGATTTACGCGGGTTATGGCCGCGCGAATCTTCACAAAAGGGATGCAAGGTCTCCGTTTCTGGCGACTTCCACGTCTCCCATGCCCAACCAGGTGGCCACCAACTCGAGTTCGTGATGGAGAGCCTTGCCCACCGCCACCTTGTCGGCACCGGGCTCGGCAAAAGCTCCCCTGACCCGAAGAACACCAGCCTTGCGATCGGTTTTCAGGTCCACCCTTGCAACGAGGTCGCCGTCGAGGAGAAAGGGAAGGACGTAGTAGCCGAAGACTCGCTTTGGCTCCGGCACATAGATCTCTATCCGGTAGTGGAAGTCCCAAAGCCGCTCCGTCCTCGGTCGGTACCAGATCAAGTTGTCGAAAGGCGAGAGCAGCGCCGTTCCCCGTGCCGATCGGGGGAGGGTCGCATCGGGATGGAGATAGGCGGGCTTGTTCCATCCCTCGACCTCGACCTCCACCAACTCCCCACGGTCCACCAGACCTTGGACCAGCGGTCGGACCAGCGGCATCCGAATCCGGTAGTAGTCGCCAAGGTCGTCGGCGGTGGCGACTCCCATGAATCGAGCTGCCTGTGCCAAAAGCGCCGCTTGAGCGTCATCCCCACCCAGCCCCGGCCCGCCCAGGTGCTCCGGCGCAATGACCCGATCGGTGACGTCATACATTCGCGTGAAGTTGGGACGATCCGCAGTGGTCACCTTGCCCTGGAGAAAGAGGACCTCGAGGGCGAGCTTGCCGTGCGACCAGTTCCACATTGTCCGGTTTTGTCTCTTCCCCGGGTCTTCCAGCTCTCTGGTCCGCAGAGGCCCCCCTGCCTCAACCTGGCTCATCACCTCGTCGATGTACCCGGGTTGCTGCTCCTGCAAACGCTTCATCGCCTTCCAACTGAGCTCCTGATCCATGCGCCACCGGAATAGCCGGTGCTGATCGGCAGGGATCAAGGAGGCTTCGTGACCCCAATACTCGAACATCTCTCCCGATCGCCAGAGCCACGCATCGAGGGCATCCCTGTCGTAGGACCCCAGCCGGGAGAAGAAGGGCATGAAGTGAGCCCGGCTGAAGACATTCACGGAGTCGAGTTGGATCAGCCCGACACGACTCACAACCTTGCGGAAGTGCCGGACATCAACACGCCCGCCGGGACGTGCTTCGATGAAACCCTGCGCCGCAAGGGCATATCGCCTGGCCTGACTCCTGCTGATCCGTCGCATCGAACGGCGACGCTAACCGGCGTGGCATCATCAGACCCATGATCGAGCGCTACACCCTGCCTGAGATGGGAGCCATCTGGGCAGAACAGAACAAGCTCGAGACGTGGAAGGAAGTCGAAGTCCTCGCCCTCGAGTCATGGGAGCAACTCGGCAAGGTGCCCAGCGGGACAGCCGCGCTGACGCGCTCCGCCAGATGCCCTACTCCGGGCGAAGTGGCCGATCGCGAGGCAGTAACCAACCATGATCTTGCCGCGTTTGTGGACCTGCTCGGCAGCGAGGCAGGATCGGGGGCAGCCGGTTGGGTTCATTACGGACTCACCTCCTCCGACGTCCTCGACACCGCCGGTGGCGTCCTTCTACGAGATGCGGCCGACCTGCTCGTCGTTGCGTTGGAAGGGTTGTTCGAGGTTGTGAAGGCCATGGCCGAAGAACATCGCCATACCTACATGATTGGCAGAACCCATGGGATCTGGGCGGAGCCCACCACCTTCGGTCTCAAGTTGGCCGGCTGGGCCTTCGAGCTGAGCCGGGACCACGAGAGACTCCGATCTGCAAGGAGTGCGGTTGCGGTTGGCAAGATATCGGGAGCCGTCGGCACCTACGCCCAGGTGCCTCCCGCTGTCGAAGAGCATGTTTGTCAGGCCCTCGGACTCACATCAGAGCCCGCCTCCACCCAAGTGACAGCCCGGGATCGCCATGCCGAGTATCTGTCGACCCTTGCCTTGATCGGGGCATCGATAGAGCGGATGGCCACTGAGATCCGCCATTTGCAGCGCTCCGACGTGTCGGAGGCTCGAGAGAGCTTCGGCAAGGGACAGAAAGGCTCCTCGGCGATGCCTCACAAGCGCAACCCGATTCTCTCGGAGCGCATGACCGGTATGGCCCGTCTTCTCCGGGGCTATGCGCAGGTCGGCCTGGAGAATGTCGCCCTTTGGCACGAGCGTGACATCTCTCACTCGTCCGCCGAGCGAGTGGTGCTTCCCGACTCATCCATCACGCTCCACTACATGCTGGTGAGGTTCACGGGGCTGGTGGAGACCCTCGTGGTCGATAGGGAGCGCATGGCGGCCAACCTCGAGGCCACCAGCGGTTTGATCTTCAGCCAGGCGGTGCTTCTGTCTCTGATCGAGTCGGGACTCGGCAGGGATGAGGCCTATCGCATCGTCCAGCGCCATGCCATGGATGCGTGGGACGGCAAGGGTCATCTCCGAGATCTTTTGGCCGACGACCCGGAGATCGGGATCGATCGGGATCGCATCGAGGCGAGCTTCTCACTCGAACGGGTGAGCGAGACGAGCGCGATCGTGTTCAAGAGACTCGACGACCTCACCCTCTAGTCAAAGTCGTAGACGCTCTCCAACTGCTCCATGAATGGCTTGGCCGGCAGCAGAACCGCAGCGCCAAGCGGGGTCTTGATGTTGACGATCTCGATCGTGAAGCGATTCACCGAGCTTTTCGAGATTCCCCGATACCTCCAAGCTGCCGACACTGCTTGGGCGAAAGACCAACCCGAGTCGAGACGCACAGAGGAAGAAACGGCCGAGAGACGGTTGGCCAACGTGGCCGGAGATGAGAAACGAGCTGCTCTGGCGGCGAGTTGAAAGAGTACGTCCTGCTGACGGTTTTGTCTGGCAAAGTCCGAACCAGCCACCTGGATCCACTCACCTTCACCCCTCAGCTGCTCGGTGTGACGTGATCTGACCCATCCGAGAGCGGTGGCCCCGTCGACCCGCTGACAACCTGGCGTCGGAATATCCAGATGAGCCTTGGCGTCTCGCGTCGGGTAGTCGACACAAACGGTGATCCCGCCCATCGTGTCCACCAGTCGGGCAAATCCTCCGAAGTTGATCCTGGCGAGATGGTCCACGGGAATACCGGTGTAGTCCTCAACCATGATTGCCATGAGTTCGGAACCCGAGGCTACGCCCTTGCAGCCGCCCAGCCCCGTGTTGAGCCGCGTGAAGGTGCCCTTGCACAGATTCCACACGTAAAGGTCCCGGGGAAGACTGACCATGATGGGTGCTCCACGATCGCTGGGCTGGAGAGCAAGGATGATCGAGTCGGCGAGAAACCCGGACTCGTCCGTACCAATCAGCAGATACGATTCGAACAAATCGTCGGGGATCGGCTCACCAAAGGAGTGCGGGCTGAAATTCCTCGGATCCGGGATCGATTCGATCTGGCTGTTGATCAGGTCAAGGGGATCGGCGTTCACGTCAAAGTCAGGGTCGACTATCTCGAAGTCGTAGACGGTCGTACCGGTTACCACCGGCGCCGGCTCCGCCTCAATCGCGTTTCGTGCCGCGTCAGGGTCGAATTCCTCAATGGCAATGGCGCCAAAGGCGTGATTCAACGCATGACATAGAAGGCACCTGTTCCGAGGACAATCCCAACGAGCACCACAGCAGCCGCCCGCCACGGATGAAACACGACGTACCTCATCAAAGCCAAAGCGGCAATAGGCTTGGCCAGGACGATCTCGATGCAGGGTGATGCCCCTCGATCCCGCTCGTTCAATTCCTGACTATCCAGTCACCCCTGGCGTACCCGCTGGGTGGGCTCACCATCTCCAGTTTGGTGTTGTCCACCTCCCAGGTCAGATGATCACTGACTGAAGTAACCCCATCGAGTCTCCTCGTCAACTCGATGAGCAAGCTGGCGTCGGACTTGGTCTCCAGGTGTCCGCTGACGATCACGTTGCCGTCAACACACTCGATTTCCACTCGTCGGGAGTCGATCCAGAGGATGTCCTTCATGACGTGCCCCTGAATCTCGTCAATGATCTCCTCGTCGGATCGGACGTAGGCCTTGAGCATATCGGCTCGTGCGATGAGACCGATGAGTCGGCCGTCTGCAACGACAGGGATTCTCTTGATTCCCTCTTTCTCCATCAGCCGCGCTGCTTCCGCATGATCCGACTCGGGACCGATGACTTTGACATCTGCGGTCATGACATCGCCCACAAGCCGCTCATGCGATGGGATCTCCGCATCACGAACGAATAGGCGGAGAAGCCCAGCCCTGCGTGTGACACGGCGATCTGCCTCTGTGGCCATGAAGTCGGCTTCCGTGATGATGCCCACCAGGTCGCCATCGTCATTGATGACAGGTAGCCCACTGATCTCGCCTTCGAGCATCCTGCGTGCGGCCTCCTTGAGAGAAGCCTCCGGCCCGACAGTCAGAATTTCTGTAGTCATTAAATCGCGTACACGCATGACACCTCCTTTTCTCCAAAGCTACGACTCGGTGCGAGGGCCTCGCTAGGGGATTTGGGCCCACACCGGGGTGACGAATGCACCCGACTCGACGGCATACCCCACCCCGCTACTCTGCCGCCGCATGATCGGTCTTCCTCACATCGCCTCCGGCAAAGTCCGGGAGATCTACGAGATCGATGAAGAGCATTTCCTGTTTGTCGCAACAGACCGCATCTCTGCCTACGACGTGATCCTCGATCAGACCATTCCGGATAAGGGCCGGGTGCTCACCGGAGTCAGTCTTCACTTCTTTGACCTTCTCGACACCCCGAACCACCTGGTCACAACCGATCTTTCCGGTATTCCGAACCTATCCGAGGAGAACCAGCGCGAACTCTCGGGACGAACGATGGTCGTACGAAGGGCGGAAGTCATCCCGGTCGAGTGCGTGGTTCGCGGCTACCTGTACGGCTCGTCATGGCGGGAGTACCGGGATGGTGGCGGGCCCACCACCGAGCATCTACCTGATGGTCTCAGAATGGCGGACAAGCTGCCCGAACCAATCTTTACTCCGGCGACCAAAGCGACGACCGGTCATGATGAGAACATCACCGAAGCACAGACCAGGGAAATCCTCGGGGATGATCTCTATGAAGACCTGCGCTCGCGCTCTATCGACATCTACATGAAGGGCTCTGCCTACGCCGCGGAGAGAGGTGTGATTCTCGCCGATACCAAGTTCGAGTTCGGCTGGTCGAACGGTGAGATCCTGCTCATCGACGAGGTGCTCACCCCCGACTCCTCCCGATACTGGCCTGGAGATGAATGGGTTCCCGGCAACGAAGTTCCGTCGTTCGACAAACAGTACGTGCGGGACTGGCTGGAGCGGCAAGCCTGGGACAAGACTCCACCGGCACCCGATCTTCCTGCCGATATCGTGGAGGGCACCCGAGCCCGCTACATCGAAGCCTTTGAGCGGATAACCGGGAAAGACTTCGATGACTACCTGGCCGGAGCTGTCACTTGAGAGTGACCGTGACCATCAACAGGCGACCGGAGATCGCTGATCCGGAGGGCACCACCGTTGAGCGCGCACTGCACGACCTTGGCTATACCGCAACGTCCGACGTGCGCATGGACCGGGTGGTTCACCTGAATGTCCTTGGAGACGACCCGGCCACGGTGCAGGCACAAGTGGAAGAGATGTGTCGGCGGCTGCTGGCAAATCCAGTCCTCGAGGACTACGAGGTGGAAGTCTCGGAATGAGGACTGCCGTCGTGGTCTTCCCCGGTAGCAACTGCGAGTATGACGTCGTCTACGCCCTCAACTCGCTGGGTGGGGAAGCCGATCTGGTGTGGCACCGCGAGACGGACCTGGCCGATTTCCATGGCGTGATCCTGCCGGGCGGCTTCGCCCACGGCGATTATCTCAGAACCGGCGCCATCGCCCGTTTTTCGCCTGTGATGAACGAGGTGAGACGCATGGCGGAGTCTGGCGCTCCTGTCCTCGGCATCTGCAACGGTTTCCAAATGCTGTGCGAGGCCGAGCTTCTTCCCGGGGCCCTGATCGCCAATCGTGACCTGTCCTTCATCTGCCGCTTCGTCGACGTCGAAGTCATCGATAGCGACACTGTCCTCACCAGGCTCGCCACCAAAGGAGACCGGATCCGAATACCTCTCAACTCCTACGAGGGAAACTGGGTCGATCCATCCGCAAGCGGCCGTGTCATCCTCCGGTACCTCGGCGACCCCAACGGTTCGCACTCCGGGGCGGCGGCCGTTGCCAACGAGCGGGGAAACGTTGCCGGAGTCATGCCCCACCCGGAACGCGGAATAGAGGACATCCTCGGATCATCAGATGGACAAGTCCTGTTGGAGAGCTTTCTCCAGTCACTCGTGTCGGTATGACCACCGCGGCCGAGCCCATGCACCGAAAGCTCGGTATGACCGACAGCGAGTACGAGTCTGTCGTGGGGATCCTGGAACGGGACCCACTTCCTGCCGAGATCGCCATGTACTCGGTGATGTGGTCGGAGCACTGTTCCTACAAGTCATCGCGAATCCACCTTGGACGTTTCCCCACCGAAGCTCCCTGGGTGGTGGTAGGGCCCGGTGAGAATGCTGGTGTCGTTGACATCGGAGACGGGTGGCTCGCTGCACTTCGCATCGAGAGTCACAACCATCCCTCCTTCGTAGAGCCGTACCAGGGTGCGGCCACCGGGGTCGGCGGCATAATCAGAGACGTCTTCACGATGGGCGCAAGACCGATCGCCCTCTGGGATCAGATCCGTTTTGGCCCGCTCGACCAGCCCAGGAACCGATACCTTTTCAAAGGCGTCGTCTCGGGCATCGCTGGATATGGGAACGCCGTCGGAGTCCCAACGGTGGGTGGAGAAGTCGAATTCGATGATTGCTACTCGGGGAACCCCCTGGTCAACGTGATGTGCCTGGGAATCCTCCGCAAAGAGCAGCTGGTGCTCGGCACTGCCGGAGAGCCCGGCACCATCGCCGTGCTGCTGGGCAGGGCCACCGGGCGAGACGGGATAGGTGGTGCTTCGGTCCTGGCTTCCGCCTCTTTCGACGACGAATCCGAGGAGAAACGGCCGAGTGTCCAGGTCGGCGACCCATTTGAGGAGAAGAAGCTGATCGAGGCCTGTCTCGAGCTCTACGGACTTGGCCTGGTCGTCGGTGTCCAGGATCTGGGCGCCGCCGGGCTCTCCTGCGCCACTTCCGAACCGGCAGGACGAGCCGGCGTAGGGATGGATGTCAACCTCGACGCCGTGCACACAAGGGAGTCCGGCATGACGGCGCCCGAACTGCTCATGTCTGAGTCACAGGAGCGAATGATGGCGTTCGTGGCGCCCGACAAGGTCGAGCGGGTGCTGGCAGTGGCTGACAAGTGGGAGATCGACTCGGCGGTGGTCGGGGAGGTGAAGCCAGGAGGGACACTCACCATAAGGCACAACGGCCAGGTGGTGAGCGAAGTCCCGGCGGCATCACTCGCCGACGCCGCTCCCATCCTCGATCGCCCCTCGGCGCGTCCCGACTGGCTCGAGGATGTTTGGTCCGGTCAGACGACGATCCACGACGTCGACCCCACGACCCTGCTGCTGAAATTGCTGGGCGACCCCGCCATCGGGTCTTCCGCCTGGGCCCACGAGCAATACGACCACATGCTCTTCCTGAACACCGTCATCGGGCCCGGCGGCGACGGATCGCTGCTTCGAATCAAAGGCACGGAGAAAGCCCTTGCCGTATCCACCGATGGAAACGGAAGACTTTGTTACCTCGACCCTCGACGGGGAGCGGCGCGTCTCGTATACGAAAGCGCCCTCAATGTGGCGGTCACCGGCGCCCGTCCTCTGGCGTTGGTCGACAACCTCAACTTCGGCAACCCGGAGAAGCCCGAAGTGATGTGGCAGTTGATCGAGACAGTGGAGGGCATATCGGAGGCATGCGAAACGCTGGCCATTCCCGTGATCGGCGGAAATGTCTCGTTCTACAACGAGACCGACGGGATCGACATCTATCCGACCCCGGTGATCGGACTCCTCGGACTGGCCGACCCGATGCCCCCGGATCCCCCACGGTTGAGCCGTGCGACAGAGGGCATGGAAATCTGGGTTGTCGGGCCGGAGCCGACCGACAACCTCGCGGGGAGCGCCACCGAGCGTGTTCTCGGAGGGGCCCTTCGAGGTCGTCCTACAGCCCCCAACCCGGCGATGGCTCATCGCGTAATCGATCTCGCGGCGGATCTCGCCCACTTCGTTCCGGTACTCCACGACATCTCGGACGGTGGGCTCGCTGTTGCAGTGGCTGAGATCTGCATTGCGTCTGGTGTAGGCGCCCGGATCAGCGACCCTGGACAGACAGCAATGTTCTCCGAAGACCCCCACCGGTTCGTGGTGGTGATGGAGAGCGGCACAACGGAGTTGCCCGCTGATCTGGCAAGGCGTGTGGGAACCATCGTCGGCGGCAACCTGTCTTTCGGATCTGCCGACCTTGACCTTTCAGTCATCACACGAGCCTGGCGGGAGGCTTTGCCGTCCGCTCTCGGGGTCGGATGATGGCTGCCCTCGTGCTGCTCGATGTCGGGAAACCAACAGAGGTCGAGGCCACGATTGACGTGTCCGACGTGTGGATCAACGCCGCCGACGTGAAGACGGTCCTCGGTTGGGAGCTGAAGCCTGAAGGCCTCTGCCGTGATGCCATCTGCATCCCGGTCGAGGGTCGGCCTGGTCTGATGAGTGACGGGCGGATGAACCTGGAACGTCTGGCCGATCTACTGGGTCGACCACTCGCCCACTCCCCGGAGGAGGGTGTCGCCTACATGGGACCGCCGCTGGATCTCTTCAATCAGACAATCAGGACGCTGGAGGCTCCTGATTTCGTCCTTCCGGATCTCGAAGGCCAACTCCACTCGTTGTCCCAGTACCGCGGATCGAAGGTGCTACTGGTGACATGGGCCTCGTGGTGAGGCTGTCGCTATGACCTGCCCGGGTGGCAGTCCATCTACGAAGAACTCGCGATCGAGGGATTTGTGGTGATCACGGTGGCAACAGACCGGGCCGATGATGCGCGCTCATGGATCGAGCGGGCGAACCCAACTCACCCGACTCTGATCGATGAGCACCACCGCCTCGGCGAGCTCTACAACATGGTGAACGTCCCGACCGTGGTGTGGATAGATGAGACCGGACGGATCACCCGCCCCAACGACGTTGCCTTCACCACCGAGAAGGGCGGCAGATACGCCAATGTCTCCACCGACGAGCAGATGGCCCTCCTCCGCGGTTGGGTGCGGGGCTCGTTGCCACCGCCGTCCGACGATGACATCCGCAAGAGAGTGACGCCATTGTCAGAGGAGTCCTCACTCGCCCGCGCCCATTTCGGGCTGGGCTGGTGGCTACATCAGGAGGGTCGCTTCGGTGCTGCCCAGCATCAGTTCTCGATCGGCGGCGAGCTTGCTCCAGACGATTTCATGATCAGACGCGGCACGATGCCGTTGAGAGGGTCTGATCCGTTCGGACCCGAGTTCGCCGAAATGGTCACCGACTGGCTGGGGCGCGGTCACACCTACTACCTGCCCTTGCCTGTCGAGTAGTTCCGTTCTCGAGTTGCTTTATGCAACGTTTTCTCGTACTGTACTGGTATCTCATTACATAAGGGGACCGAACTCCTTCTGGAGTCCCCGCAACAGCTGAAGGCCCTCGCCAACGAGACCAGGGCGAAGATTCTCAGGATTCTGGAAGACGGCCCGGCAAGCGCCAAACAACTCTCGGGTCTGTTGGAGATGACTCATGGAAAGGTCGGGCATCACATAAAGGTCCTCCGTGAAGCCGGACTCATCGAGGTTGTCGAGGAGCGTCCGGTGCGTGCAGTCATCGAGCGTTTCTACGGACTGAGCCATGACTACCTTCGTTTTGGAGACAACACTTCCGACAGACTGAAGTTCACTCTCGCCCAGGCGGCACGGGAGGCGGTCCCCACATCGAGTCAACCCTTCGAACCACCAGGTGTCTTTCTGACGGTGCGCATGTCTCAAGAGCATGCGGCCGATTTCCACCGTCGCGTGCTCATGTTGGCCAACGAGTTCAACGACAACGGTGATGGGAAAGCCGCCAACGTCTATGGATTCACCGCATCGGTCTTTCTGACTGACACCCCATCGAGGTCCACAAGGTGAAGGGTCTATCCAGACAGGGCGCACAAGAATCGCCCACCATCATTCTTCTTCACGGTGGTGTCATCAACCGACACATGTGGGGACCCGTCGTCGATATCCTGGGTGACCGCTACGACTGCATCTCCATTGACCTGCCGGCACATGGTGAGCTTGTGGAAGAGAAGTTCTCCATTGATCGCGGAGTTGACCGGGTCATCGAGGTCCTCGACGACCTGGAGATCGAGAACTCGGCGCTGGTAGGTCTCTCGCTCGGCGGATACGTCGCTCAGGCGACGGCTGCTTCACATTCGCGTCGAGTGAACGGTCTCGTGCTGTCTGGAGCCACGATCAATTACACCGGTTGGGACGGCATCTCGACTCGTTTCTACGGCTTCCTGTTCCCACTTCTCGCTCGCCCGGCAATGAAAGCGTTTGCGAAGAAGATGACAGAGGATCTAGGCCATGAGCTTGCCGACCAGATCCTTGCCGGTGGGCTCTCGGCAAAGGGTGGAGCCCAAAGTCTCCGTCGAATTCCCGGCGTGGATTACGCGAAAGCGATGGCGGACTTCAGCGGCCCCATCGTCATCGCCAACGGTGAAAGGGACACGCCCAACCGCGAAGGTGAGTCACGCTTTCTGGAGCAGTTCCCAAACGCAGATAGCGTCGTCATAACCGACGCGGGTCATTCCTGCGCCCTTCAACAGCCACAGCAGTTCGCCCAAGTCGTGGAACGTCTCATGGCGGTGACCACCTAGCCTGGGCCTGTGACAGCACTCGCGGCCGTTCTATCTGGTGGCTTGAGCACCCGCATGGGTCAGAACAAGGCAGACGTTCTCGTTCGCGACCGGACGATGCTCGAGATGGTTGGAGCAGCATTGAGGATGGTTGCCGACCGAATCGTTCTTCTTGGACCTGATCGAGACGGGGTGGGAGTCTTGGCCGGACTCCATTCATGCTCACGGGCCACTTGCCGGTATCGCAACGGCTCTCAATCGAACCGACACCGACCATGTGCTGGTCGTCGCCGTCGACCACCCGTTCGTCAGACATGAGACCCTCCGCATGATGCTCGACCGGGCGGACGATATTCCGGTGGTACCGGTGGATGACCACGGGAACCGTCAGGTCACCTGTGCTGTATATCCGAAGGCCATCGCCCTCCTCGCTGCCGAGGAGGCTGCGTTGGGTGGTTCGATTCAGAGTCTTCTCGATCGGGTGTCATTCGATGCCGTCCCACCCGATGTGTGGGGCTCATGGGGTGACGATGGTCGGAGTTGGTTTTCGGTTGACAGCCAGGACGCGCTTGGAGAAGCACTGGGGAGATATCAGGAGCAGTAGGGCCCAGGTTTCTTCCACCCCTACGATCTAGCCGGCAATGTCGCCGCGGGGATAAGGTTGATAGAGATGAACACCCAAGTCGAGAAGCTCATCTACGTCGGTGACCCCATGTGCTCGTGGTGCTGGGGGTTCGCCCCCGAGATCGAGAGTCTTGCCGATGACTACCCGGTCGAGGTGGTCGTTGGCGGTCTTCGCCCCAGGACCTTCGGCTCAGCCTCTGGACGACCGCATGGCCGTGTTCCTGTCAGATCACTGGGTTGAGATCAAAGAGCGAACCGGCCAACCCTTCGACACGGCGTTCCTGGATCGCCGTGACGGCTGGATCTATGACACGGAACCGGCGGCGATTGCCGTCACCCTGGTTCGTGAAATAGATGAGCCAAGCACCCTCGACTATTTCACCACTGTCCAGCATGCCTTTTACGCGGATGGTCGTGATATCACCGACTTCGAGGTCCTCGCTGATCTCACCGGCGATTTGGACATCGACCAGCATTCATTCAGAGAGCAGCTCGAATCTGATAGGGGCGAAGAAGATGGCGTGGGCGGATTTCTCCAGGGCTCGCAACTGGGGTATCGGGGGTTTTCCGGCACTGATCGGAGGCCTCTCAGATGGCCAACTCGCCCTGCTCGCCCGGGGATGGACCGAAGCAGATTTCATCCGAACCAGCATCAACTCCGTAGAAGAGGCAGCGGTCGGTTGAGAGACCCCTTCGTTCCTCGACCAGAGATCCACCCCAACGCAGTCATCTCACCGGGCAGCCACATCTACGGCCATGTCGAGATCGGAGCACACACTTTTGTCTTGTTTGGCGCCGTCATTCGTGCCGAACTCGACCGGATCACGATTGGGAATGAGACAAACATCCAGGACAATGCCGTCCTCCACTGTGATGAGGATGTGCCCTGTCTCGTGGGAGACAGGGTGACCATTGGGCACTCGGCTGTCGTGCACGGGGCGGTTGTCGAAAACGGAGTATTGATCGGAATCGGAGCGAAAGCCCTCAACCGAGCCAGGATTGGGGAGGGGGCATGGCTTGCCGCGGGATCTGTCCTGGCAGAAGGCAAGAAGATTCCGCCGTGGACCCTGGCGATGGGAGCCCCTGCCGTACCCGTTCGTGACCTGACGGAGGATGAGATCAGGCGAGCCGACGTAGGAGTGGACCACTACCTCCAGCTTGCCGAGGTGTATCGCGAATTATTCTCCAAACTTCCCTGACCAGAACTGTGTGCGAGGTCAGGAGCGACCTACGATGGAGATGTGCCCGAGGAGGCCCAGATATCTGTTGTCGATGGCCCCCGTGAGGCTTGCGGGGTCATTGCCGCCTACTCGACCACGGAGCGAATCTCCCACCTGATCTACTTTGGTCTCTTTGCCCTGCAACACAGGGGGCAGGAGTCGGCGGGAATCGCCACATCAGACGGTGAGACCATGACGGTGTTCAAGGACATGGGACTCGTCGCTCAGGTTTTCGATGAGCCGGCGTTGGCCGGTCTGGAAGGCCACATCGGCATCGGTCACACCCGCTACTCCACCACCGGATCGAACAACTGGGCCAACGCTCAGCCTGCCCATCGTCAGGTAGGAAGCACCAGCGTTGCGCTTGGCCACAACGGAAATCTCACAAACACCGCGGAGCTGGCCGCTTCTCTCGGGATATCGGGAGCAACAACGGATTCTGATCTGATGGCAGAAGGTGTTGCCCGGGCCATCGACGACGAGCGATCCGACTCCCGCGGGCTGGAGGTTGCGCTGATGGAGGTGGCACCCACCTGGAAAGGGGCCTTCTCCCTGGTGCTCATGGATCAGGGAAGGATCGTCGGGCTGCGAGACCCCAATGGGTTCAGACCGCTCTGCCTTGGCTCCCTCGGAAGAGGAGGTTGGGTTCTCGCATCCGAGACGGCTGCTCTCGATCTCGTCGGCGCCAAGTTCGTTCGCGAGGTCGCTGCCGGCGAGATGGTCGTGATCGACGCCAATGGAGTGAACAGCTACCACCCGTTCGAGGAGGTCAAGCCCGGGCTCTGTCTGTTCGAGTTCGTCTACTTCGCCCGACCCGACAGTCAGATGTATGGCCGAACAATTCACACTGCCCGCTACGAGATGGGGCGCAGCCTGTCGGAAGAGCACCCCGTCGACGCCGATGTCATCGTGCCTGTACCGGAATCGGGCATCCCGGCCGCTCAGGGTTTCGCAGCGGCAAGCGGCATCCCCTACACCGATGGCCTGGTCAAGAATCGTTACATCGGCCGGACGTTCATCGAGCCCTCTCAGATGCTCCGCGACCAGGGCATCCGGCTCAAACTGAACCCGATACCCGAGAACCTCGAGGGCAAGCGGGTGGCTCTCGTCGACGACTCGATTGTGCGGGGATCTACGACAAGGAAGCTGGTGGCCATGGTCCGCGAAGCAGGCGCTACCGAGGTTCACCTTCGGGTGTCATCTCCCCCCTATCGGTGGCCGTGCTTCTACGGAATGGACACGTCCGACCGATCCACCCTCATCGCTGCCCATAAGGATGTTGATGAGATCAGGGAGGATCTGGACGCCGACTCGCTCGGCTACCTCAGTCTCGATGGCCTGATGGGAGCCACCGGCGTGGCCGATGCCGGCTTCTGTACGGCGTGTCTATCGGGCGAATACCCCACCGCGATACCCAACACAACTGACAAATTCCATCTCGAGCGATCCTGACATGACCTCCTATCGCGATGCGGGCGTCGACCTCGACGGCGCATCCAAACATGTGGCCAGCATCTCCGAGGAGGTGCGATCGACATGGGCCGAGAGTGTTGTCGGAGCGTTTGGGGGGTTTGCGGCGGGTGTCGAGATCCCGCCTGGATACGACAACCCGGTCCTGATGATGTCCACCGACGGTGTGGGGACGAAGCTGGATCTTGCCCGGCGGGTGGACGCATGGGACGGGGTGGGAGCCGACCTCGTCGCTATGTGTGTCGACGACCTGGCCGCCGTCGGAGCCAAGCCCCTCGGATTCGTCGATTACCTGGCTGTGGGATCACTTCAGCCCGAGCGGGACACGGCGATTGTGAAATCGATTGCCCGCGCTTGTCGAGAAGCCGGATGCGCCCTTCTTGGAGGTGAAACTGCAGTGCATCCCGGTGTGATGGAACCCGATGCGGTCGACCTGGCCGGCGCTGTCATGGGCGTCGTCGAGAAAGGTGATGAGCTGGGCCCACATCTGGTCAGGGATGGAGATCTCATCGTTGGTCTTTTGTCCCCCAACCTTCGATCCAACGGATTCTCCCTGGTCAGGGTGGTCTTCGGAGATGAACTCGATCAGTATGCCAAGTCGCTCCTCGAGCCGTCAGTCATCTACTCGCCCGCGGTGCTCCAGGCCGTTTCCACGGGGGGTGCCCATGCTGCTGCCCACATCACCGGTGGTGGAATCGCCGAGAACCTCGGGAGGGTCGTCCCGGAAGGTTTGGGTGCGATCATCGACACCTCGACCTGGCAGATTCCGCCGGTCTTCGATCTCGTGTCCGATCGAGGAGTGGGCGAAGACGAGATGTTCCGTACCTTCAACATGGGGATCGGCTTCTGCCTCGTGATCGACGCGAACGCCTTCGACGATGCCGCTGCCGCAGTCGGCCAACACGACCCCACAGTTATCGGACGGATCACAACCGGTGATGGTGTGTACCTGTCCTGAGGGTTAGTCCTTGTACCCCGATAACACGCCGTCGACTTCAGCCGCCAGTTCCCTCTTCCGCTCAACGTCGAGAAACGACGACGTGATCGAGTTGCTAGCCAGTGCGGCGAGATCATCTACGCCCCAACCAAGAGCGGACTCCAGGGCCAGGTAGTTGTCTCCTACGTAGCCGCCAAAATATGAAGGGTCGTCAGAGTGAACACTCACCAGTAGCCCGGCCTCGACCATGGTCACAATCGGGTGGTTCTCGAGTCTCTCCACAACCTTGAGAGCCAGATTCGATAGCGGGCACACTGTCAATGGCACCTGGTCACGGCTCATCCGATCGACCAAACGCGGATCCTCGAGACTCCGCACCCCATGGTCGATCCGTTCGACACCCAGCGTGTCGAGGGCGCCGACGACATATTCAGGCGGCCCCTCCTCGCCGGCATGTGCCACGGCCTTCAATCCAAGTTTCCTGGCCATCTGAAAGGCATCGGAGAACAACTCTGGCGGATTGCCCACCTCAGAGGAATCAAGCCCAACAGCTATCACCCCGTCGAGATGAGGCTCGGCAGTGATCAGCGTGGCCACAGCATCCTCGCCACTGAGGTGTCGGAGAAAGCAAAGGATCAAATCGGCCGTAACGCCAGACCTGGAGCGGGCGTCAGCGATAGCTTCACGAAAGCCCTGCATGAAGACTTCAAACGGAATCCCTCTGGCCGTGTGGGTCTGAGGATCAAAGAAGATCTCGGCGTGACGCACGCCATCGGCAGTCGCCCGATCGAGATAGGCAGCCATCAACTCGTAGAAGTCGTCCGGAGTCTGCAAGACGGCAGCGCCCTGGTAATAGATGTCGAGAAACGACTGAAGGTTGGTGAAGTCGTACGCCTCCGCCACCCCGTCGACACTCTCAAACGGCAGATCAAAGCCATTGCGCTCCCCCAGCCCAAACATCATCTCCGGTTCGAGCGTGCCCTCGATATGAACGTGAAGCTCCGTCTTCGGTAATGAGCGTACGAATTTGTCCATCTCGCTCATAGGGCACTGTCCCAGGGTCTCACCGAGACTTCGCTGAAATTGGCGATGACAGGAGGGATCTCACCGCCCAGCATGACACCTGACGATTTGATGGTTGACATCTCACAACGGTAACGATCGATTCCGAGAACGGGTCCAACTCGTGATTAGCTTGACTTTGGTCGAGAACCTCAAGGAGTGGAAATGACGATCGAAACAGCGCCTGAGCGCACCATCAACTATGCCTTCCTTCTCGGAGGCCTGACCGCACTCATCTTCGGCATCATCTTGTTGATCCGACGCGAGGAGGCCATCGAGCTGTTGGTCATCCTCCTCGGCCTGTGGTGGCTCATCCAGGGGGCTTTCATGCTCTTCTCCGTGTTCATCGACCGCGAGGATTGGGGATGGAAGATTCTCCTGGGCCTACTTGGACTAACCGCAGGTGTCGTCGTGCTGGCGAACCCGATCGACAGTGCCACCTTCCTCGGCTCGACGCTGGCGATCATCCTTGGTGTCATCGGAGTGATCATCGGAGCGTCGTCCATATTCGGCTCATTCCGTGGCGGTGGTTTCGGCGCACTCATTTTCGGTGTCATCAGCGGTCTCATCGGACTGCTGTTCATCTTCAACCCATCCAGCTCGGCCTCCCTGATGGTGACCCTGTTTGCCGTTCTTCTGCTCATCGATGGCATCGCCGGGGTCTTTCTGGCGATCAAGTACAAGTAGCCAATCCATTTCATTGGAGAAAGAGGCGCCCGAGGGCGCTTCTTTCTCGTCTGGTGACCTGGCACTTTTTGCCGTGGCCGGAGACTTCCAGGGGGCAGTTAGGCTTTGCTCATGAGCGATCTCAATAGCCGACACCGGGACGTCATCGCTCCCGTCATCGCGTTCAACACCAAGATCCATGCCGCCTCCGCATCGGGCATGTGGATCACCGACCCCGAGGGCAACCGTTGGGCGGACTTTGCCTGTGGCATTGCCGTCGCCAACCTCGGTCACAACCACCCGGCTGTTGTGAAAGCAGCCCATGCCCAGATCGACAAGGTGATCCACTCCGGGATGATCTTTCACTACGACTCTGTGGTGGAGGCGGCCGAGAGACTTCGTGAGATCACTCCGCCGGAGATCGAGAAGTTCGCCTTCGCCAACTCCGGGGCCGAGGCGGTCGAGGCCACGGTGAAACTGGCCAAGTACACATCCGGTCGTCAGGGTGTGATCGCATTTCGTGGCGGGTTTCACGGTCGCACAATGGGGTCCGTCGCCTACACCACCTCGAAGGCGAAGTATCGGGACGGCTATCACCCTGTGCTCGGATCCGTTTTCGTAACTCCCTTCCCTCACCCCTACCGCTGGGGAATGTCCACGGACGAAGCGATCGATCTGTCCTTGCACGAACTGGCAATGACCTTCAAGCACGTCGTCTCACCAAAGAACATCGCATGCTTTCTCGTCGAGCCTGTCCAGGGCGAAGGCGGCTACTACCCGGCGCCGCCCAAGTTTCTCGATGCCCTCAGAGAGTTGGCCGACGAGCACGGGATCCTGCTCATCTACGACGAGGTGCAGACAGGGTTTGGACGAACGGCCGAATGGTTTGCCTCCGATCATTTCGACGCCAAGCCGGACATTATGGCCATGGGCAAGGGAATCGCCAACGGATTCCCCCTGTCCGCGTATGGAGCGTCCCGGGAGATGATCGACTCCTGGCCGGTGGGATCTCATGGCACCACCTTTGGCGGCAACCCTGTTGCCGCGGCCGCATCAGTTGCGGTCATGGACACCACTGGTGACCTGTTGCCACATGCCCGCGAGCTGTCGATTCACGCCTTCGACAGGTTCCACCAACTCGCCGAGCGTTACGAGACAATCGGTGACGTTCGAGGGCTCGGTCTGATGATCGGGGTGGAGCTTGTCGAGGACCGAGCGACACGTGTCCCCGACGCCAAGGCGTTCCAACACATCCAGGCACACGCCTTCGACCGTGAGCTGATCATCATCGAATGTGGCCCTGATGGAAACGTCCTCCGTTTCATCCCACCCCTGATCACGACTAAAGAAGAACTCGACTGGGCCATCGATCTCATCGACGAGGGCCTGGCCAGTTGGGGACAGACGCGCTCCTAGGAGTCAGCGGGCTCCCAGGAGTCTGCTGATACCACGCTGATCTGGTAGTTCTCCGAGTTGCTGGTACACTTGTCTGATCCGCATCGGGTGGAGGCCAGCGCAACGTCGCTTCCCCGGTGATAAACGGCCCACTCTCACCTGGTTTGGACTGCCTCTCCAACCGACCCTCGACCCACAAGGCGTTGTTCGCCGACGGTCGAGCGAGAACGGCATATCCAGCTAGCGCCCCGACATGGGGTGAGGAGACATCATGACGTCCACGTTCGCCCATCTCGGGCTACCCGACCCTCTTGTGCAATCTCTCGCTAAACGCGAGATCATCGTTCCGTTCCCCGTCCAGGAGGCCACCATCCCCGATGCCCTCGCGGGCAGGGATGTTTGCGGAAAGGCACCGACCGGGTCCGGCAAGACCCTTGCCTTCGGTCTGCCACTTCTCACCAAGGTCGACAAAGCCACCCGCCTGCGGCCCCGTGCCCTGATCCTGGCCCCAACCCGCGAGTTGGCCGAACAGATCAAGCAGGAGTTGGCACCCCTTGCCAGAACGGTCAACCGATACGTGGTCGCCATCTACGGTGGCGTCGGATACGGCCCCCAGAAGGGTGCCCTCCGTAAGGGTGTCGATGTTCTCGTTGCCACTCCGGGACGACTGGAAGACCTGATCGAGCAGAGGTCGGTCGACCTCAGTGAGGTCGACATTGTCGTAGTCGACGAGGCGGACCGTATGGCCGACATGGGGTTTCTCCCCGCGGTGCGACGCATCCTCGACCAGACCTCGTCGAAACGCCAGACCCTTCTCTTCTCGGCAACACTTGACGGTGACGTCGCTGTGCTCATCCGTGAATATCAGCGAAATCCGGTCCAACACGAAACCGGGACCGTGGAGTCCGAGACCATCGACGCCAGGCATCATTTCTGGTTGGTTCAGCATCACGATCGTATCCAGCACACCGCCGATCTGGTCGACGAGATGGGAAAGACGATCGTCTTCACCCGTACGCGCCACGGTGCCGACAGGCTCGCTCGTCAATTGGACAAGGCAGGTATTGGTGCTGTGGCCATGCATGGCGGACGCTCACAGAATCAGCGCACAAGGGCCCTCAAGGCCTTCTCATCTGGTCGCGCCCAGGCTCTGATTGCCACCGACGTCGCCGCACGAGGAATTCACGTCGACGATGTGGCGTCGGTCATCCACTTCGATCCGCCCGGCGATCACAAGGATTACCTTCACCGATCGGGAAGAACCGCCCGAGCCGGCGCTTCGGGCACCGTTGTCAGCCTCGTCACCGGAGAGCAACGGCGCTCAGTCCAAGGCATGCAAAGAGAACTCAGGCTGAATGCACCCATCAAAGAGCCTCGAATGGAGGACCTCCACAACGCCGGTCATCGCATCGGCGAACCAGGCCCGCAAACCGAGACGAAACGACCGTCTCACAAGCGGCCGGCCACCAGGACGAGAACCAAGGCCAGGGCTTCGAACGGTCACACCACCTCAGGGGCACAGAGCCTCTATGTGGCCAACCTCCCCTGGGGCGCAACCACAGACGAGCTGGAGGCGCTTTTCGGGCGCTACGGCAAGGTCCACGAGACAACGATCATCGCCCATCCTCGAACCGGTCGCTCAAAGGGATTCGGTTTCGTCGAGATGCCAGCTTCTGACGCGCGAACAGCCGTCAGGGAGCTGCATGGCTCGGTAATGGGGGGACGGGACCTTACCGTGCGACTTGCCCGACCAAAAGGCGGAAACACCTAACCCTCAGCTCAGACATCGTCATCTGGCATGCAATGACCCGGCGTCGTTCAACGTCGAGGGATTCGATCGCCCAGGCGACAACATGGAACGGGCCGGCGCACCGGATCGCGTTGGAGCACGCCCGGCGACGACACGGGCGATCCAGTCGGCCATATCAGCCTAAACATCCTGGTTGTGCCCGCATCGAGGCCACGCCAACGTCGCCGGCGTCATAGCCCGGTGCTCGCCGGCCGCACCGTCCACAACGACCCCTTGCTCTCGCATTTGGTCGGACCGACACGATGATCGCGTTAGCTTTTTCGTCGAACCCAACGGGTTCGACAACGGTGCGTATCAACCCGCACGCACGTTGCCATACCCTGTTGTTCTGCGCCCTGATTTGCTCCTCATGTTTTCGAGCCGTTACGCAGCCCAAAAACCTAGAAACAGACAGGGTGCAACCTGCGTCAACCCTCCCCAAACCACCGCGGACAGAGCAGAAGAACGCCATAAAGACGGCTACACAACCCAACCTGAGAGACCCCCGGATTTACCGGGGGTCTCTCAACGTCAAGACGGCCAGGAGTTGACCACCCAGATCACCCCAACCGCCAACGCCAACGCACCTGATCCGTACATGAGCCTGGTCACCCATTCCGAGCTGCTGCGACGAACCATCACGCCGAGGCCAAAGGCGAACATGCTCATGCCCACCACGGACGCCACCAGAAACGCCGCAAGGTAGATGACGGCCTGTGTGAGTGGCAGCGCCAGAGCCGGCAGCACGCCAAACAAATACCCGGTACCGGCCATTCCATGAAAGACGCCAACACCCAAAGCTGCGTGATGATGGGTTCGATCGTCGGGCTCATGGGGATGGAGATGCTGATGAGATGTCTCACCATGTGCGTGGGGGTGATCGTGAATCTCGACCTGACCGGCTCGATAGATGGCCCAGAAGCCAACCCCGATCAAGAGAAACCCGACAAGAAACTCGGCCCACGTCGACCAGACATTGATATCGACAAGACTTCTCAAGAGGAGCCCTAAGCCTCCGACGACAGCCACTCCGATGCCATGCCCCAGACCCCAGAACCCACCAATTCGACCGGCTCGAGATGGGTCTCGCACAGCGATGGGAGCGAGCGCAGCGAGATGGTCAACCCCCGAAAACACATGGAGGATGCCGGCTGCGAGTCCGGTAACGAGTGGAATCATCGATCGGCACCGTAGTTACCGCGGGAACCATCCAAGCCGTTGGATCATCCAACCCGACATGAGACGGAAGACACTCGGATTGCTCACTGCAGTTGCACTGGCCGTCTCGGCGTGCGGTGGAGGGGGAGGCTCAGGAGCGGAGGTGCCCGCCGACCCCGACGCGCCCTGTTGTTCAAGTCCACTCCGAAGGAGGCTTTCTTCCGGTGGAGATTTCCCTCGGCAGGGGACCCAGGTACACACTCCTCGCCGATGGTCGACTCATCCACGAGGGGCCCGTGATCGCGATCTACCCGGGACCACTTCTTCCCAACTACCTGGTCGGCCAAATCAACGAAGACCAGATGAACACCGTCCTCGAACTGGTCGACGAGATCGGACTTCCCGGGATGGAGAACGAGATCGACGACAGCGCTGCCTCATTTATCGCCGATGCCTCCACCGAAGTCGTCACTTACTGGGACACCGAGGGCGAGCACACATACTCGGTGTACGCCCTCGGCATCGAACCTGATTCATCCAACCCTTCGACCACAGCTTTCACAGAGCTCTTGGTGGTGCTCGACCAATTCGCCGCCCAGGGGAGCGCCGTTGCTTATGAGCCAGAGCAGGTGCGGGTGATAGCCGGCGTTGGGTTCGTCGACCCGGAGTTCACCGATGTCCGAGATTGGCCACTGGACAACATCGAGTTCTCCGACTGGGAAACCCTGCCCAACGGATGGATGTGCACGATCTATGGGCCCGAAGTCCTCGACACCTTCGCTGACGCCAGCCAGACAACCCAGTGGACCCATCCTGATCCGATGATGGATGCCCCGGCGTTCACACTCCTGGTCCGACCCCTCCATCCCGGCGAACCAAACTGCCCCAACGCATAGAACACGTTTTGTGAAGATCTACGCGGGTTATGCCCGCGCGAATCTTCACAAAACGAAGGGGAGATCAGCCAGAGACCACCGGAACCTGGGTCATCGCCTCGTCGATGCGGTCTTGTGGGTGCTCGTAGTCAACCAGCTCGCCATTGAAGAACGCCTGGTAGGCGGCCATGTCGAAGTGACCATGGCCACTGAGGTTGAAAAGGATCACCTTCTCTTCGCCCGACTCCTTGGCCTTCTCGGCTTCCGTCATCGCGGACGCCACCGCATGTGTCGGTTCGGGACCGGGGATGATTCCCTCCGCCTTGGCGAACTTGACCGCAGCGGTGAAGGTCTCCGTCTGATGCAGCGCCTCTGACTCGATGAGCCCGAGCTCCTGGAGATGGGAAACCAGTGGAGCCATTCCGTGATAGCGGAGCCCACCAGCGTGGATCGGATCCGGGATGAACGGGTGGCCGAGTGTGTGCATCTTGACCAGGGGCGTCATCTGACCGGTGTCCCCGAAGTCGAACTGATAGCTGCCCCGTGTCAGGGTGGGAGCCGCCGCGGGCTCGACAGCGCGGATCACCGGGTCCATTCTCCCCGCCAGCTTCTCACGGACGAACGGGAAAGCCAGGCCCGAGAAGTTGGAACCACCACCAGCACAACCAATGATCACGTCAGGAGTCTCATCGACCAATGCCAATTGCTTGAGGGCCTCCTCACCGATGATCGTCTGATGCAGCAACACGAAGTCGAGCACCGAGCCCAAAGAGTATTTGACGTCTTCGTTGGTCGCGGCGACCTCAACTGCTTCGGAGATTGCTATTCCCAGACTGCCCGGGGTATCCGAATCCGCTTCGAGAACCGAGCGGCCATATTGGGTGTTGTCCGACGGTGATGGGTAGATGGTGGCGCCGTAAGTCTCGATCATCGCTTTGCGAGCCGGCTTCTGGTCGAAAGAAGCCCGCACCATGTAGACCTCACAGTCCAGGCCGAATAGGGAGCAAGCGAATGCCAGGGCCGAGCCCCATTGGCCAGCGCCGGTCTCGGTCGACAGTTTCCTCACACCCGCCTTGGCGTTGTAATAGGCCTGGGGGACCGCAGTATTCGGCTTGTGCGACCCGACCGGGCTGACGCCTTCGTACTTGTAGTAGATGCGGGCAGGCCCGCCGATCAGCGCCTCGAGCCCATGCGCTCGATAGAGCGGGGAGGGGCGCCACAGTCGATAGACCTCACGGACCTCCTCGGGGATCTCGATATAGCTTTCCTCCGAGACAAGCTGCAAGATGAGGTCCATCGGGAACAGCGGCGCCAGGTCGTCGGGACCAACCGGCTCGTGTGTCCCCGGGTGGAGTACCGGTGGCGGAGGTGAGGGCAGGTCGGGAACGATGTTGTACCAGTGGGTGGGAAGCTCGGCTTCCGGCAGAACGATTTTTGTGGCCATGCGGGCACACTACGCGACAAACACCTGCCATGTCGCTGGATGCGCCGGGTACCTGAGCTGCTTCACCCGAAATGAGCTGATTCACCCAAATACGGGATGCAGCCATGATGTAGTCGGACTAGTCCTCGGTGGAAGTGGCTGACTTTTCGGCGATCTCGCTGACGATGTCGGCATTGGCCAGGGTCGTCACGTCGCCAAGCTGTCGGTTCTCGGAGATGTCCTGGAGGAGACGCCGCATGATTTTGCCCGACCTCGTCTTGGGGAGATCGTCGGTAAAGACAATCGATTTGGGCTTGCCTATCGGACCAATGACCTTGACCACGTGCTCCCTCAGCTCCGCCAGCAGATCGTCGTCACCGGTGACCGAGCTGCGAAGAGTGACAAACGCCGCAATCGCCTGGCCCGATATCTCGTCCTTGCGGCCCACAACGGCCGCCTCCGCGACGGCTGGATGACTGACCAGCGCCGATTCCACCTCGGTGGTGGAGATGTTGTGACCTGACACCAGCATGATGTCGTCGACACGACCCAGCAGCCAGTAATAGCCGGCCTCGTCGCGCTTACACCCGTCTCCTGCGAAGTACAGACCAGGAAACCTCGACCAGTAGGTATCGACATATCGCTCATCGTCGCCGTAGATGGTTCGCGCCATCGCCGGCCACGGTTCGGTGATGACGAGAAACCCCCCACCTCCAAAGGGGACCGACTCGCCGGCTTCATCGACGACATCTGCAGCGATTCCCGGGAAAGGGACTGTCGCCGAGCCAGGCTTGGTGGCGACCGCCCCGGGCAGAGGGGTGATCATGATCGCCCCGGTCTCGGTCTGCCACCAGGTGTCGACAATCGGGGCCGAACCACCACCGATGTGTTCCTGGTACCACATCCAAGCCTCGGGGTTGATCGGCTCACCGACAGTCCCTATCAGTCTCAACGACGACAGGTCGTGCTTCGCCACATGCTCATCGCCCCATTTCATGAAGGCCCGAATCGCCGTCGGCGCCGTGTAGAAGATCGTGACCTTGTAGTCCTCGATGATCTGCCAGAGTCGATCGAAGTCCGGATAGTTGGGAGCACCCTCGTACATCACACCGGTGGTCCGGTTGGCCAACGGGCCGTAAACGATGTAGCTGTGACCCGTCACCCAGCCGATGTCCGCGGCGCACCAATAGATGTCCGAATCGGGCTTGATGTCGAACACATAGGAGTGCGTCGTGGTCACCCCCGTCAGATAACCCCCTTGGGTGTGAACTATCCCCTTCGGCTTCCCGGTGGTGCCCGAGGTGTAGAGGACATAGAGCGGGTCTTCGGCCTTCAGCACCACAGGCCGGCACTCGTTTGACTGTCCCTCAACCAGATCGTGCCACCAAACGTCGCGTCCATCGGTCATGGCAACGCCGTGGTCGGTTCGTCTCAGAACAACCACGTGTTCTATGCCTGGTGTCTGTGCAACCGCAGCGTCGGTGTTTTCCTTCAGGGGAACAACGTTGCCTCCACGCCAGGCGCCGTCCTGGGTGATGACGATTCTCGCGTCGAGATCGAGAACACGACTCGCCAGCGCATCGGAAGAGAAGCCACCAAACACAACGGAGTGCACCAGCCCGAGACGGGCACACGCCAGCATCGCCATGGGGAGCTCGGGGACCATGCCCATGTAGATGGCAACACGATCACCCGTCTCCAAGCCCAAACTCTCGAGACCGTTGGCGAGCCGATTTACGCCGTCGGCGAGGTCCTGATAGGTCAGCGTGCGGCTATCACCAGGCTCGCCAATCCAGTGATAGGCAACCTGGTCGCCGTGCTCGGGCAGGTGTCGATCGAGGCAGTTGTAGGCCAGATTGAGTTCCCCGTCTTCGAACCACTTGAAGAAAGGCGGGTTGGAGTCGTCGAGAACCTCCGTTGGCGTCTTGAACCAGGTGATCCTGTCCAGGGCCTGCTGTTTCCAAAACGCCTGTGGGTTGGCCGCCGCCTCCTCATGGACACCTGATCGTGCGTTGGCCTGAGCGACGAACTCGTCGGATGGTTGAAACGTTCGCTCTTCCTGGAGAAGGTTCTCAAGAGCCTGCGACATGAACTACTCCTCTTCGAGAAAATGATCGCCCGAACCTACCAGTGACCGGGCACGCCACCACATGAGAACACATGCGAGGGCGGCGGTGTAGAGGAGAAGGTCCCCTGTGTAGGAGTAAATAGTGCGAGATGATGCGATGAAGTGTTCCCCTTCAATAATCTCCTGGGTCCCTAGACCGGTGGAGACAGGCGACCCGATGATTGTCGACCTTCCCGTGACGGCGGCGTGTATCACCGGCACTCCCAACTCCCGTGATCGCATCTGGCTCATACCAATCAGTTGATCCGATGTAGCGGCATCCGGTCCGTAAGAAGCCTCATTTGTTGCCACAACAATCACATCTGCGCCTGCCCGACGATGTTGAAGGGCGTACCTCGAGAATGCCGCCTCGAAGCTGATCACCGAGCCGATCATGAAATCGCCGGTGTCGAAGACCACCGGCCCATCTCCAGGAATCATGTCTCTCGGCACACGATCCAACGCTGGTATCCAATCAAAGAAGGGGCGAAACGGGATGTACTCACCGAATGGAACCGGGTGCTGCTTTCGGTATTCGCCAATGATCTGACCCTCGGGACTGAACACGACGTTGGCGTTGACCCACTCAGTCTCGCTTACCGGCCGATCGCTCCCAACGAGCATCCACGAATCGAGACGTTGGGCCTGCGCTCCGATTGCCTCGCGCACCCCTGGGTTGAGTACGGGGTCGGCATTGGTTGATCCCGTCGAGCCTTCAGACCAGACCGTCAGCCACCGCAACGAATTCGGCTCGACCGTCTCGGTCAGCTCGAGGTGTTGTCGGTATGTGCCCAAGCGCTCGTTGGGAGGACAGTGCTCAAAGGGACAGGGCGTCGAGCCCTGGACAATGGTCGCAATCGGCCCCGGAAAGCTCCGAGATACATCTGCACTGATCACCACCGTGAGGAGGGCCACCAGACCCACCGATCCAACAGCCCACCACAACGATGGGACCCATCGCTTCGTGAGTACGACAGCTCCCAACCCGGACACCAGAACAACCAAAACCGTCAACCCGCTCCCTCCGATCAACGGAGCAGGATCTGCGAGTACAGCCACGTCGGACAAGGCATACCCGGCGGCCCCCCATTCGAAACCGCCGGTTGGGAAGTAGTACCGGATCAACTCCATGAACGCCCACCCGCCAACCGCCAGCGTTAGCCAAACACCGGATGAACGATCGTTGTACTTGACCAGCCACCACCCATAGGCAAGAAAAAAGACCGCCTCAACCGGAACCAGGATCAGGGCAATCAGTTCGAGCTGGGCCAGCCAAGACAGCAACCATCCAAAAAAGACAAAGCCGTAGACCGCGCCGACAACCATTCCCTGCTTGCGTGTCTCAACCAGACGAAGCGCCGTGAGGAATACCGTGACTCCAAGAAGGATGAGCCATCCCGGCCCATAAGGCGGGAACGCCAACACCGAAACCACGGCACCCGCCGCAGCAAGAAGAACCGCTTTCACCGCCGGCAGGGTAGGGAGAAACCCTCTCCTAAGACATGGCGCGTCGCATATCATCTTTTGCCGACATAGAACACGGATCCGTAGAGTCCTGCCCATGTGGGAAGGTGATGTATGGGTTGCTGTCAGGGCCGCCCGCTCCGGTGCCGACATCGTCCAGACTGGCTTCTTCGAGGAACTCGACACCGAACTCAAGGGGGCGGTGGATCCCGTTACCCAGGTCGATCGCGACGCTGAGGCCGCCATCCGGTCGGTAATCACTTCGCACTTCCCCGAAGACTCCATCTTGGGAGAGGAGGAGGGGGGCGATGACTGGCGATCGAAACGAGTCTGGATCGTCGATCCGCTCGACGGCACGGTCAACTACGTCCACCGAATCCCCCACGTCGCTGTCTCGATTGCCCTATGGGACAGCGGCAGGCCACTCGTCGGCGTCATCATCGATGTCGCCCGGAACGACGAGTATGTGGCGGCTGAAGGCGAAGGGGCCTCGATGAACGGCACACCGATTCACGTGTCCGAAACCGCTCATCTCTCCAACTCGCTGGTCGTCACCGGGTTCCCCTACGACCGACAGGAGCACGCCCGCGCCTATCTGAAAGTGGTCGAAGAAGTAATGCTCGTCAGTCGAGGCACCAGACGACTCGGAGCCGCTGCGCTGGACCTCGCCTGGGTGGCAAGCGGCCGTTTCGACGCGTACTGGGAACACGGAGGGAGATACGGGGTCCAGCCATGGGACCTGGCCGCCGGAGCCTTGTTGGTAACCGAGGCAGGGGGGCAGTTCACCGATCACGCGGGCAAGACCGACCTTCTCGAGGGTCCTGTCTTCGTCGCCAGCAACGGGAAGGTGCAGGAGGAGCTCCGGAGCATCGTCGCGCACAACATTCCCGGCCATCTTCTCTGATGTATCACGACCACCACTTCCATCCGTTCGGATACGCCTCGCTGATACGAGGTCTCGAGCTGATGAGCGCGAGCAATCTCGGCGAGGTGTTAGCCCGAGTTCAGAACCAGGCGGAGCAGGTCCAAGGTCCTGTGATCGGTCAGCGGCTCAACGATGAGACAGTTACCGAGCTACGGCTTCCAACTGCATCGGACATCGACGATGTCGTCTCCGATCCCCCCGTCCTCCTCTACCGCTCCTGCGGCCATATCGCTGTCGCCAACAGCGCAGCCCTTGCACCCGCCGCCCTCGACGCGGACACTGCCGACCCCCGCGGCGGCTCCTTTGACCGCGACAGGTCGGGAAGACCCAACGGGATACTCAGAGAAACCGCGGTGGGCGTCGTCTCCCGAGCGCTTGCACCGAAGGTACCGGGCCCGTCGGATTGGGAGATCCTCGACGCCCTCACCGGTCTGACGGAGATGGGCATCGGGTCGATCACCGGAATTGTTTCAGCGGGCGAACCGGTGTGGTGTGGAGTGAGCGATGAGGTCGAGACACTGACCCGGCTGGCACCTGACCTCCCAATCGACATAGACGTCCTGGTCATAGCCGAGACGCCTGGGGCCCTGACGAAAGCCAAGAAACAGATCGCCCAGGCTGAAGGACGAATTCGTTTCCTCGGGTGGAAAGACTTCTCTGACGGGAGCCTCGGGGGACACACCGCCGCGATGTACGCGCCCTATGCCGACCGACCGAACACCCGTGGGACCGACCGACTCGACTTCGCCCATGCCGTAGCAATGGGCAAGACTTCTCTCGACCTCGGAGGCGTAGTAGCGATCCATGCAATCGGTGATCGAGCCAACGACGTGGTGCTCGATGTCTTCGACGACTTGATCAACAAGGGCGCCGACCCGTCACGGCTGCGTGTCGAGCACGCCTCCATTCTCACCAACCCGACGATCGACCGCATGGCAAACCTCGGCGTCACCGCGTCGGTCCAGCCGGCGTTCCTCGCCTCGGAGAAGACCTGGCTGGTAAAGAGGCTCGGAGACGATCGGATGAGTCGGGCCTACCCGTTCAAGTCCCTCGAGGACGCGGGTGTCACGCTTCTCGGTGGAAGCGACGCTCCGGTTGAGTTGCCCGACCCGACAACGGGGATCAACGCCGCCATCGACAGACACGGCATCAACGCATCGCAGGCCCTCTCGAGAGAAGCCGCAGAGGCGCTGTTCAGCCCGCCCGATAGGTGAGCTGACGTCGCTCTTGGGTCGCTACCCTTGCCGCCTCCCATGTCGTATTACCAAACACTTACCCCTGCCACCATTGAAGCTGGGACCGATCGGGCCATCGCCGACGCCCTGGCAGTTCTCGACGAACTCGCCGCCCCCAAGAACCAGCGAACATTCGATAACACGATGAAGCCGCTGGACCGCATCGCCGACATCCTCGCTCACGCCACCACCAAGTTCTCCTTTCCCGGGTACGTCCACTCTGACAAGGACATCAGGACCGCGGCCAAGACCTCAGAGGAGGTGCAGACGAAGTTTGGCGTCGACATGGTCTTCCGGGATGATCTGAACACCTCCGTCAAGGAATATGCCGAAACCGAGGAGGCCAGGAGTCTCCAAGGCGAGAAGGCGCGTTTTCTCGAGTTCTCACTCCGCGACTTGCGTCGGGCCGGCCACGATCTCGATCCCGGCACCAGGGCGGCAGTCAAAGAGAAGACCGAAAGACTCGTCGAGTTGAGTGTTCGTTATCAACAGAACATCGATGAATGGGACGACTGGATCCTCTGCACCAAAGAAGACCTCGACGGTCTGCCCGACAGCTTCATCGACGCTCTCGACACAGATGAGGATACAGGCAAGTACAAGGTCACCATTGCCTACCCGCACCTCATCCCCTTCAGCGAGAACGCGACCCGACGCGACCTTCGTGAGGAGCTGCGTTTCAAGTTCAATACCGTTGCTGTTGAGGACAACAAGAAGATCCTCGACGAAGCCGTCCGACTACGACAGGAGATCGCCGAGGGTTTCGGGCATCCCACGTGGGCTCACCATCGTCTCGAGGAACGGATGGCCAAGGACCCCGCTCGCGTAAAGGCATTCTATGCAGACCTCGTAGATCCGCTGACGGAGAAGGGGAAACATGAGGTCACCGCCATCTCGGAGCTACTTGAAGCCGACGTCGGCGAGACTCGGGTTCAGCCCTGGGACTGGAGTTACTACGACACACAGCAGCGCAAGACCGACTACGGAGTCGACAATTTCGAGGTGGCCAAGTATTTCCCACTGCCACAAGTCTTGGACGGAATGTTCGAGCTCACATCGGAGATGTTCGGAATTACGTTTCATGAGATCGAAGACCCCGATGTCTGGCATGAGGACGTCCAGATGTTCGCCATCAACGATGCCGCCACCGGAGAGGAGCTATCCCAGTTCTACCTGGACCTTTTCCCCAGAGAGGGCAAGTACGGACACGCAGCCGAATTCCCGATGATCCCGAGTCGTGTACTCGAAGACGGGTCCTATCAGAACCCGCTTTGCGCAATGGTCGCCAACTTCACCAAGCCGACCAAGGACACACCATCTCTGCTACAGCATGGTGAGGTCGAGACGTTCTTTCACGAATTCGGACACGTGCTCCATCAGAACCTGGGACGGACCGAACTGGCGAGATTCTCGGGCACCAACACCGAACGGGACTTCGTCGAAGCGCCCAGCCAGATCATGCAACATTGGATCTGGCGCTCCGACGTTCTCAAGAGGTTCGCCAGGCACTACGAGACAGGAGTCCCCATCCCGGACGAGCTCGTTGATCAGCTCGTCGCGGCAAGACAACTCAACAAGGGTCTGCACCAATTGAGGCAGATGCAGTACGGATGGTGGGATCAGGAAATCCATGGAGGGCCCGACCGAGACCTTGATGCGATCCAGAAAGAAGGCGCCAGGATTTCGCTCTTGGCTCCACATGAGGGAACATATCCCCTCGCCTCGTTCGGACACCTCATGGGTGGTTATGACGCCAGCTATTACGGCTACATGTGGTCGGAGGTTTTTGGAGACGACATGTTCTCCAAGTTCGAACAAGTTGGCGTCACAAACCCCGAGGTCGGCATGGCTTACAGAGAGGCTGTACTCGCGAAGGGTGGAACGGTCGACGGCGACCAACTGCTCAGAGACTTCCTCGGCAGGGAGCCGAACAGTGAAGCTTTCCTGCTCAAGTTGGGGATCTCGGGAACTCAATAGGAGGATCTGAACGTCCAAATACCGAAAAACCGACGGGCTGAATTTAGCTCCGGTTAACGGGTCGGACTGGCACAATTTGAGTGCACGGTCAAGGATTAGGGATAATCCAATCAGGAATCACCTGAAGCAAACAGACGTTTGATCAATAGCGGCCCATACCAGGAGGGCCAGATATGACTGAAACAGTAAGAGGAGCAGCCATCAAGGGGGTCTCGCGACCGTCGAAGCGATTCTCACAGGATCGCGTGTGCTCCAAGCCAGGTTGCGAAACCAGGCTTTCCCAATACAACAAGGCCGAGTACTGCCACGCCCATGCCCCCATCCGGTTCCCCCGGGTCCGGGGGAAGATCTTGGACGAGCAGGAGGCCTGACAACTTCTGGTTGGGCGCAGGTCCTCTCCCCCTCCCCGCTCCCAGCCAGAACACTCGGAGAGCCCCGGCCACCGGCCGGGCTTTCTCAAGTCGCATCATCAGCGTGTGCACTATCGCAACCTTCTAGCCAACTGGAAGGTATTTGGTGTATGATCGAGACATGAAGATCGGAGAGCTGGCGAACGAGACCGGATTGTCGACCAAGACGATCCGGTATTACGAGGACATCGGAATCCTCCCCGAGCCGGGGCGTCAGGCGAATGGCTATCGCAGCTACAACCCTTCCATCATCGATCGGGTGGGGTTCATCAAAGACGCTCAGGCATCCGGGCTCTCACTCGTCGAGATCCAGATCATCCTCGAGCTTCGTGAGGAAGGTGAGTCCACGTGCGGGCATACAGTGCGTCTCCTGGAGTCACACCTCGAAGACGTAGAACACCAGATCATTGACCTTCACCGCACCAAGGCTCAACTCCAGAAGATGATCATCAAAGCGAAGGCCCTGGATCCAGCCGATTGTCAGAACCCCAATAGATGTCAAACAATCTCAGCTACCCACCTGTAAACGAAAGGACACCAACACAATGACTCAAGTACAACTTCAGGTCCCGGAAGTCCACTGCGGACACTGCAAGAGCAGCCTGGAAGGGGCGGTCGGATCCTTGGGAGGAGTCTCGACCGTCGAAGTATCGGTTTCCGATGCGACCATCGACGTTGCGTATGACGAGCACGCCGTCGAACTCGACTCGATCAAGGCGACCATCGAAGAGCAGGGATACGCAGTCTTTGGTTGATCAAAAACTGTCGGAAAGTGTCGGCACCGACACCATCCTCTTCAACATCGACGGGATGACATGTGCCACCTGCGCGGTCAGAATCGAGCGGGTACTCGACCGCCAGGCAGGTGTTGAAACGGCATCGGTGAACCTAGCCGGGGCCACGGCCCTTGTTCGCGTCGACCCGAGCACCGATCCGGCGGCTCTCGCAGCCGCCGTCGAGAAAATCGGCTACCAGCTCGAAGAACGACATGAGGAAGACGACCCCCGGGACATGGTCGATCACTACCACGACGACGAGAGCATCCAGTGGAAGCGTTTCTGGACAGCAGCGGCCCTCACCCTGCCAGTAATGGCATTGGCCATTTTCGGACCGAATGCCTTCTGGAACCATGCCCTGCAATGGATCTTGATCACCCCTGTCGTGGCTTGGGGAGGCTGGCAGTTCCATTCGGTCGCGGTCCGGCAGGCGCGCAGCTTCACCGCGAGTATGGACACGCTGATCTCGCTGGGATCGCTCGCCGCCTACTTCTATTCGATCTGGGCGCTATTCGCCGGAGAACCGGTGTTCTTCGAGACCGCCGGAATGATCATCAGCCTGATCACTCTCGGCCGCGCCTTCGAGGCTCGCGCCAAAGGTCGCGCTTCCGAAGCGGTACACCGTCTCCTCGAACTCGGCGCCAAGGAGGCCCGGGTCCTCGTTGATGGTCAGGAGAGGATGGTTCCGATCGAGAACGTCCTTCCCGGCGATGTCATGGTCGTTCTGCCCGGTGAGAAGATACCCACCGACGGTTCAATCGAGACGGGGGCATCGTCGCTCGACGAGTCCATGCTCACCGGCGAGTCGCTGCCGGTTGACAAGAGACAGGGCGACGATGTCTTCGGCGGCACCGTCAACCAGCAGGGCCGTCTGACCGTGGAGGCAACGGCAGTTGGCTCCGATACCGCCCTAGCCGCGATCGTCCGAATGGTCGAGGAGGCCCAGGGATCGAAGGCGCCGACACAGCGTCTCGCCGATCGGGTTTCAAGCGTCTTCGTGCCCACCGTCATCCTGCTCGCTGTGGCAACAACCCTGGTATGGCTGGCCCTGGGGCAACGAGATCGGCCCAGCGTTTCAGGCCGGCGTAGCAGTACTGATCATCGCCTGCCCCTGTGCGCTGGGATTGGCAACCCCCACAGCGATCATGGTGGGTAGCGGACGTGGGGCTGAGCTCGGAATTCTCTTCAAACGCGCCGAAGTGTTCGAACAGGCCGGACATGTCGACATGGTTCTCTTCGACAAGACGGGCACGCTCACCACCGGGATAATGACCCTCACCGACGTGGAAACCGACGAGTCCGAAGATGAGTTCATCCGGCTGGTCGCCTCGGTCGAGGCAGCCTCCGGGCATCCGATTGGCAAGGCAGTCGCCCTCGGGGCCGACGAGAGGGAGATAGAGCTCGTCACTCCGGATTCGATAGAGAGCTTCGCCGGACTTGGCGTGGTCGGACAAGTCGACAGCCGCGAGATCGTCGTTGGCAAGGCCAAGCTCGGTGCCGACCAGGGTCTGATCATCTCCGAACGCTGGGCAGATCGGCTGACAACTCTCGAAGACGACGGTAAGACAGCCTTCCTTGCCGGTTGGGACGGCGAGGCTCGAGGAGTAATCGCCGTCGCCGACACCATTCGCCCAGGGTCAAAAGTGGCGGTCACAACTCTGGGTGAAGCCGGCATTACCACCGGCATGATCACCGGGGACAACGCCAGAACCGCGGAACACATCGCCTCACAGATAGGAGTCAGTGACGTTCGGGCGGAGGTGCTCCCCGGAGACAAGGCGGAGACAGTCCGCACCTACCAGGCACTCGGGCGGTCGGTGGCCTTCGTCGGAGACGGCGTCAACGACGCCCCTGCGTTGACCCAGGCAGATCTTGGAATGGCCGTGGGCTCCGGAACCGATGTGGCTTTGGAAGCGGGTGATGTGGTACTTCTGAACGGAGACCCCCGACTCGTCCCGACTGCCATCGACCTCGCCAGCGCAACATTCAGGACCATCAAGCAAAACCTGTTCTGGGCCTTCGGCTACAACACGGCAGCCATCCCCCTCGCTGCCCTGGGTTTTCTCAATCCAATGATCGCCGCCGGGGCAATGGCTTTTTCTTCGGTATCCGTCGTCCTGAACGCCCTTCGTCTCAGACGCTTCAAGACCTTCTGGGCATAGCCTCCATACAACGTCCACCGGTGTAGGTTGAATACATGGCCTCGTTGCAATGGCTCGACCGACCGGTGCTCCGTGACCCTGTGGCCCTGATGGCCTTTGAGGGCTGGGGCGACGCCGGCGAATCCGCCAGCCAGGCTGTCGCCTCATTCATCGAGCATTCCGATGCAGAACTTATCGCCGTGATCGACCCCGATGACCATTTCGACTTCCAGGTTCGACGGCCAATGGTCGAACTCGACTCTGAGGGCATCAGGAGCATCACGTGGCCGCGCAATGAGATCCATGTCGCTCGTGGAACCGAGCGTGACGTAGTGGTCGTCCTCGGTGAGGAACCCCACTACCGGTGGAAGGTCTTCACGGGCGACCTCGTCGAGGCGTTGAATTCCCTCGGGGTAAGCCGGACGATAACTATCGGAGCTTTCATCGGTCAGGTTGCGCACACGCTCCCGGTGCCCCTGGTCGGATCCTCAACCCGGCCCGACACGCTGACTCTTCATGGTTTGCTTCCGTCGGGATACGAAGGCCCAACGGGGATTCTCGGTGTCCTCAATCACGCCCTCGGCAACGCCGGTATCGATGTGATATCGGTCTGGGCTGCCGTACCTCACTACCTGTCAAACCAGGAATACCCACCGGCCACTGAGGCCCTGGCCGCCAAGGCAGCCGAATTACTTGGCGTCACTCTGGACATGGGTGACTTGGCTCTGGAAACCCGACACTTTCTGTCCACGGTCGACGAGGCCCTCGAGGGCAACGACGAGCTGCAGAAGTACGTCGAGCGTCTCGAGGAGGAGGCCGACGTCGACGCTGAGAACAGTGAGGAGTTGATGGAGGAGATCGAGAACTTTCTCCGCGACCAGTCTTGATGGCCAAACTCAGGTTCCCGGCACCGCATGAAATGTCGGCAGCCTCGAGAACACATCCTTGAGGTTCATCTTCTACATCCACCTGCTCAGCGCCACCGTTTGGGTGGGCGGCCTGGTCGTCCTGGGCGGCCTTGTTCCGGCGGTACGCAAGACCACCGACGACCGTTCGGTGATCCAAGCAATCGCAAAGCGGTTCAGTGTGATGTCATGGACGGCTCTCGGTCTGCTGGTACTGACCGGGACATTGATGGTGTTCGACCGGGCCTGGACCGGGACCCTGATAGCCAAGATCGGGCTGGTGATGCTTTCCGCCCTGCTGGCCGTCTGGCACACAATGGCGGCCAGAGAGCAGTCACCTGCCGTTCGAGGGGCCATCCAGGGAGTCATCCTGATTCTGGCCCTGGTGATCCTCTGGTTGGCGACCACTCTCTAGTGGTCTGAGGCACAAAGAAGAACCGGGCCACAGCGGACCCGGTCCTTCACGCTTATCGATTGGATGTCACTTCTTGCGTTTGTGACGATTCGCCTTCAAACGCTTGCGATACTTGTGCTTCGACATCTTCTTTCGACGCTTTTTCACCAACGAACCCATGCAAGAACCTCACAAAAAGGGGGGAGACAGCCATCATCGTCGCGCTATTCGGGGGTTAGGTCAAACCAAGCCCGTGGTGTCCATGGACTCGTTGATGACTCCGACCCCCTCTTTCCGGAAAGCATCCGCTACACGATCAGCCGTGTCGAACGTGGTGATCGCCACGACCGAAGGTCCCGCTCCCGACCGGGCCACGTGAAGGGCGCCTGCACGTCGTGCCACATCCATGAGGTGACCCACTTCGGGACTCAGGTGAGCCCTCGGAGCCTCGTGAATCTCATCACCGTGGGCCGCTGAGAGCATGCCGGGATCCCCGGTGATGAGTCCGACCGTGAGGGCGGAGACTCTGGCCAGACTTCGTATCACGACATCCCTCGGTATCTCGTCAGCAAGGATGGATCGGGCCTTGTATGTGGGCAGGCGTGTCGGTGGCACGGCAACGACCGGTCTCAACGACGGATGGAAGGGGAGTCTCATCGGGAGCCCCTCGGCCGGGATGAGGACCAAACCGCCATAGACCGCTGCACCCACCTGGTCGTCATGTCCTTCCAACTCCTTCGCCAAGCGAAACACGCGGTCTGGAGAGGCGTCCTCGCCGACAGCGCGAAGAGCTGCCGCTGTGCCAGCCACATAGGCCGCCGCCGAGGAGCCCAGTCCCTTGCCTATGGGAATCTCTGTGTCGACCTCTATCGAAAGAGGGCTCTCACCAACGACTTGGCGTGCGGCAGCAAGCACGCCATCGCCATCTGTCGGCCCGGGTCGAAACTCCCCCACATGCTCGACCGACCACTCGTCCGCCTCACGGGCTCGCACCGTGCAACGAGGACTGAGGGCCAGTCCGATGCAGTCAAACGCGGGGCCCAGGTTCGCCGTGGTCGCCGGAGCTGAGGCGACAGCCATTTCACTCACGTAAATAGCCTATTCGGCGTTACCGTGCCAACCGTGGGAGACCTGCTCGACTTCGAGAACCTTCTGCCGGAGCTGATCCTCGGTCTCGGTCTGGCCCTGCTGATCGGAAACGGGCTGGCGTGGTGGAAGCACCGTCAAGGCAAGGCTCCTAAAGGGGTTGAACACGCCCAGTATCGGCCAGGGAGAGTTGTCTTCCTGTCGGCAGTCGGACTGCTTCTGAGTGTCTGGGGCGCGGTGACCCTCTTCACCTAGAGGTCTGTCGCTCAACGCTGCTACGTCAAACCGACGATTGGCCGAGCGAATTCGAGCCATCCATGCAGTTGGCTAGACGACGGCGCTGAGGGCCACCAGGGCGTCATCGAGCTTCTGATGCTTCTCGGCCAGATTCGCCGAGGAAAGCCGCTCCCGTTCACCGGCCTCGGCCAAAGCCGCCTGATCGGCTGACTCGGTCTGCCTGGTGTTGAGTCGGCCTTCGGCACGCGCGTCGACCGCTGTCCGTGTCTCCCCGACGGCCAGGATCGTGGCACGTATCATTTGAGCGGTGTTCTGGTCCGGTGCAGCCGTCTCGGCCCGGTAAAGCTCATCCTTGGCCTGATTCATTCGGTCGTCAAGCTGAGACCATGTCGCCAGCATCGCGGTTCCGGCTGAGTCGTCCGCTCCGGTGCGGTGGTCGTAGAGGGCGTTCCCACGCCATATCGCCAACTCGTCGGTAAGCCCATCGAGCAGCCAACGAGCCTCGCTGTAGCCGTCACGGACATAATCCTTGAAAGTCCTCTCTGTGGAGACAGGAAGCGGAACGGCAGCCTTCTTCCGCGACCGGCCCATGATCATGCCTATCAGCAAGAAGGCCAGGAGGAACAGTCCGATCAGCAACGGCCAGTTAGTCTCGCTTTCGTCCTCGGCGGGGGTTTCGCTCGTCGGAGGAACTTCGGTCGCCGGCGGTGCCTCCGTGGTCGCAGGGGCATCAGTTGTCTCTGGAGCCTCAGTCCCAGGTGGGGCCTCTGTCGACTCGACAGGCAGGCTGATGTCGCCGCAGGCGGCCAACGCCAGGGCCAGCAACACGGTGACCAGTAACCAGGTTGGACGATTGGATTTCATGAGTTTCTCGTTTCGTGAAGAGGTGGAAGCAACCGAGAACCTAGCCGACCCAGGACGGATAACCACCATCGACGGCCTTACGGTCGAGCAGTAAGCCGAAGGTGAAGCGTGGGCTATTCTGGCCTCTCAGCGGGTGTAGTTCAATGGTAGAACACGAGCTTCCCAAGCTCGGGACGCGGGTCCGATTCCCGTCACCCGCTCGATAACCCCAAAACCACAACACGAGACCCTGCCCAACGGCTCGAGACCTCGAACCCGAATCCCATCACCCGCTCAAGCCGTTACACGAACCTGAGGTAGTTAGACCCATATATGGGCGTAACTACCTCAGGTTCGGTTCTAGTTGGGGGCGATGGCCGTTCTGGTGGGTGATATCTACCATGGCCGTCCGATGATCTTCTCCGACCGATCCATCCGCGACGCCATCGAGAGTGGTTCGATAGTCATCGACCCCTACGAGCCGGCGTTCGTGCAGCCATCCTCGGTCGACCTCCGGGTTGGAAACGGGTTCAGGGTCTTTGTGAATCACCGCTACTCGGAGATCGATCCCCGATCGCCGCAGGATGATCTGACCCAACTCGTCGAAATGGCCGAAGACGAGCCTTTCATGTTGCATCCAGGTGAGTTCGTGCTCGGATCAACGCTCGAACGGGTCAAGCTGGGCAACGACGTCGTTGCAAGACTCGAAGGAAAATCCTCCCTGGGTCGGCTTGGGCTACTCATCCACTCCACTGCCGGATTCATCGACCCCGGATTCGAAGGCCACATCACCCTGGAGCTCTCCAACGTTGCCACGTTGCCCATCGCCATCTACCCCGGTATGAAGATCGGGCAGATCAGCTTCTATCGAATGACTACCGCCGCGGAGTTCCCCTATGGATCGCCGGAGCTCGGGTCCAAGTATCAAGGCCAATCGGGCCCGACTGCAAGTCGATCCCATCGAGACTTCGACTCATCGGAGAGGTAACTAGCGCGCTTGTGCATATTCTCAATGTGTGCCACTACGGCCACATTCACCACTGCGAGTGGGCAAACTAGGAACTGAGTGAGTCCCTGCCCGTAACGAGTCCCCCTCGGGAGCTTCTTGCTCCACGGGCAAGCGACAAACCCCTCCAGCGGCAACCATCTGGTTGCCGCTCGTCTACTTGGAGTTTGCCGCGGCTGCCTCGATGCCTGCGATGATCAATCCGACAGAAGCATCAAAACTGGCATCGATCCCTACTGGCATCCCGAAGCCTTCCTTCGCTTCGAGGTCGAGAAATCCATGCAATAGCGCCCGCAAAGCTCGGATCAGGTGGATTGCCTCACTCTGCGGAATCCCCATGTCCAACAGCACGTGTGCAACCAGAAACACCGGTTCGGCCATCGCTTCATACAGTTCAGCGTCTTCGTCGGGTTTGGGAGCCGGCAGGAAGGAGTCGTAGAGCCCACGGTGATCATGGACGAACTGCCGATCGGCATGGGCAATGGATCGGAGGGCCTCCGCTCCTTCTAGATCTCCGATTGCCTCTTCGAACGTTTCCAGCAGCAGTTGTGAGCCGTGGATGGCCAGGAGTCTTCTCATCCCTGAGAGACCTTGGACGTGGTTGTAGAGAGAGGGCGTCTTGATGCCAAGCTCACCGGCGACTGCGGTAAGGGTGGCGGCTTCAAGCCCATCGCTATCAGCAATGGACGCTGCCGCCTCCACAACGTCTTCGAGCGCGATCCCCGCTTTTCGACCCATCAGACGATCGGAGGCGTCCTCGCCTCAACCCGCTCTTTCATTGCCACATTCATGGCCTCGAACCCTCCTCTTGTCTTGCGGTCGAGGGAATTCCACAGCAGCGGGACCAGGACACCGCTGAATTCCTCTGAGTGGACAACTCGCGTCCCGGTCTCACTGGACAGGAGATCAAATCGATGGCGACCCGCAAACAACCCGGGTATGGCGAGGCGCCCCAACCACTCGAAGGTGCTCGGTGAAGTCGCCTCGGTTACAGTCGGGTTGAACGTCGTGTCGCTGCCTTCCGACTTCCTCATGCGGATCTCGATTTGCTCACCAACGGCAACCTCACCCGATCCGGCCACGACGAACGGGTTCCAGTCTTGATACTCGGACAGGTCGGTCAGCACATCCCACACGGCGTCGGGACTCGCGTCGATCTCTATCTCGGTAACGAGATGCCTTGGGTGAACACCTCTGGCGCTGCCCAAAAGCGACGTCCTGAGAAACGAATCTGATCGACGATCAGAAGAAGTCATTGTGATCCTCCTCGATAGTTATGACTAATGACCTTAGTTACTCTAACTAAGAGTGTTAGTCATGTCAAGGAGAGTTAGCTGACGTCACGGCCCAGATTTGCGAACCGGGTGAACTCGGGTTGAAAGGTCATCTCCACCGGACCCGTCGAACCGGCGCGGTGCTTGGCGACGATCACCTCGGCTATCCCCCTCTTCTCCTGATCCTCAGGGTGGTAATACTCGTGGCGGTAGATGAACATCACCACGTCGGCATCCTGCTCGATCGCCCCGGACTCCCGGAGATCGGCAAGCCGAGGGCGCTTATCCTCCCTCTGCTCCAGCGACCGGTTCAACTGCGACAACGCGATGATCGGAACTCCGAGTTCTCTGGCGAGGTTCTTGAGATTCCTGGTGATCTCCGAAATCTCCTGTTGGCGATTTTCTCGGGTGGACGACTCCATCAATTGCAAATAGTCGACCACGACAAGGGAGAGTCCCTTCCTTCGCTTTAGCCGGCGACACTTGGCCCGGATGTCGGTGACCGTGACCACAGGGGAGTCATCGATGTAGATAGGCGCTTTGTACATCCTCCCTGCGGCATCAACCACCCTCTGCCAGAGCGGGCCCAATTGACCGGCTCGCAGTTTCATCGAGTCGACCTTCCCTACAGAAGACAGGATCCTCTGGACCAGCTCCTCCTTCGACATCTCCAGGGAAAAAATCGCCACAGACTCGTCCTGAGCGGCCACATTGATGGCGATACCCAGGGCCAACGAGCTCTTTCCCATGCCCGGCCTTGATGCCACGACAATGAGGTTGGCCGGTTGAAGACCAGCAAGTTTTCGGTCGAGATCCATGTAGCCGGTGGCCAGCCCGGTGAGCTCACTTCCTCTTTGCTCCATCAACTCAATCTGCTCGAGGACATCGCTCAGCATCGGTCCCACTTCGACAAGAGTCTGCGAAGAGCGTTTCTCGGCGACACCGAGTACGGCCTGCTCTGCCCGGTCGAGCACCATGGCGATCTCCTCGTCGAGACTGAAAGCCACATCGGTGACCGCCGCTCCGGCACGGATCAACTCGCGTCGTTTGGCGTGCTCCTCGACTATTCCCGCGTAATAGGAGATGTTGGAGGTTGAGGGAACGATGTCGACCAGACGCGCCAGGTATTGGACCCCGCCAACCTTCTCCAGCTCGCCACGTCGTCGCAAGACCTCAGAGACGGTGACGGCATCGATCGCCTGATTGGAATCGAAGAGCTCTCGCATGCCCTCGAAGATGGCCTGGTGCGCCGGCACGTAGAAGTCCTCTGGATGAATATGGTCCATGACGTCATTGACCGCGTCCACAGAGAGGAGCACAGCCCCGATAATCGACTCCTCTGCCTCACGCGAGTGCGGAGGATTGCGGTAGCCAGGCCTCAGCTCGCTTTGTTCGGTCATTCCGGTCATTTACCTCCTCTCCAACAAGATGCCACATGCCACCGACAGATTTGGGTCTCGACGCGCAAGACCCCGCCGGACGGGGAAGTGGAAACCGCCTTCAGCGGGGGAAGTGGACCGAACATAGACCACCGCACACGTCACCCCAACTCAAAGCGATGATTGTTTTTCGCGGTGGAAGAGATTGACAGTCAACCGCGAAACTTGTGACTAGATCGAGCGGATCAGGCCGGAATGATGTCGAGGGTGAGAGGGAACTCCACCTCGGTGTGGACCTTGATCTGGATCTCGTGGAGACCGATCGCCTTGATCGACTCGTCCATCTCAATCTGACTCTTCTCCAACTCGATACCGGTGAAGCGCTTGATGCCCTCAACGACATCGGCGACCGAGACCGATCCGTAGAGCTGGCCCTCGTCGCCTGCCTGAGCCGCGAGAACCACACGGCTACCCACGAGCTGGGTGGCTATCGCCTCTGCAAGATCCTTCGCCTTGCGCTCGGCAGCAAAACGTGTCTCGCGGATGTTCTCGGCCGCCGCAAGAGCGCCATCGTTTGCCTTGATGGCGTACTTCCGTGGCAGCAGATAGTTGCGGGCGAACCCGTCGGCAACGTCGACAACGTCGCCACGGTTGCCCAGATCCACCACGTCAGACGTGAGTATCAGCTTCATCGAGTACCCACATAGGGGAGAAGGGCCATCTCGCGAGCGTTCTTGACGGCCGTGGCCACTCTGCGCTGATCACGCGGGCACAGACCCGACACGCGACGACTGCGGATCTTTCCTCGATCCGAGACGAACTTGCGCAGGAACGACGCGTCCTTCCAATCGAGGGCACCCCCCTGAGCACAGACGGCGCAAGGCTTCGGTTTGCCCCTGCGATAGGTCTCGCGTCGACCCCCCCCTGGTTGCCCGCGGGGCTCTCTTGTTCTTACGTGGCATTGAATCGTCTCCTAGAAGGGTGCTTCATCGGGTCCAAAGTCATCACGAGCCACGGGCGCCGTCGCCGGCGTGCTGTCGGACTTCTTGTCGTTTGACCAGTCGCCACCCTGACGCTGGGTCTTGTTGACCGTGGCAGTGGCCCAGCGCAGGGACGGCCCGATCTCGTCGATTTGAATCTCCACGACGGAGCGCTTATCGCCCTCCTGGGTCTCCCAGCTCCGCTGCTCGAGACGACCGCTCACGATCACCCTGGCCCCCTTCTGCAGCGACTCGGCCACCTGCTCGGCCTGTTCACGCCAGATGGTCCCGGTGAAGAAGCTGGTGCTCTCCTGCCATTCGCCGTCCTGACCGCGCCAGCGACGGTTGACGGCCATACGGATCTTGGCCATGGCGACACCCGACGGGGTGAACCGGAGTTCCGGGTCATCGACGAGGTTGCCGATGAGAGTGACGTTATTTGACATGGTTTTCTCCTCTATTCCTGTCTCACACCCGACTATGTCGTGGCGGTGGGACGGATTCCAGTGCTATTCGCCCGGACGAACGATCTTGTGCCTCACGACCTCATCGGTGAGGGTGAGCATTCGGTCGATCGAGTCAACGGCGCCGGGCTCGGCCTGAACGGACAGCACCGAATAGAAGCCTTCTGACATGTGGTCGATCTCGTAGGCGAATCTGCGTTTGCCCCAGAGATCGCGTTTGGTGACTGTGGCACCGCTGTCTGAGAGATACGACTCGAGTTCGGTGATCTTGGCCTCGACGTCGTCCTCGGTCAGATCTGGCCGATGAATCGTCATTATCTCATAACCGCGCATGTGACCTCCTGTGGACATCCGGTTGGAAGGCCCCACCAACATGATGGAGCAGGGGCTTCGTCGCACCGTGCGGCGCGAGACGCCGGTGCGGGACCAAATGGTAGACGACGTCAGCTGCTGTCGATAGTCGAGAGACCTATGCCGGGCCGAAAGTCGTACCTGCCCTGGGGGGTCTCCAGCACCGATTCAACCGGCCCCGGTGACCGGTAGGACGTGCATGGCTTGGCGAAGCACGGCTCCATCTCCGCCGATCCGACGAGGACGCCATCCGAATCGAACCACCAGATGTCGAGGGTCATTGGCGTGTTGAACATGGAGAATGTAGTCGACCGCTCCGACTCGTAGACGAAGAGCATCCCGTCTATGCCAGGAGGAAGCCGATCGACCTCCATCAGGCCCTGCTGACGCTCGATGGGCTCGTCGGCGACCCAGACGGTCAGCGGCTCTCCACCAACTTCAATATCGGCCTCGGAAGACGTCGAGGCTGGTGTTGCCTGGGAACAAGCGGAGACTCCGAGCACAAGCAATAGGACGACGGCCGGCCAATTCGTAGTCGAGGTCATGAGCGTGTGCAGTTAGGTGGACACAGGCCACGTGTCAGCACACGCTTGACGCACCCACTCGATGTCGTCGGCCTGATCGTCGGCACCACCCGGGGTTTCCACTACAACCGGGGCGTCGGCGCTGGCAATTGCCCGGGCCAGGTCTCCAGAGGGAATCTCCCCCTTACCGAGATTCTGATGACGGTCCCGGCGCGAGTCGAAAGGGTCTTTGGAGTCGTTGGCGTGCACCAGGTCGATGCGACCGGTGGCGTCCAGGACTCGATCGACGAGACCGTCGAACGGCTCGCCGCCGGCCCACGAGTGACAGGTGTCCAGAACCAGGCCAACGCCAAAACCGCCAATCTCATCCCATAGGCGCGCAATCCACTCGACACGACGTGCCAGTGCCTTGTCCCCACCGGCGGTGTTCTCGATCAGGACCAACATGTCCGTGTCCAGGGCCTCCAAGGCCTTTCGCCATCGGATGAGCCCTTCCTCCTGGAGACCTTCGCCCGTCACATGACCGCCATGAACCACAACGGCGGCGGCATCGATGTCGGCAGCGGCGTCGCATGTGTCCTGAAGAATCTTCCTGCTCGGTATTCGAACCCGATTGTTGTCGGCACAGACATTGATCAGATACGGAGCGTGGACGTAAACGGGAATTGGGGAGTTTCGCAGTGCGGCGGCGTCGTCTCTGGGTAGCGGCTTCTTCCATGACTGGGGATTGGAGAGGAAGATCTGAACCAGATCGGCTCCTCTTGCCTCTGTTTCGGCCAGCGGATCCCCGGAAGGGGTATGAGCGCCGACGAGAGTCACTCGTCCTCCAGGCTCGCCGACATCCGGTCGGCTCGATCTCTCGTTGTCTTACGTGCCGCAGCAACCGCGCAATCGACGATCTTGCCCGCGACGTCTGACGGGTCCTCGGACCAGTCCTCTGCCAGCACACCCAACTTGTCGTCCTCGACCCATCTCGCGCCCCACGGGGTTTCGGGCAGGCCCTCCCGGCTCAATACCGTGATGAGGAGAAGGTGAACCACGTCACCCTCATCGACGATCTCCCCACCGGTGACATCGTCGATGTCCTCCCAGAGAATGAGCGACGGCTGGCGGAACGGACCGCTGATCTTCAGCGCCAGACCTTCGTCGCGACACTCGATGATCTTGGTGGGGACGAACAGCTCTTTCAGACCCCACAGAACAATAAAACCGGCAAACAAAGCCATTACCCACGCCCAGATGACATCCCGAGGCTCATAGATCTGGGTGTCCTCCGGTCTGAACACGATCTCGCGGAGCCAGTTGGTGATGCGTCGGTTGGTCAGGACGTCGAGCGAGATCACCAACAGCGGGATGCCCGCCATGGCCATCAGCCACATCTTGACGGCCGATCTCCTCACGACAAGCGTCACGTATCCACCCCCAGGTCAGATGGTGTCGTCAGCGCCACATGAGGGATGCCCAACTCTGCAAAGTTACGGGCTGCCAGTCCCTCTGATCGGTCCACGAGTGCAATTGCCTGCACGATAACGAGACCTTCCTCGAGGGCATGGCGGGCGGCCTCGACCGCCGCCCCACCCGTTGTTGTCGTGTCTTCGAGGATGGCGACTCTGGCACCCGGGCCGACCGGCCCCACCAGTCTGTCCTCCGATGCCGTGATCCTTGGGCGTCTTCCTTATCGAGAACGCCTTGAGACCACGACCGTCTTCGGCTGCGACCATCGCCGTGGCCAGGGCGATCGGGTCTGCGCCCATGGTCATCCCGCCGACCGCCTCGACCTCTGGGGCGAGAACCTCATAGACAGCCCGACCGACGACCCAGGCCCCCCGGCCATCGAAGGTGGTCTGACGGGCATCGAGATACCACGACGAGACAGCCCCGGACCGCAGGGTGAACGGGCCATCTGTTCTCAACGCATGAGTCTTCAGGTGCTCGATCAGAGCGTTTCTTGTCACGACCCCATCGTATTGGTGACAGACGACCAACGGCTATTGCCAGGACACTAGGTTTGCATGCATGGATCTCCTCCTGGTCAGACATGCGCAGCCCGACTGGGCTCCCGACAGACTGATTCGCAACGACCCCGGGCTCACGGAGTTGGGCCAGACACAGGCCGCCCGTGTGGCCCACCGCCTGGCATCGCTGGAGCGTGTCGACGAGCTTTGGGTTTCCTCAATGACTCGGGCAGTGCAGACGGCCGAGTTGGTCACCGCAGACCTCGACCACAGCCACGAGGTATACCACTGGCTGCAAGAGATCAACAACCCTCCAGAGTGGGAAGGAGCGCCCGTCGAGGAGATCGAGCGACACTTCAAAGATGCGAACACGCGCTCGATGGAGGAAATGTGGGAAGGACTTCCCGGAGGCGAGTCATTCAGAGCATTTCACGAGCGCGTCGTCAGCGGACTCGCCGAGACCCTCGACTCACATGGGATTCACCCAATGGATCCTGACCACCGGCACCTGTGGACCGTCGACGACCCCGATCGGCGAGTGATCATCGTCGCCCACGCCGGGACCAACGCGGTGATTCTTGGCCACCTGCTTGGCCTCGAACCCGTTCCTTGGGAGTGGGAACGGTTCCGGCAGCCGCATACCGGTGTCTCGCGATTGACCATGACCAGGATCAGCACCGGATGGGCATTCTCCTTGAGACAGCTTGGCAACGTTGCCCACCTCCACCCGGGGATGGTCACCGTCTGAACCGCGACCTGCGTAGCATTTGGTCAATTGGCCGCCCAGGAGCACTTGGCCGGTCAGAGAATGCCCATCTCCGCGAGATCCGATGTGATCAGATAGAGACCCGACGCCTCGACACAGACCCGATCGTCGACCAGCAACTCTCCCGAGGTGAGCAGTCTTCTCCCCCGGCGCTCATCGACTCTGGCCCGCACCAGGATCGGGTCGGTCACCTGAACGGGTCGTCGGTACTTGACCTCCATCTTGGCTGTGACCGACATCACCCTCAGATCGAGGATGCCTGCCCACACCAGCATCTCGTCGAGGGCTGTGGCTGCGACGCCTCCGTGAAGTGAAGTGCCTGCACCCCGGTACTCCTCCCGAGGATCGAAACGAGCGCTCACCAACCCCTCGTCCAGGGAGAAATCGTCGAGATGAAGACCGAGGGGATTCTCACGGCCACATGCAAAACAGCCGTCGTCGTAATGACGTCTCATTCGATCGACGAGGGCTGCAGTGTCCGTGCTCAAAGGTATGGACCTATTGACCGAAGCGGCGACTTCTGCCGGTGAAGTCGCGGAGTGCGCGTAGGAAATCGACATGGCGGAAAGCCGGCCAGTTGACATCGACAAACACGAACTCGGCGTACGCCGACTGCCACAACAGGAACCCGGAGAGACGGGACTCGCCCGACGTGCGGATCAACAGATCAGGATCGGGCAGATCGGCCGAGTACATGTGGGCTGCGAGGGCGTCTGAGCTGATCTGACTTGCAAGCTCATCCTCGGGGACGCCCATCTCCACGAGCTCCGCAACGAGGTCCTTGGCGGCGTCAACGATCTCCTGACGCCCCCCATAGCCCATTGCGATGTTGAGTGTTCGCGAGCCTTTGGGGTGTGCCTCCTCTGCACTCTTCGCAGCAGAGACCAGATGGTCGGGCAAAAGGTCGAGGCTCCCGATGAACTTGATGGCCATGTCGTAGTCACCACAAAGCGCAGGCAGCCTCTCGAAGAGCTCGATGAGAACCTCGAAATACGGGTCGAGCTCATCAGGATCACGGGAGAGGTTCTCTTTGGAAAGGACCCATGCGGTGACAACAGGGATATCGAACTCGTTGGCCCAGCCCAGGAACTCAGCGAAGCGGGCCATTCCCACCCGGTATGACTCCGTGTACGAGGCAAGGCCTTCCTCTCGAGCGTGTCGTCGGTGCCCATCGAGCACGACCCCGATGTGTTGTGGCAGACGATCATGATCCAGCTCGGCGCTGAGACGTCGCTCGTAGATTCGATAGAGAAGACCAAAGGCCATGGCGGTGTTTCATCGTACCGGCGAGAAGACGAATAACCTGTTCTCAGTGGACCGTCTCACCCTCGGAAAAATGCAGAACCCCATCAGGGGGATTCCTCCACGGGGGCGCCGCTGTTGCGACTGTCGTCGGTCTCGTATTCCTGATCATCCGTGCCTGGGGCAGTGCAGCTGCGCTGGCAGGTGCTCTGATCTTCGGCCTGGCCTTGCTGGTGATGTACATCGTCTCGTCTCTCTATCACTCCATCCCCTGGGGCCAACGGTGGAAGACCCGCCTGCAGAGAGTCGACCACTCGATGATCTATCTAGTCGTGGCAGGCACCTTCACTCCCGTCGCCATTGCCGTCCTCGACGGTGTGTCCCTGGCGGTCAGCCTGAGCGTGCTTTGGGGCATAGCGGCAACCGGGATCGTCATGAAGTCTCTGCTTCCGAATGTCAAAACATGGCTCTCGGTGTCATTGCAGCTCTCGATGGGCTGGATTGCGATCGCCTGGGTGCCGCGGATCGTCGAGGAACTCGGGTGGAGCGCCGTGGTTCTGATCCTCCTTGGGGGTCTCTGCTACACGGTCGGGGCAGTGATCTTCCTGACCAAGTGGCCAAAACTCCTACCCAGGAGCTTCTCCTACCACGAGTTGTTCCACGTTCTCGTGGTCACGGCAAGCGTCCTCCACTTCATGGCGATCTGGATCTACGCCATCCCGGCGACCGACTCTAGTGGTCGCCCCCTGTCCACTAGGAAGCAACGGCTCCTCGGCACACATCGCTTCAACATCCGTGATCTCCGTCGGAACCGACGACGTCATGTTCTCATGGCCGTCGGCCGTGACATAGATGTCGTCTTCGAGGCGCACGCCGATCCCGAGGAACTCCCGTGGGACCTGGTGTGTGATCGTCTTGGCGTTCTCTTTCTCTTCAGCATCTTTCGCCGAGGCTGCTGTCGGCCCAAGACGTATGCGGCGCTCATTTCGCTCCTCGAGGTCGTAGGCGAGAAGTGTCAGCTCAATCTCTGCCTTGTCCGGGGCGACATACAGCCCGGGCTCCACTGTGAACGACATGCCAGGCTCCAGCGGCCTGGGTTGCCCCTCCACCCGGTAGCTCCCCTCGGTCGTGCACGTCGAGGCCGAGCCAGTGGCCCGTGCCATGCATATAGAACTCGGTGTAGTGATGCATGGCGAGCGACTCCTCGACCGACAAGGGAAGCATCCCGAGATCGACCATTCCCTCGGTGAGAATCCTGGTGGCCTCCTCGTGTATGTCTCGCATGGTCGACCCCGGTGCGCACATCTCGATGCCTTTCCCCTCGGCCGCGAGGACTACTTCATAGAGGGCCTTCTGCGGACCGCTGAACTTGCCGCCGGCGGGGAACGTCCGGGTGATATCGGACGAGTAGCCATCTACTTCGGCGGCCGCGTCGATGAGGATGAGGTCCTTCGCACCGATCTGGGTGTCATTCTCCCCGTAGTGGAGGATGCAGGCGTTGGCTCCCGACGCGACGATCGACGGGTAGCCGTTACGTGGTGAGCCGTTTAATCGCCAGAAGTATTCGAGGGCTGCCTGAACCTGATATTCCCACATACCCGGCTGGGCGAATCGCATCGCTTCGATGTGGCCGAGAGCGCTGAGGTGGCAGGCTTCTCTGAGACTCTCTGCCTCCTCACCGTGTTTGTAGAGCATCATCTCGCCCAAAGGGACGGAGACGTCTTTCACCGTGGACGGAACCACACCCCCGAAACGCTCCCGGTGCGATCTCGCCTGGGTGATGATGGCGGTGATGCGTTGGTCGAAGTCGTCGTTGCCGGCCGCGTACCAGAGCCCTTCGCGGCCGATCATGAGACGTCCGAGGACCGAGTCCAGGTCATCGATCTCATATGCAATGTCGGCGCCGAACCGCTCGCGGGCACCCTCTTTACCGGCCCTGATTCCCGTCCAGACCTCCTGAGCCGGGTCCTTCGGCCTCACGAAAAGGAAGAAGTCGCCATCATCGTGACCCGGCGCGATCACCGCCACGGCGTCAGGTTCGTGGAAGCCTGTCAGGTACCAGAACGCTGAGTCCTGTCGGAAATGGTGAACGACATCGTGGTTGCGTATTGCCTCCGTCGCCGCCGGTATGACGGCGAGACCTTCCGGCCCAATCTCTTTGGCCAGACGGCTGCGGTGCTCTGCATATCGATCGGGCATGAGCCAGAAGTTACCTATTTCCCCTAGCTGAGCCTCGCTTCAGGGGCTGAGCTGGAGGTCGACGATGAGGGGAAAGTGGTCCGATCCCATTGCAGGACCGAGACGGCGATCCACCACCGACAGAGTGTCGCTGTGAAGAAGATGGTCTATTGGCACTCTCATGAGAAAGGTCGACGACGTGGGAAAGCTCGGTTGAACTCCAAAACCGAGTTGGGAATTTCGCAGCGGCGCCCTCGCCATGAGGTTGCGAAAGGGCCATGACCATGGGGTCGCGTTGAAATCGCCGACCACGATGAAGCCATCTTCTTGGTCCGCGGCCCAGGTGGCAGCGAAATCGAGTTGGGCGTCCCTCAGCTGCGCGCGATCCTTCTCGGTGGGCGCGAGCGGGTGAGTCGAGAGGACGCTGACCCCTTCGGGCCAGCCGGTCGGCCGGTACATGATCGAAACAGCACGTGGCTGAGCCTCGGCAAACCCGTAGGAGATGGCCTCCACATCCTCGCCTCGAACCATCACCAGGGTGCCGAAGATGAGACTGTCCGAACGAGGGCGAATCACCTGATAGTCGAGATTCGCCGCCTCGATCGCTACTTCCCAGGGTCGACTTGCCTCGTGGAGCAACACCAGATCAGGGTCGACCGTCCTGATGTACTCGATCACGTCCGAGTAGCTCGCGTTTGTCGAAAGAAGGTTGAACGACATCACTCGCAGTGATGGCAGGTCGGGATCGGCCACGCCGGGTGACCCGACATACAGGGGAAGAACGAACACCAGGTTGATCGCGGCGACGGTGAGAATCCCATACCCGATTCGTCGCCATCTCGACATCAGAACGATCAGGCCCAGGATGACCAGGCTCACTACATACTGCGGTCGAAAGTTGGCGAGAACGTCCAGCCACCAGACCCATCGCCCGGCAAAGGCAGCGAGGGACACGGCGGCCAATGCCACAGCCGGAATGGCTACCAGAATCACCGGGCAAGGCTCCTAATCACCTGGGTCGGAGACACCATTGTCGATCGCCCACTTCCTCACGATCCGATACGCCTCCTCCGCCGAATACGGGCCGTCATCGATGCGCTTCTCGAGCAGGATGTCCATGATTTCCCCCACCCGGGGGCCGGGATCGAGATCGAGGTAGTCCATTATCTGATTGCCGTCAAGGGGCGGACGTAGTCTCGCCAGCTCCTCTCTGGCAGACAGATCGACGATCCGCTCCTCCAGCTCGTCGATGCGCGACCGGATTGCCTGTGCCCGACGCTGATTGGCGGTCGTGACATCACATCGCACCAGCTCGTTGAGTCTGTCGACCAGATCACCGGCGTCCCGCACGTAACGACGAACTGCGGAATCGGTCCAGCCCAGCTTGAGGGTATGAGGTCTCAGGTGGAGAAAGACGAGCCGGCTGACATCGTCGACGACCGCCTTCGGATAGCGGAGCTCCCTGAGACGATGTCGGGCCAAACGTGCGCCAACCACCTCATGGTGATGGAAGGTCACACCACCGAGACCGTACTCACGGGTATCGGGCTTGCCGACGTCGTGCAGAAGGGCAGCCAGACGGAGCACGAGATCAGGTGATGCCTTGTCCACAACAGCAAAAGTGTGGGCAAGAACGTCTTTGTGTTTGTGCATCGGGTCCTGCTCCATGGCGAGGAGGGGCAACTCCGGAAGAAAGTGATCGGCAAGACCGGTGGACACGACCATGTCCAGTGCCTTGCCGGGAGTGGGAGCCAGCAACAGCTTCGACAACTCGTCCCTGATCCTCTCGGCCGAGATGATCTCCAGACGATCCGCCATCATCCGAACGGCCGCAACGGCCGACTCCTCAGTCGCGAAGCCGAGCATGGCCTGAAACCGGAAAAGACGAAGCATCCGCAACGGGTCGTCTCCGAAAGAGACCTCGGGATCGAGAGGAGTCTTCAACAACATGGCCGCCAGGTCTCCAAGACCCCCGTACGGGTCCACCGGCTCGAGCTCGGTCATCGAGAGGGCAATCGCATTCACCGTGAAGTCTCGGCGGCTCAGATCCGTCTCGATGTTATCGGAGTAGGTGACGACGGGTTTGCGTGAGTCGTTGCGGTATACCTCGCTCCTGTATGTCGTTATCTCGACTGCGTGCCCGTCCTTCCGAGCCGCGATGGTCCCAAAAGCCTCTCCGATCTCGTAGATGGTGTCGGCCCATCCCGTGAGAAGTCGAGCCACCACGTCAGGACGGGCGCTCGTCGCGAAATCGAAGTCTTCGAGGGGCCGTTCGAGGAAGGCGTCCCTGACCGATCCGCCGACCAGGAACAACTCCTCACCGGCCTTGTCAAAGATCTCGCTTAGTTGAGCCGGCGGAAGATCCGCGGAAGTGAGGAATTCGAGCCGTTTGGGAATCACGGTCACCCAGGTTATCGCTGCCGGGTGCCGAGATACTCCCGGGTCTATCCGAGACTATTGGTGTTGGTCAGGCCGAGATACCGGCGGCGAGCGCCTTGGCCTTCATCTCGTGGGAATTGCGTGCGTGAGGCAGCGCAGAGTCGATCTCGACCTTGCGGTCGACGACATGCTTGAGCAGCGCTTGATCGAAAGTCTGCATGCCATGAAAGCCGCTGTCCTTGATCACTTCGACGAGGAAGGACCCCTCCTCACCACCCATGATCCACTCCTGTGTTCTCTCGTTGTTTGTGAGGATCTCACAGGCAAGGGTGAACCCGGAGCCCGATGTCTCAATTAGAAGCTGGCTGATGATCGCCTGTAGCTGAGCAGCGAGCTGGCTCCGAATCACTGCCTTCTGCGAATCGGGAAACATCGATACCAGCCGGCTGACAGTCTCTGCCGGATCGGTGGTTCTCATCGAAGAAATGACCAGATGCCCCGTCTCGGCAGCGTCGATGGCCACCCGGGCCGTTTCCGGATCAGATAGCTCAGAGACCATGATCACATCAGTGTCGTGACGCATGGCCCCCCGGACCGCCTCTGCCATGTTGGGCGTGTCGACCCCGACTTCGCGCTGCACGACAACCGAGCGCTTGTCGGGGTGGAGAACTTCAATCGGATCCTCGACGGTGAGAATCGCGGCTCCACGATTGGAATTGATCCAGTCGAGCATCGAAGAAATGGTTGTGGTCTTGCCGGACCCGGATCGACCGGTCACGAGAACGAGACCGGATTTGGCGGCTGCCAACTTCTCGACGATTCGGGGCAACCCCAACTCGGCAAAGCTCCTGGAGCCGGGCACGACCCTCCGCAGAACCATCGAGACCGAGCCACGCTGTCTGAACGCTGTAACCCGGAACCGCCCCAACTCATGCTTCCCATAGGCAAAATCGGCAGTGCCGATCGTCTTGAAGTCGTCTGCTGCCTTTGGAGTGAAAATGCCCTCGGCGTAGGCCTCTGTATCAGAGGGACGCAGTGGCTCGATGCCGTCCAGTCTTCGCAACTCTCCGTCGATTCGAACGATGGGCGCCGACCCAACCTTGAGATGGACGTCGGATGCTCCTGCGGCGACGGCGCGTCCGAGGAGATCGTCGATATTGCTTTCCATAGTCCTTCCCGGGTGAGTCCTCGGTGGTTATCGACGGATCGGCACAAAGGTTGAGAGGGAAAGGAGAGCCCTGAGACAGTTGGTGACCTGAGAATCTCTCATCCGGAGTCCGAGATCCGGTTCACACCTTCCAGTGGTGCGTTATTGCTTGTGCCGCTCTGTCCACAGCCTGCCCTGCCGCGGGCGGCGAAACCCCCGTCTCATCGGATATCGGAGCGATGCCCGCCAGACCCATGAGAGTGGCGATGGTGGACTGCTCCAACGCATCCAGGTCGTAACCTCCCTCGAGAGTCGCCACCACCCGGTTCGCCGGATGGGCTTCGACGACCGACGCAGCCAACCAGCCGAAGTCGGTCGACCTGAGTTGAAACTCCCCCAGCGAGTCATCGACGTGGGCGTCGAATCCGGCGCTGATGAGCACCCAGTCGGGCTCGAACTGCCTCACTACAGGAATCACCAGCTCTCCCCACGCACGACGGTAGACATCCCCCGCGGTTCCCGCCGGCAGCGGGATGTTGACGGTGGTGCCCTTTGCTGCACCTTCATCAATATCCTGGATATGGCCGTCAAAGGGATAGAACGGATCCTGGTGGATCGATACGTACAGCACCCCAGGATCACCAGCAAGGATCGACTGGGTGCCGTTTCCGTGATGGACATCCCAGTCGAGAATCGCCACCCTCTCCCCATGTGAGCGCAGTAGAGCCGCCGAAACTGCAATGTTGTTGAACAGACAGAATCCCATGGCCCGATCGCGAAAAGCGTGGTGTCCGGGAGGTCTCGAGATGGCGAAACCACTTGCGTCGGACCGGGTTCTCAACTCCTCGATGAGCGCCCAAACGCCCCCGGCGGCCGTCAAGGCAGCCAGCCAGGACTCCTCGGACACAACGGTGTCCATGTCGAGGGCTCCCCCACTCAGCGAACAGAACATCTCGACCATCTCGATGTAGGAGGCGTCGTGGACGAGGGCGAGCTGGCTTCGCTGAATCTCCGGGGACTCGATGTCGACGATGTCGAGTCCACATCCGTCAACTCCCCGACGAACCGCCAGCACCCGATCGGGTCGCTCCGGATGATCGCGACCGGTGTCATGCTGCAATGCTGAAGGGTGGCTCGCAACAACTACCTGCATGGTCATATTCTCCCACACGTGTCCCCCCGGCTCCGTATCGAAGGTCGTTGGCCCGCACCCGTCACACTTTCCAGGGGGTGGGCACGTGCCAGTGCCAGGTTGTGGAACGACGACACACCCGACGCTTTTCTCAGACTCGATCGGGGAAGCGGTGACTTTCTGACGGCTGCCTCGGAGGATCTGGTGGATCTGAGCCAGGCCTCCGTGTACTCGCCTGCCTTGTACAGGTCATCGACCCGGATCTGGCTGAAGTGCGGGTATGAGGAAGTCTTTCATCTCAGATGTGATGGAGCGTCCAGTGACATCGACCAGGTCGGTCCCAACCTCTTTGGTCGTCGAGTCCGCGAAGCCGGATTGGGACGCCCTCATCGACATCGACCGCCACGCTTTCCAGGGATTCTGGAGAATGAGTGTTGACGGGCTGACCGAGGCAATGTCTTCGACAACCCGATCGGTGGTCCTGACCATGGGGGACACCAGAGTTACCGGGTACGCGATCGTGGGCGCCCAATGGAACGTCTCCTATCTCCAGCGCATCGCTGTTCATTCCGAATACCGTGGCAAGAACATCGGTTCGGATCTGGTGAGAGCAGCCCTCTCATGGGCTCGTAAGAAGTCGGCCCAGACGATGGTTCTCAACGTTCGCGAGGAGAATGTCCGGGCCCGTCGGTTGTATTCGAAAGAGGGGTTCACGCCGACCGGCACCACTCTTCGAATCCTCCGGTACAAGACCTGACCGCCTTGTCCTGCTGAACTAGCGGCAATGCCGGCTGCGATACCCGACAGGTTCAAGCTCGAGATGCGTCTAGGCCGCGATGGTGACATCGAGGAGTGGCTGGCAACAGACACGTCCCTGGATCGACCGGTGCTGTTGCGAAGTCTCGGGCCCGAATCGACTTCGAAGAGACGAAAACAGTTCGTCGATCAGGTTGGTGACGCTGCCAAGGTCGCCCACTCACATCTCGCCCGGGTCTTTGCCGTGGCCGAGGTGGCCGGTGGCGCCTACTCAGTCTCCGAGTGGACCGGGGGTTCGACGGTGGCCGATCGAGTCGAGGCATCGCATCCAATCGAGCTTCCAGACTTCTTGCCCAATGCCGCCGGTCTAGCTGGCGCATTGGCCGCGCTTCATGACATCGAAGCCATCCATGGGGCCATCGATCTCTCCGCTATTTCCTATTCGTCGGCGCACGCCGCGAAACTCGGCGCGTTCGGCAGAGAACCTCGCACCGGTGCCGACGGCGATGTGCGTGGGCTCGCCGCGGCACTCGAATCGGCCCTCACAGGGTCACCGCCGGGCGGTCCGCCGCCATCTGAGCGAATCGACGGTCTTTCCAGGAGCATCGATCGCATACTTCGTTCGGGCCAATCGGGCGACCTCACCGCGTCGGACCTCGAGGAAGCTCTGATCGCCGCACCTACTCCCCGCTCGCCGATAGCTGAGCCGCGGGTTGCTTCGCGGCGTCTGATCATCTCAGCGATAGCCCTGGTGGTGCTGGCTATCGGACTCGTGGCCCTGGGACGCTTCGTCGCCGGAGGGGGTGAGCCGATCCTCCCAACCCCGGTTGCAACTACCAAGCCCTCGGTCCCGACCACCGAGACGTCGTCATCGACCACATCACCGGTCGGTGAGGTCGCCGTCGGGAACGCCGCTACCTTCGACCCTTTTGGAGGTGGTGGTGAGAACGACGATTCGGTGAGCAACCTCGTCGACGGTGACATCTCGACTTTCTGGCGAACCGAGAGCTACCAGGACCCCCTCGCAGGGATCAAGCCCGGTGTGGGTGTGACCTTCACACTGAGAGGAACCCCCGCCCAAACACAGTTGATCGGATTGAGTGTCGGCACTCGATTCGAGATCTATTGGTCCGACGTCTTCTTTCCACAACTCGATGAGTGGACGCGGATAGCAGGAGCTCAGGCCGCCCCCGGAGCGACATTGGTCAACCTTCCTCCACGTGAGGGTGGTTTCTGGCTGGTGTGGCTGACCGAGCTGCCCCTCCACGCCGACGGGTCGTTTTATGCGTCGATTTCAGAAGTACGATTCCTGCCGTGACCAAAGCCACTGAGGATGCCGTACTCCTGGCGCGGGTGGCCGACGGTGATCATGAGGCTTTCACCGAGATCATGAAGACCCATGAGGATCGAGTCTTCTCGGTGTGTCTCCGAATACTGGGAAACAGGGAGAAGGCTCTCGACGCCACTCAGGAGACCTTCCTCACCGCGTTTCGAAAGGCTCACCAATTTGAGGGCAAATCCACCTTTGGCACATGGGTCTATCGCATCGCCGTCAACACTTGCTACGACCAGCTGAGGAAGCAGAAGAGACGCCCCGCGGAGCCGATGCCCGAACATCTCGACCCCGCCGACCCAACCGCGCATGAGACGGTCGAGGCAGCGGCGCTTCGACCAGAGATTCAGGAGGCTCTTGCTTCGCTCCCGCCGGAGTTTCGAACGGCCATCGTCCTCTCCGACATCGAGGGAATGTCCCTCCCCGACGCCGCACAGACGCTGGGCGTGCCCGTGGGAACGATGAAGTCCAGGGTGTTTCGAGGAAGACGCCTTCTGGCCAATCATCTGGGGAACCAAAACACGATATGAGAGCATCAAAGGGACTGCATGCGTAAACAAGAGATCGAGTTGATCGCCGCTCTCGCCGAGGGAACCCTCGAGGACGAGACCGAGGCCCGCGCCCTCGTTGCGTCGTCCGGAAAGGCTCGCTCCGAGTATGAGGCGCAGAAGACCGCCCTCAACGCCCTCGCATCCGTGCCTTCGTCGACACTGACCGACAGTGAGAAGGCGGCTCTGCATCGGGACATCTGGACCCAGCTCAAAGCCCAACCCGTTGCGACCAAGAAGGCCACGCCCTGGTATTTCCGGTGGTCGTACGCGGCTGCAGGCCTCTTTCTGGTCGTGGGTCTCGTGGCGGTTCTCAACACGGATGGGTTTTCGGGCGGCGACGACGCTGCCGCTGAAGAACTGGCAGCACCTCGGGACGCTGGTGAGACAGCAGACACCACTGTCGCCGCCGCTGGTGGTGACGAAGGAGCGGAGGCACCTTCGATCGCCGAAGACGGTGCATCGGCTGACGATGCCGTGTCAGACGAGCCGATCGTTGGTTTCTTCATGCGTGAGGCTTCAAAGGTCCGCGCCGGTCAATTCGCGACCGCCGCGGATACCGGGGAGGACGAACAACAATCCGTGCTCGACAAGCAAGCGGAGTGTCTGCTTCGTGCCGATCTCGAGGGATACATAGCGGTTGGCGAGGTGAGTTTTGCCGAGGCGGAGGACTTTGGCCTCGACCCCGATACGTCCTATCTGGTTGCCGTCCCGACGGCTGAGCAGTTGGGCGAGGACACCCCGATCGCTTTCGTCGAAGCAGCTACGTGTTCCCTAGCGCACACCGACGAATGAAGTATTTGCCGTAAGTCACTCATCCCTGGGAAACGGGATCGACCTGGCGATCAACTGTTCGATAGGCTCCGGTTCCCAATATGTTCCATCTATCTGAATGATCACATGTAGTTCTTGCGGGACCGAGAATCCAGCCGACCACTCCTTCTGTTCGAATTGCGGGAATGCCCTGGGTCGATCTTGCTCAACCTGTGGCACGGTCAACGAGTCCTCAAACAAGTTCTGCTTCAACTGTGGCAATACTCTCGAAGACCCGTCCATCTCGGCGAGTCCTACGACCGATCCCCTCCGCGATCAGGGTGAACGGCGTCTGGTGTCCGTCGTGTTTGCCGATTTGGTCGGGTACACCTCGCTCTCCGAGGGGAGGGACCCCGAAGACCTGCGTTCGATGCTCACGAACTACTACGACCGGTGCCGCGAGATAATCGATCGCTACGGGGGTGTGACAGACAAGTTCATCGGCGACGCCGTGATGGGAGTTTTCGGAGCCGACGCAGCCCATGAGGATGACGCCGAAAGAGCTACTCGCACAGCCCTCGAACTCGTGAACATGGTGCAGGGTCTCGGCGGCGACGTTGGAATGCCCGGCCTGGATGCGAGAGCCGGTGTCATGTCGGGCGAAGCCTCTGTCGGATCAGGGGGGAATGAACACGGCCTTGTGGTTGGCGATCTGGTCAACACAGCTTCGCGTCTTCAGTCGATCGCTCCACCGGGTGGGGTCTACGTGGGCGAGTCCACTCGAGACCTGGTTGGGACGACGGTCGAGTTCGCAGCTGTCGGCGATCAGAAGGTGAAAGGCAAAGAGTTGTCGGTTACCGCATTCAACGCGGTCCGGGTTGTTGCCCTCTCTCAGTCCAAGCGAGGCGGTGAGTTGGTCGAGGGGCCGTTTGTCGGTCGGGATGACGAGCTCCGACTCCTCAAGGACCAGCTGCATGCCACCGGTCGTGAGCAGCGGGCTCGAATGGTGTCGGTAATCGGGGAGGGTGGCATCGGGAAAACCCGGCTATCCCAGGAGCTGCTGCGGTATATCGACGGTATCGCCGAGATCGTCTACTACCACAATGGCCGATCGCCGGCGTATGGAGAGGGAGTCACTTTTTGGGCCCTCGGGGAGATGATCCGACAGCGGGCGGGGATCACCGAGGGTGAGGATTCGGCCAAGGCCCGGATGAAGCTGCGGACGACCGTTGCGGAGTTCGCCCCCGACGAAGAAGACCAAAGATGGATCGAGCCCAGGCTGGCAGCACTCATCGGCATAGCCGAGATGCCACAAGGTGATCGTTCCGAGTTGTACGCGGCCCTTCGCACCTTTTTCCAGAGAATCGCTGAGCAGGGGACGGTTTTAATGGTGTTCGAGGACCTCCATTGGGCCGATGAGGGTTTGCTGGATTTCGTCGAGGAGTTGGTGGAGAGAAGCACTCAGAGCCCGATACTGGTGCTGGCATTGGCCCGCCCCGAGTTGGTCGAAAGACGATCGGATTGGGGCACAACTCGACGCCGTTCTCTGCTGATGCATCTCAGTCGTCTCGGCGAGAATGCAATGAAGGACCTGGTGACAGGATTGGCACCTGGAATCCCTGATGCCGTGGTTGGGCGTATCGCCGAGCGGACAGCGGGTGTTCCACTTCACGCCGTCGAGTTCGTCCGGATGCTCATCAACTCCGGCCGCTTGGTGAACGTTGACGATGGATATGAGTTGGTCGGCGACCCCGGCGAGTTGGCCATACCGGACAGTGTCAGCGCCATCATCGGGGCACGACTCGATCGTCTGGGGCCCGATGAGGTCGCGGTGATCCAGGACGCTTCGGTGCTCGGACTTTCATTCACCCTGGGTGGGATTGCAGACATGGCTGAAGCGACGCCCGAGGAGTTGGAAGAAACCCTGATGTCCTTGGTTCGAATCGACGTTCTCGAGTTGGATGAAGATCCTCGTTCACCGGAGCGTGGTCAGTATCGGTTTGTGCAGAGTTTGATCCGCGAGGTCGCGTATGGCCGATTGCCCAAATCCGATCGGGTGAGCCGCCATCTCGAGGTCGCCCGTCGAACGGAGTCGCTTGATGACCCCGAATTGGCGGCTGTCGTGGCAGGTCACTACACCAGCGCAGCGGCTGCTGATCCCGGCAATGTGGAGCTGAGGGCACAGGCCCGGGGATCCATTATCGCTTCGGCGGAGCGGGCACGAGCATTGCGGTCCGACCTGCAGGCCGTTTCCCTATATCAGCACGCAATCGAACTGACCTCGGACGAAGCGGAGATAGCCGAGTTGAAGACGCAGCTGAGTACATGTCTGGAGAAATCCGGCCGGGAAGATCTGGCGTATGAAATCGGGTTCGAGGCTCTCGAGTATTACCGGGAGATGGGTGATGTCCCTGGTGTCGTTCGCGCTGCTACTTCCGTCGCTTTCGCGCTTGCCGGGAATTTCGAAGCTGACAGGGCAATAGAGATCATTCTGCCGGTGTACGAGTCAACCCCGAAGACCGATGACAAGGGCTGGGCACGACTGGCGAGCGAGACTTCTCGGGCTTTGGCCCTAACCGGTGAGGGTGCAAGCTCGATCGAGGTGGCCGATCGGGTGTTGCCAGTTCTAGAGCAATTGGACATGGTCGAGGAGCTACTCGACACGCTCAACAACAAGGCCATGTCGTTGGCACAGGGCGGACGTATCGTCGAGAGCGCTGCCCTTCTTCGAGGTATCGCCGATGTAGCTAGGGAACGTGGTCTTCTCAATGCAGAGATTCGTGCCGTTAACAACCTTGGGGCGACGACTCTGGTTGATAATCAGGTCCAAGACTTTGGCGAACTGGACAAGATCATTGACAAGTCAGGCAGCATCAGTTGGCAAGTCAGAAAAGACTTCTTTGGCTCTTTGACCACATTCCATACTGGTGATATTGAAAAAGCACTTTCAATGGTCGAAGACGGTGAGGGGTTTGACCTCTCCGAGTTTTGGGAGTCTGCGTTCGAGTGCAACCGGTTCTGGTTCGAACAGACGCGGGATGGTGTCGATCCGGTCAAGCACGCCCGGATACTCGAGATAGCCGAAGGGTATCTCGAGAACGACGACCCCCAGATCAACCAGGCGGGGGAAGAGATCCGTGCGAAGGCCATGTTTCTCCACGGAGATTTCGAGTCTGTGGTCAGACTGGTTCTGGAAGGTGAGTCGGAACCGTTCAACTACCCAAGCTCGTTTGAAGAAGGTATCGGGAGTGCAGGTTTCACAGGCGATATGGAGGGCGCGCGGCAATTGCTCAGTCGACTACAAGCCATGAACCTCAAGGGTCGGGCGATCAGCGGACTCGACCAGTTCGCCAACATGGTCGTGGCAGGCTTGGCTGGTGACGTCGAACCGGCTCTTGTGGCTCGAGCCAGGATGTCGGACTTCTGGTCGACGACCATGCCGCCCTTGACCCGCGCTCACGCGGATGCGGTCACAGCGGCGGTTCTGCCTTTCGATCACCCCGAGGCTGTTGAGGCCGCAGGGAAAGCCATGAATTTCTTCACCAGCTACGGCTTCCAGGCGTATCTCGACCTTTACAAGGACATATTCGATCGGTATCGGGAAGAATCCGAAGAGGTCGCGGTCTGAAGACCGTTCGCTCCCATTCCCTGTGAAGACGGAGCGAAATACCGTCTGTGAAGCCATAGAACTAGCCTGACGAAAGCATGCACGAATACGCCATCAAGTTCGCTGAACTCCTCGAGCAGGTTGCACAGAAAGTCCGGGCAATGACCGTCGACCGGGTCGCCTATGGCATCAAGCTCACCGGACTGGGAATCCTGACGCTGGCAATGGCGTTGACAGCGTTGATATTCCTGTTGTGGGCAATCTTCGGAGCACTGGAGATTCCGCTCACCACCGCAGGAGCGTTCGCTGTTCTGGGAGCTCTGCTTCTTGGAGTGGGCGGCTACTTCTGGTTCAAGAGGGTCGAGGAAGAATGATGCATGAAAAGTTGGTGATCATCGGATCGGGCCCGGCAGGTCTCACCGCAGCGCTGTACGCGGCGCGCGCCGATCTGAATCCGATCGTATTTGAGGGCCTGGTCGCCGGTGGTCAACTCATGATCACAACCGACGTCGAGAACTACCCGGGGTTTCCTGACGGGATCCTGGGGCCAGAGCTGATGGACCAGTTTCGAAAGCAGGCCGAGAGATTCGGAACAAGACTCCATCAAGTCGACGTGACCGAAGTCGACTTCTCCACGAGACCCTTCAGGATCAACGTCGGGGCCGACGAGTACACAGCCGACGCCGTCATCATCGCCACGGGTGCATCAGCGACATGGCTCGGTGTCCCGGGCGAGGAGAAGCTCACCGGTAAGGGCGTCTCCGCATGTGCAACCTGTGACGGATTCTTCTTCCGGGATAAGGAGTTAATAGTCGTCGGTGGCGGAGACACCGCCATGGAAGAGGCCCTGTTCCTGACCAAATTCGCCTCCAAAGTAACCGTCGTGCATCGACGCGATGAATTGCGAGCCTCCAAGATCATGGCCGCTCGCGCTGAAGCGAACGACAAGATCGAGATGAGGTGGAACTCGATCGTGACTGAGATCCATGGTGACGATCTCGTCTCCGGAGTGACCCTCGAGGACACCGTTACCGGGGAGTCCTCGGAGATGGCGATCGATGGCGTGTTCGTTGCCATCGGGCACAAGCCCACGACCAACCTCTTCGTGGACAAGCTGGACCTCGACGAAAACGGTTATCTCATAATCGCAGACAGCGGCGGAACACGCACCTCGGTCGAAGGCGTTTTCGCTGCTGGTGACGTTGCCGACCACATATACCGCCAAGCTGTGACGGCGGCGGGAACAGGATGTATGGCTGCCATCGATGCCGAACGATGGCTGGCACACCAGGAATGACCTATCAGTGAGTCAGGTTCACTGAGGTAGACCAAGGAGAAGGAAACCGACATGGCTGAAATTCGCACCCTCAACGACGGGACTTTCAATGATGAGATCAGCGGTGAGACGCCGATCCTCGTCGACTTCTGGGCCGAGTGGTGTGGCCCGTGCCGGGTGATTGCACCTGTTCTGGAGGAGATCGCTGAGGAGCATGATGGCTTCAATATCGGCAAACTCGACGTTGATCACAATCCCCAGACCGCCGCCGCCCACGACGTCATGAGCATCCCAACACTCATTCTCTTCAAGGATGGGGTTGAGAAGAAGAGGATCGTCGGTGCTGCCCCCAAGCATCGTCTGATGCAGGAACTCGCCGAATACATCTGATCCCTTCGGCGCAGGGTCTTCCTAAGATTGTCGGCCAATGCGTCTATTTCGCCTCGGTGACGAGGGCCCTCCCATTCGGGACATCCAGGATCGACTTGCCGCGCTTGATTTCGAATCAGCCGACGACGTGCGGGGGGTCTTTGGCGATTTCACGCTGGATGCTGTGATGGCATTCCAGAAAGCGAAGGGACTGGACGTTGATGGAATCGTCGGGCCCGATACCTGGCGATCCCTCTATGAGGCCGGCTATCGGCTTGGCGACCGTCTCGTCTACATGCGTCGGCCGATGGTTCGGGGTGAGGACGTGGCCGAATTGCAGTCACGTCTCAACTCTCTTGGATTCGACTCGGGTAAAGCCGATGGGATCTTCGGACCAGACACCGAGACGGCGGTGATCGACTTCCAGCACAATCGCAATCTGGCAGAAGATGGAAAAGTCGGGCCGGAGGTCGTCACCGAGATTCGTCTGGTGAGCAGAGGGGATATGAAGGAAGGGCGTCACGCTCTTCGGGAAAGAGAGTGGCTGAGGAGACTCCCTCCCACCGTCGCCGGAACGAGGGTCTACCTCGACGCCGGCTGTCGCGACCCCCACGAGACCCGGCAGGCCTGGGCGGCCGCCAGCGGCGCCGCCATTGCGATCCAGGACGCCGGAGGGCTTCCCACGATGTCGAGGAGCCAGGATACCCAACTGCCCGAGCGGCTACGCGCGAGACGAGCCAACCGAATGGGATCGGATCTCATCATCGCATTCCGAATCAACCCGGCCGACGAGGACTGTGTCTTCTATTTCGCTAGCGATCACAGCACCTCGGCAGCGGGTGAACAACTAGCCAAGTCACTTTCTTCTGTTGTTGGCGGGCGTGTGGAAGGTCGGGCAAGCGCAATGCTCAAGGAAACGAGAGCTCCGGCCGCAGTCATCTCACGTCGTCATCTCAGCGACAGTCTGGGAGTGACCGTCGTAGAAGGGCTGACTGACTTCCTTGCCTCCGGACCCTCGGGAGGCGGCGCTTAGGAGATCACCCGATAGATGTGCTCGAGCTCCTCGATTGAGCCAAATCGAATCTCGACCTTGCCTCTCTCGTTGCGATAGCTGATGTTGACCTTGGTCCCCAGTCGTTCGATCAGTCGCTTCTCCAACTCGATGATCTCCACCGGCCGCACCACGCGGACGCTTTCCTTCCGGGTTGGAGATTCCATCTCGCGCCGCGTGCGCACTGCTTCCTCAACCTGCCGCACGCTCCATCCCTCTGCGTGTGCCTTATCGGCCAGATACATGACGTACTTCTCATCATCCAACCCCAAAAGAGCCCTCGCAGCCCCGGCGCTGAGATGCCCGGCGTCCACCAACGTCTGAACCGGACCTGGCAGTTGCAGAAGACGGAGGGTATTGGAGACGGCCGGACGCGACTTTCCAACACGATCGGCAACCTGTTCCTGTGTCATTCCAAAATCTTCCAGGAGTTGACGATAGGCGTGAGCCTCCTCGAGGGGAGTGAGATCTTGACGCTGCACATTCTCCACGAGTGACTCGACAAGGGTGGAGTCACCAGAAGCCTCCCGGGTAACGGCCGGAATCGTGTCGAGTCCCGCTCGTTTGGCGGCTCGCCACCTCCGCTCGCCGGCGACCAGGGTGTACCCCGTGTCGGTATGGGTGACCACGATTGGCTGGAGAATCCCGACTTCCTTTATCGAGGCGGAGAGCTCGTCGAGAGAGACGTCATCGAACCGGCTTCTCGGCTGATCCGGGTTGGCCTCAATCTCATCAACTGGAACCTGAAGCAATACCGATTCTGAGATCTCCTCCGGCTCACTTGGTATCAGCGCCTCCAGACCACGTCCAAGACCTGCCTTACGTGGGCTCAACTCCTAATCCTCCTCTTCGACATCATGTCGTTCGATGAATTCCTTGCCGAGATGCCGATAGGCAATTGCCCCCCTGCTCATTGGGTCAAAAGCCTCGATAGGCTCACCGTAGGACGGTGCCTCGGAGAGCCGAACCGACCTGGGGACCACTGTTCGATAGGCAATCTCGCCAAAATATTCACGAACCTGGGCGGCGACGTCCTTGGAGAGCTTGGTCCGACCGTCATACATGGTGAGAATCACCCCGCTAACCTTCAATGCCGGGTTGAGACTGGACGTGACCAATTCGACGTTCTTGAGCAATTGGGTGAGACCTTCCAGGGCGTAGTATTCACATTGGATCGGTATCATCACCTCACCAGCGGCGGCAAGAGCATTGACGGTGAGCAAACCCAACGATGGTGGACAGTCGATGAACACCACGTCGAATTCCTGATCAATCTCCGAAATCGCGGTCTTCAGTCTGGTTTCACGTGAAAACATCGAGACCAACTCGATTTCGGCGCCCGCCAGATCGATTGTGGCCGGCACCACAAAGAGATTACGCACCGAGGTCGGCTCGATGGCGTCCCCAATGTCTGACTCCTTGAGCAGGACGTCGTAAACCGATACTTCGATACCGCGGCGTTCGATACCAAGCCCACTCGAGGCGTTGCCTTGTGGGTCGAGGTCGATGAGCAACACCCGCTGATCCTGGAATGCCAGTGCAGCAGCGAGATTAATTGCCGTTGTGGACTTGCCGACCCCACCCTTCTGGTTGGCGAGGGCGACCACTGTAGGTTTTGTCATGGAGGACGCATGATAAGTAGCCACACCGTATGGTCAAGGACATCGCGTGGAATCTCTAGTGTCTCCCATCCTGGAGCGCTCGGTTTCCTTGTCCACGATCCACCTACGATCGCCACTCCTTGGTGATCGAGATGTCTTGTCACCACAGGGAGGATCTCTTCGGGGGGCAACGCCGCTCTGGAAACAATGGTAGGGGAGTTTCCCCGCAGATGATCGATCTCACGATGCTCCACCCGCACGTTTGGCAGATCGAGAACCCTCACTGCCCGTCTCATCAGATCGGCGCTTCGCGAAGAGCGATCGATGAGAACCACGGGGGTCCTTGGAAACAGGATCGCCAGTGGTATCCCGGGAAGACCAGCACCCGACCCCAAATCCCAGATCTCACCCGGCTCCTCCATGGGAGCGGCAAAAAGCAGCGAATCTGCGATATGTCGTCGGTCGATCCTCACTGCCTCCGCCGGGCCGATACCACCAACCGGGAGTGCCTCGGAAACAAGCCATTCTCGATAGTCAATCAGTTGGGCAAGCTGAGAGGAATCGATCCCGTGACCGACATGATCCCCTACTCGTGTCCAGTAGCTGTGTTCCACGTGAAACCAAAGTAGCCCGGAGATTGCTCTCCGGGCTACTTTATTGAGGTGTTGCTGAGTTATTCCTCTTCGGAAGAACCCACTTTGGACAACACGACAAAACGTCTTGGCGATTCGCCTTCTGAATAGGACTCGATCCCTGGTCTGGTAGAGGCCACATCATGTATTACCTTACGATCGGCCGGACTCATCGGCTCCAGCATGATCTCTCCGCCTTCGCTGTTTAGCTGATCGATCAACTGCTCGGCATAGATGGAGAGAGCCTGTCGACGTCGTTCGGCGTAACCTGCGATATCCAGACGAAGACGGGCGGTTTCCTGCCCATATCGCTGCAGGACCGTCCTGGTCAACTCATGAATGGCGCCACGTACCGTCCCGCGAACACCAACAAGTGCCTCGGTTTGCTCACCGCTGACGTCAGCAATGATGACACCGTCATCCACTGTCGTGGTGACCTCACCCTCGAGACCATAGACTCCAACCAGACCCTCCAGAAACTCCTGGGCGATCTTGGCCTGTTCTTCGGTGGATAGAACCGGGCGGTCATCACTCACGGTCTTCTCTTTCCTCTCGGATTTGCGGGCCGCGCCGGTGTTCTTGGGCGGCTTGTTTTGTTGCTGTCGGGACCCATTCTTACCTGATTTTGCGGAACCGCGCTGCTGATTGCCGGATTTTGCTTTAGCAGACTGGTTCCCTTTCCCCTGTGAGGAGCCAGAGCGACGTCCTCCACGACGACGGCTCTTTCTCCTGGTGACACGGACAACCGCGTCTTCGCCGCCAATTCCGAGGAAACCCTTGACCGGGGCGGTCACAATCTCGACATCAAGACCATCCCGGTCCTCGATGCCCAGCTCTTGCATTGCCGCTTCTACGGCGATTTCCACAGTCTTGGCTTTCACCTCGACCATATCGACATTTACCATGTCATCTCCTTCTGCGCCGACGGCGCTTGTCAGCGGCACCCTGCTGTGGATTACCTGGCTTGCTCCCATCAGGGCCGTCATCCTGGCCTGGCTCTGGTTCAGCTTTGCTTGGCGGGGTTGGGCGCCCATCGATCTTGAAAATCAGAACCTGCTGTCCGAGACGAAACAGGTTTGACGTGGTCCAATAGAGCACCAGCCCCGCCGGGAAGTTCCATGATATGAAACCAATGAACAAGGGCATAATCTTGGTGATGGCCTGTTGGGCCCCGGCGCCCTTCTGATCGGGCCGGTCCTGGCCATATGTGGAGTGCCACTGCTGAATGTATTGAGTGGCCACCATGAAGGCGATCATCAACAGATAGGGGAGGGCATGCAGCAAACCGACCTGCATTGCCATCGACGGGGACTCTCCAAGCGTCATCCCTAGAAATGTGGCCCCACCGTTGTCGAGGGACAAGAAGAGCGCCGAAGTCTCGTCCAGGTAGTCCTGAGGAACTCTGAGCAACCGGAAGAGTGCAAACCAGATCGGCATCTGGACCAGAAGCGGAAGAAGACATCCACCGGGTGTGGCGCCCGCCGCCCTTTGGGTCTCCATGAGACGACGTTGCATCTCCTGAGGGTCGTCTTTGTACTCTGCCTGGATCTTCTTGATCTTTGGCTGAATCTCGGTGAACGCCCTGGTAGCCCTGGTCTGTTTGAGGGTGAGCGGAAAAACGACCACGTTGATGCTGATAGTGAGAAGGATGATTGCGAGGCCATACCCCAGACCATCACTGACAAGTGGTGTGAGCAGATCAAAGTAGAAGTCGAGGACCGATCCCAGCGCCCTGATCAGCGTGTTGAATATTTCACCCATTATTGGGCTCTCCGGTTGTCGGGCACGGGGTCATAACCCCCAGGGCGCAGCGGATGGCATCTTCCGATTCGCTTTAGACCCAGCCAGCCCCCTCGGAGCACACCAAATCTCTGGATTGCCTCCGCCGAATACGATGAGCATGTTGGCTGATATCGGCAGTTGGTTCCAATCCCAGGACTTACCAATTTCTGGTAAATACCGATCAGACCCACTATCAAGTTCCGAGGACGTAGCCACGTAATCATCTCTTCACACCCTCCAGGGCGCGGTCGAGCCAAGTCTGCACTTGGGTGTAATCGACCTCTGAGACCTGGCCGCTGGCGATGATGATGTAATCCATTCCTGGTTGTAGTGGCAGTTCGCGGGCCGCGTGACGCAACCGTCTCTTGATACGGTTTCGAATCACAGCATTTCCGCTGCCCTTGGAAACAACAAGCCCAAGACGAGGAGGCCCTGGTTGGCCTGGCGACCCGACCAGGACGATTCCGCCGCTGCGGCTCCGGTTGCCTTTGCTCAGGACTCTACGAAAGTCCCTGGGCGTTTCGGAGTGTTTCCAGATCAGACAGTGAGCCGCTTCCGACCCTTTTGACGACGCGAACTGATGGTGGCGCGGCCGGCGCGAGTCTGCATTCGATGCCGGAAACCGTGACGACGTCGGCGGCGGCGCACTTTGGGTTGATAGGTCCTTTTCATGACAAGACATTGGGTAGAGGGAAAGGGTCATCACAGGTTACGGACTGTTGGAAACCTATGTCAAAGCCCGATCGTCGATCGTGCCCTTCCTTTCAGTTGTAATCGCGAAGAATTGGGAAAGGCCGCGAAAAGAAGCAGAACGGGCTTTGGTCACGGATGTCATCTTCAACCTACCAGGCAGGTAATGGAAAAAGGTCTGTCTACCTGGGGTTATCATTGTGGATAGATGTGGAGGAAGTCTTCCACACCGGGGATTCTCGCGGTCTTGACTGCCTCTTCTCCAACACCGATACTCGCTGGACTCGATATCCGAGGAGAGTGGGCCACCTCACCTGTAATCGGTGAGTGAACCATCACTCCGCGGTAGAAATTTGAACTCTCTGGAGGATGTACACAGACATTTCCACAGGTGTGGATGGATCTGTGGACAACTCGGCCACTGGGAGGAGCGGCCTTTTGACCCAAACACAAAGAGCAAGTGACAGCTGGACGGAATTCAGAGATACCCTGCGCGCCGGGGTATCCAAAGGGAATTGGGAAACCTGGCTCTCCCGGCTCGAAGCAGACCATGACGAAGACACCCTCGTCCTGATCGCACCAACGGAGTTTCACCTTCGCTGGGTACGTGACAAACACGGTGAACTCGTCGACGCCGCCTATCAGTCGGTCTACTCGAGCGAGGGGAGCCCTCTTTATCGCGTCAGCGATGTCGCTCCGATCGAACAGCCGCTTCCTCTTGGCGAAGATTTGGCGACCGCTGTCACCTCTGAAGACCCGACCACCCCCACAAAGGCCACCAACCTCATCTCGAGGTATCGGTTCGAGAGTTTTGTGGTGGGTCAGTCCAACCGATTTGCATGGGCGGCTGCCATGGCCGTGGCCGAGCAACCCGGCGCCCACTACAACCCGTTGTTCATATATGGCGGTGCGGGACTTGGCAAGACGCACCTCCTCAACGCCGTCGGCCACGAGGCCCTCGAGATGTACCCCGATCTGGTTGTCAGCTACGTCTCGTCCGAGAACTTCTTGAACGATTTCATCGACTCGATACGGCGCAAGAGACCCGATGCCTTCAAGCACAGATACCGCGGTGTTGACATCCTTCTCCTGGACGACGTTCAGTTCTTCGAGGGCAAGGAGCAGATCCTCGAGGAGTTCTTTCACACGTTCAACTCTCTTTACGAATCGGGAAAGCAGATGGTTATCAGCTCCGACCGTCACCCGAGAAACTTGTCAACCCTCGAAGACCGGCTGCGCAGTCGTTTCGAATGGGGGCTTCTCACCGACATTCAGCCCCCTGATGTCGAGACTCGACTGGCGATTCTGAAATCAAACGCCGAATTTGCCCCGCGTCCGGTGCCCATCGAAGTCCTCGAGTACATAGCCGGTCTGGTATCGGACAACATTCGGGAATTAGAGGGTGCCCTGACCAGAGTGACAGCCTGGTCGGCGTTGAACCGGAGAGACATTGACCTCGATACCGCCGAGCGTGTCTTGCAAGACATCGTTGCCACCGACGAGCCGGTACCTCTCGGACCTGAGACGATCATCAGAACCACCGCCCAGGCCTTTGGGTTCTCCGTAGAAGATGTTCTCAGCTCCAGTCGCCGTCAACCACTGGTCCTCTGTCGTCAGATCTCGATGTACTTGTGTCGTGAACTGACCGATCTCTCGCTTCCGAAGATAGGTAATCACTTCAACAGGGACCACACCACTGTTCTCCACTCCGTTGAGAAGGTGAAGCGGATTCTCCGATCTGACAGAGCAGTCTTCGACCGGGTCAATCAATTAACACAGGAGCTGAGGAAAGGTGGTGGTGTTTCCACAGGGTCATGAGTTATCCAAGAGGAGTTGCCAGTTATCACCACGAGATGCACACCTCTTTCCCACGGAGAATCCCCAATCGCCCACGAAAGAAACACGACTATTCCACAAATCCACAGACCCCTACTACAACTATTGGTCTTGAAATGAAACTTTGTAATAAGAGAAGAAGGGACAACTACCTGTGAGAATCCGTGCTCAGCGGGATGACCTTGCCGATGTACTTGTCCGGGCCAACCGGGCAGTGGGCACCCGGACAGCACTGCCGGTGCTTCAGGGATTGCTCTGTGAGGTCTCCGGATCGAGTCTCCGGGTGACTGGCACAGATCTGGACATGACTGTCCGGACCCAAGCAGAAGTGGAGGTGCTCGATGAGGGAAGGGCCGTGATCCCTGGACGGCTTCTTTCTGAGGCAGTCCGCAAGATGCCCGCCGGGCAAGTCACGATCGGGGTGTCGGACACCGATATCGAGATTCAGGGAAATGGCCCACGTTTCACGCTACGTCCTCTCAACGTTGAGGACTTTCCGGTGCAGGAAGACATTGTCTCGGAAGGCGTCGAAGTAGATGGTGAGGAACTCGCCGAGGCTATCAACCAGGTCACTATCGCCGCGTCGGGTGACGGGGCTCGGCCGATTTTGACCGGGGTTCTCTTCGAGAGCTCGGAAGAGGGACTTCGCATGGTGGCTACCGACTCGTATCGGCTTGCCAAGCGAGACCTCGCCGGGGTCGGTTTAGAGGGAACGGGACTTGTTCCCGCTCGCGGACTTCGGGAGTTGGCACGCACGATCGGCGCTCCCAAGGTAACGGCACAGCTGCGGGATCGGGAAGCGGTGTTCTCGTCGGACAGGGGGACCCTGCGTCTGCGTCTGATTGACGGGAATTTCCCCAAGTACCAGTCACTGTTGCCAGAGACTTATCCCAATCAGGTCATCCTCAACAAAGACGACCTTCTCGCCGCTCTGGACCGGGTATCGCTCGTGGCCGAAGATCACATTCCGGTTCGGCTCAAGCTCATGGACGGTGGTGTTGAGGTAACGGTGAGCCGCCAGGATGTTGGTGCTGAATCAGAACATCTTTCGGGTGAATTCACCGGAAGTGATGAGGAAGTCACGATTGCCTTCAATCCGCGTTATCTCCAGGACGGAGTGATTGCCATGCCCGGTGAGTCGGTGCGAATCCAGGTAATCGATTCGTACAAACCAAGTGTCCTCGATACCGGGACCGAGGGGAACTTCCTCTACTTGTTGATGCCCGTGCGCGTCTGAATGCGGATTGATTGGCTTTCTCTTCTCGCTTTCCGGTCGTACCAATCACTCGAATGGAGCCCTGAGCCCGGGGTCAACCTCCTAATCGGTCCCAATGGCGCCGGCAAGACAAACGTCTTGGAGGCTATTGGCTATCTCGCCACCCTGAGGTCGTTCAGATCCTCTCCGGATTCAGCTGTGATCGGCAACGGGTCCGATAGAGCGGTGATCAGGGCGGGGTTGACCAGCGAGGATAGAAGTCGTCTCGTGGAGATCGAACTCCCACGCCAAGGTGCTCGAAGGACACAGGTGGACAAGACGAGACTCAAGCGGACGGCAGACCTTCTTGGGGTGGTGCGGGTGGTCGCCTTTCTTCCGGAGGATCTCGACCTGGTCAAGCGAGGCCCTTCGTACCGTCGCGACCTTCTCGATGCCATTGCTGTGCAACTGTGGCCGTCGGCTCATCTGGATCAATCAGAGTTCGAAAGGTCGTTGCGACAAAGAAATGCCTTCTTGAAGACCGGAGGGAACGACGACGCGACGCTTTCTGTTTGGGATTCGAGATTGGCCCAGTCCGCGGGACGGGTGATGGCTCGACGGGCGCGGGTGATCGAGACTCTCTCACCGGTTCTCCTGGATGCTTATGAGGAGATCGCAAAGGACGGGACTGTGGCGACATTCACCTACGAGACATCTTGGGGAGAAGGGGATCTGCGGCCGGCCTCTGCCGCGGAATTCGCCGAGTTGATTGCCAAGGCCCTTGAGAAGAGCCGCCGCCACGACTATGAAAGGAGGATGACAACTGTCGGCCCTCACAGGGACGAGCCGGGTTTCTCGATTGATGGCTACCAAACGCGTACGCATTCGAGTCAAGGAGAGCAGCGAACGATTGCCCTCGCGGTGAGACTGGCTGCACACCGGGCCATAGCGGAGGCAATGGGCGAGTCTCCCGTTCTCCTTCTCGACGATGTTTTTTCCGAGCTCGACCCTCGCCGGGCAGCGGCGCTTGCCGGGTCGCTGCCTTCCGATACACAGACACTCATCACATCTACCCATTCCGAGGACATTCCCATCTCGGGGTCGACATGGAAGGTGAGGGGAGGGACTATCGAGTGAGCACCGGCAACGACCTGGAGCCGTTCTCGGAGTCTTTGAACGATGTCTTCACTCGTTTGGGCCTGCCGGACCCGGTGTTGATGTCTCAGGTGAACAGCGAATGGGAGGCTCTTGCAGGCAAACCCTGGGTTGGGCGATCCAAGCCAATGTTCGTGAGGGGTCGAACACTGGTCATCGAGGCTTCGGGACCGTCCATGGTGGCGTTTCTCAGATACGGCGAAGCAAGTCTTCTGGAGACACTCAGAGACCGGTTCGGAGAGGGTGTGATCGACTCGATTGAGGTGGTCCCACCAGGACGAGGATGAAGCCGATTTGTGTTAGCGATGAATTCGTTTCTGTCGGTGCTTCCAGGTAAAATGACAAATGTGAGATTCCGCGCCCCAATGGCGCATTTTCTCCATCCACGACTGGACTATTTCTATCTACGAGGAGTGTCGTGACGGCTACTCGCGACAGTTACAAGGCAAAAGACATCACGGTTCTCGAGGGGCTCGAAGCAGTCCGTCGTCGACCTGGTATGTACATCGGCACCACGGGACCGAGAGGTCTCCATCATCTCATCTGGGAAGTCGTCGACAACTCGGTTGATGAGGCGATGGCCGGGTATTGCTCCAAGATCAAGGTGACCCTTCTCGATGACGGTGGAGTGGAGGTAGTCGATGATGGCCGTGGCATCCCGATTGATCGCCATGCCAAGACCAAAAGGTCGGCTCTCACCACGGTTCTGACGACTCTTCATGCCGGTGGCAAGTTCGAGCAAGGCGCCTATTCCGTTTCGGGTGGGCTACACGGTGTCGGTGTCTCGGTGGTCAACGCCCTGTCGATGCGTCTCGAGGCGGAAGTGCGCCGCGAAGGCTATCTCTACTCACAGGAGTTCAAAGACGGCCGTCCCAAGACCAAGGACCCCAAGAGACTCCAGGCTGTCAAGAAGAGCGGAACGACCATCCGGTTCTGGCCAAGCACCGAGACGTTCACAGACACCACCGACTTCGACTACGAGATCGTCGCATCCCGGCTTCGAGAAACCGCGTTCTTGAACCGCGGTCTCGAGATATCACTACTCGACGAGCGTCCTGACGAGCCGAGAAGCGATACCTTCCACTACAAGGGTGGGCTGGTCGATTTCGTGAATCATCTCAACGCCAACCGAGATCCGCTCCACGCCCACATAATTGACGTCTCCGACCAGTCCGTCGAAGCCGAACTCGAGGTGGCTCTCCAATGGACGACCTCCTACACGGAATCGGTCTTGTCCTTCGCCAACAACATCAACACACACGAGGGCGGTACCCACGAGGAGGGTTTCCGCAAGGCCCTCACCAAGTCGATCAATGAGTTCGCCCGGAAGAAGAATCTTCTGAAGGAGAAAGACACCAATCTCACCGGTGAGGACGTTCGTGAAGGGTTGACCGCCATCATCTCTATTCGGGTCAAGGATCCTCAGTTCGAGGGTCAGACCAAGACCAAGCTCGGAAACACCGAGATCCGCTCCTACGTGGAGAAGGCGCTGAATCGCATACTCCCTGAATGGTTGGAGAAATACTCGCCCGAGGCGCGTCGGATCGTGGAGAAGTGCATCAACGCCTCCAAGGCCCGTGAGGCTGCGCGCAAGGCCCGCGAGCTCACCAGACGGAAGTCAGGTTTGGAATCTGGAGGTCTCCCAGACAAGTTGGCTGACTGCTCGAGCCGTGACCCCGCCGAGTCGGAGATCTTCATAGTGGAGGGAAAATCCGCGGCCGGGCCGGCCAAGGCCGCCCGCAACTCCGAGACACAGGCCATCCTTCCCATCAGGGGAAAGATCCTCAACGTCGAGAAGGCGAGGCTGGCGAAGGCACTCCAGAACAGCGAGGTCCAGGACATCATCACGGCGATGGGAACCGGAATCGGCGACGATTTCGATATCTCCAAGGCGAGATATCACAAGGTCGTCCTCCTCGCCGACGCCGATGTCGACGGGGCGCACATCCGCACCTTGCTGATGACCCTTCTGTTCCGTCACATGCGTCCCCTCATCGAATATGGATATGTCTACGTCGCCCAGCCGCCGTTGTACCGGGTGAAGGTGGGGTCGTCGGTTCATTACCTCAAGGACGAAGACGAGCTCGACGAATTCAGGAAGGACCATCCCAAGGTCAAGCCGACCCGTTTCAAAGGTCTTGGCGAGATGAACGCAGGTGAGCTGTGGGATACGACGATGAACCCCGAAACACGAACCCTTCTTCGTGTCGAGATGGCCGATGCCGTTCTAGCGGAGGAGGTCTTCCAGAGGTTGATGGGCGACGACGTTCCTTCGAGAAAGCTTTTCATTCAGCAGAACGCGGACGACGTCCGATTCCTCGATATCTAGGTCTTGTAGAGCCATGACAGACGAACACACCACAACGGAGAGCTTTCCCGAGATCGAGATCACCGCGGAGATGGAGGCGAGCTTCATCGACTACGCGATGTCGGTGATCGTCTCCCGTGCTCTTCCGGATGTCAGGGACGGTCTCAAACCCGTTCAGCGTCGAATTATCTACTCGATGTTCGAGAACAACATCAGTCCCGCTTCGGCGCATCGCAAGTGCTCGAAGGTCGTCGGGGACGTAATGGGCAATTACCACCCCCACGGTGATCAGGCTATTTACGACGCCCTTGTCCGCATGGGTCAGGATTTTTCGATGCGGCATCTTCTCATCGACCCACAGGGAAACTTCGGTACGGTCGACGACCCACCGGGCGCGGCGAGGTACACGGAGTGCCGTCTCACCAAGCTCTCCACGCATCTTCTCGAAAGTATCAACGAGAACACCGTCGACTTCGCCGATAATTACTCGGGCGAGCTCCAAGAGCCGACGGTGCTTCCGTCGAGATACCCCAATCTCCTGGTCAATGGGTCACAGGGGATAGCGGTTGGCATGGCCACCAATATCCCGCCGCACAACCTCGGTGAGGTCATTGATGCGGCACTCCACACCATCGATCATCCCGACGCGACGTCGGAGGATCTCCTCGAGTTCGTAAAGGGCCCTGACTTCCCAACAGGCGGCTTTCTCGTCGGAACGACGTCTATGAAGGAGGCGCTGATCACCGGCCGGGGCTCGGTCAAGATCCGGGCGGTCTGCGACGTCCAGGAGGTCCGCAAGGGCCGGACGGCCGTGGTTGTAACCGAGCTTCCTTATCAAGTCTCCATCGAGCGCATTGTCACCAAGATCAAGGATCTGGTCGATTCAAAACGAATGACCGGTATCGCCGAGGTCAGAAACGAGTCCTCAGACCGGGTTGGGACCCGTCTGGTCATCGAGGTCAAACGGGACGCCATCCCTCAGGTCGTCCTCAACCAGCTTTATAAGAACACCCCGCTTCAGGACTCTTTTGCCTACAACATGGTGGCTCTGGTGGATGGTGTCCCCCGGACTCTCGGTCTGGCCGGGATGGTGGGCTACTACCTCGATCATCAGATGGAGGTCATCGAGCGAAGGACCCAATTCAGACTCGATCAGGCCAACGCGAGGGCCCACATCCTCGAGGGCATGATCATCGCCGTCGACAGCATCGACGAAGTCATCAGGATCATTCGCGGCTCGGCAGACACCGCCGAGGCGCGGGCCAATCTGATCGAGAACTTCGAGTTGAGCGAGATTCAGGCCAACGCCATCCTCGACATGCCGCTGCGTCGACTGACAGCACTCGAGGTTGACAAGCTCCGCACCGAGCTCGCCGAGCTTCAGTATCGGATTGCCGATCTGGAGGCGATTCTGGCCGACCCGAAGACGAGATGGTCCATCATCAAAGAAGAGATGGGTGCCATCCGTGAGCAGTTCGCCAACGAGCGCCGCAGCAGGATCATCCCTGACGAGGGTGATCTGAGTCTCGAAGACCTCATCGCCGACGACGAGCTGATCATCACCGTCTCCCAGGCGGGATACGTGAAGTCGGTGCCGGCATCCACCTATCGGACCCAAACCCGTGGTGGCAGGGGTGTCAAGGCGGCGGAGGTCACCGGCGACGATGTCATCACCCATCTGGTTCACACCACGGCACATGCCTACCTCCTCTTCTTCACGAACAAGGGTCTGGTGCATCGGATAAAGGCACACGCGATACCGAGACAATCTCGGACCGCGAAAGGCGTGCTCGCACAGGCTGTTCTGCCCCTGGGCCCCGATGAGATCGTTCAGTCGATCATCGACACGCGGGACTACGAGACCGGTCGATATCTGGTGATGGTCACCAAGAGGGGACAGGCGAAGAAGACCGAGTTCAAGGAGTATGAGTCCCGCAACCAGACTCTCGTGGCCATCAATCTGACAGAGGACGACGAGTTGGTCTCGGTGCGCCCTACCAACGGAGAGAACGACATCCTCATCTTCACAAGGGGAGGAGTGGGTATCCGCTTTGCCGAGTCGGATCTTCGAAGCATGGGGCGCGGGACACAGGGTGTCCGCGGGATCCGACTCCGCGAGGGCGACCAGGTGGTAGCCGCTGTCTCCAACGTCGAAGGTGATGAGGTCTTGCTTCTCACCGCAGGTGGATACGGGAAACGAACGGTCATGTCAGAGTTCCGACGCCAGGCCCGGGGAGGGATGGGAGTCAAAGCCTTCAAGATCACACGCGTCCGCGGAAACCTGGTGGCGGTGAGAGCGGTTGAGAAGGAAGACGAGGTCTTCCTGATATCCTCGGCGGGTGTCGGTATTCGTACCCCCGTTGCCAAGATCAGCCGTCAGAAGCGGGACACGACCGGCGTCAAAGTGATCGACGTTGGCGAGGGCAACGAGTTGTCGGCGGTGACGGTGGTCACCGAGGAGATCGACTGAGGAACCTCCTTTGACCGCGTTACGTTGGTCTGGTCGGGGTTTCTCTTAGACTTTCTCCTCAGCCCGGAGTTCCTATGGCAACTGTTCGCCGTGTCAGGCGCATAATTCGAAAGATCGACCCGTGGACCGTCTTGAAGGTGTCGGCGGTGGTTTGGGCTGTGGTGGGCCTCGCCCTGGTGCTCGGGTTTGTGATCTTTTGGGCGGTGCTCGAGCGGGCGGGGATCCCAGATCAGATAACGGCGTTCCTTGTTGAGATCACACTGATCGAGGAAGGCTCCCAGCCTTTCGCCAACACCGAGCAGTTTCTGCGGTTTGTGATTTTCGGCTCGGTCGTGTGGTGGGTTCTCATGACAGGATCGACAACGGCGTTCGCCATCGTCTACAACCTGGTCTCTGATGTGGTCGGTGGTCTCGAGGTGGTCGTGCTCGAGGAGACACTCAACCCGGTGGTGGCGCCCCAGCAGCAGATTCTCCACCCGCCGACCGACTATCGCAACGGTAACGGCGCCGTGATCCCTCCCGCCGATCAAGCCGACATCCCGACCGAGGAAAGCCCCCCCATAACTCTTCCCTAACCGTGTGTACACGGTCCGGATTCTCAGATGTCTTCTGCCATCACCAAACCCATGGCCATTGCTGCTTGGAGGTAGGGGAGGGCGGCCTTCCAGACGGGTTTTGGACTGCCGTCTGTAATGTCCACGGCGGCTGCAAGGGCGATGCCGGACATGAAAGCGGCGTCGTCGATGATGGTCACCCTCCTGTCGGCGCCAATCGCCAGACAAGCGGCGAACTCGTTGGGCGACTGGGCCTCGGCCAGACGCCGGCCACCGTAGGTCTTGTCGACGGCACCCAGACTCCCCAGAGGATCCGGAAACCGCGCTTGATGGTCTGAGCCTTCGTCGAAGTCGGGATGAGCCACGGCGACAAGCCTCGGATCAGATTCTCGAGAGGCAAGAGCAAGGGTCAGTCCCCGAGGATGGGCGCCCCAGACGGCAATACCGTCTGTTTCTGAGTCACCGTCCCACAACAGCGGCACGGCGTACTTCTTCGCCCTCGAAGGCGCCTGGGGGCCGGTGCCAATCAGAAGGTCACAGCCTTCGGCAGAATCCACAACCTGGAAGCTCTTGCTAGTCGCAGGACCGATGACCACCACCTCGTCTACTGAGGAATGGGCGCTGAGCGAGTGGGCGGCTCTGACTGCTGTGTCCCCGGTGACGAGGACCCCAATCTTCACGAAGGTTCTACCGGTTGCCACGTCTCGGGTGGCAGAACCTCGTTGTTGCTCTTCAGGACAGCGGCGGCCACAGCCGCAACCACCGCCAGAATCAGAAGAGGCGAGAAGCGTTTCACGATTCGATGAGTCTATGACAGTTGAGTGTCTGCGAGGATTGTCACAGTGAGCCTCATGATCGACCACCTGATCGTATGTGTTGGCGACCTCGATGGGGGCGCCCGAAGCTTCAGAGACCGTTTTGGCCTCGATTCTGTGGAGGGAGGCCGCCATCCGGGTCACGGCACGGCGAATCGCATTGTCCCTCTCGGTGACAGCTACATCGAGTTGGTCGCGGTGGTCGACCCATCAGAAGCCGAGGCCAGCGTCTTCGGAAGATGGGCAAGCGGACGGGTCGGGGCCACAGGCGGCGTCGATGCCGTCTCCATCCGAACCGATGACCTGAGTGCCGTGTGCACCCGTTTGGATCTGGAGTCGACGGCCATGAGCCGGCAAAGGCCTGATGGCGTCGAGTTGAAGTGGAGCGTGGCAGGTGTGGATCTTGCCATTGAGGAGTCTCTGCCGTTCTTCATCGAGTGGGATGTCCCCGAGGGCCAGATGCCAGGGAGAGCGGATGTCGTCCACGACCGCGAGGTCACCGGAGTCGAGGAGATCGTGCTCAGCGGTGAAAGGGCTCGTCTGGAGAGATGGACCGAAGACGTACCCAATATTCGCTGTGTCCAAGGCGCTGCGTCGGTCGTGTCGGTGAGGCTGGCCACTCCGGAGGGACCCCAGCAGCTCTTCTAGTGGTGCTGGCTCTTCAGGGTGTCCCCGAGGCCGAGGGTCTTCATCATCTCCGCTTCTCTCTCCAGCACCTGTGGAGGGACCGTGACCCCGGTGCCTTCAGCGACTCTGTTCATCATCTCGAAGTTGCCGAAAACAGCGGCAGCGTCGACGAGCGACTCGGACCCAAGCTCATCCAAAATGGCATCCCGAGCTTGCTGGCGAGCATTGGTATCGCCTTTTACCATGTCGTCTACCAGTCCGACCAATGCCATCCCGCCCGGGACACCAACGTCGATAGTCGGATCGGCGATCCCTTCGATCCGTATGTCATATTCGTGTATCTCGCCGCTCCACCGGAGCCGCCATGCGTGGCTGAATACTCAGTAGAAACACTCGTTGAGCATCGAGATGCGCGCCGCAATCGTCTCCAGTTGTGGTGTGTTCAAGCCAGGGTCCCGGGCGAACAGCGGATCACCCATCTGCTCTTCCGTCATGTACAGGGGTCCGAACATAGCCTGAAAGGCTTCAGCCTCTAATGGCACCAAGTCGAGTGTCACCGGGATCGGACCTGGTGGCATTGGAACATGTCCCCGGCGACGTTTGAGACCTCTGGCGATCTCCCCGGTTGCCAGACCAGGCTGCGGAGTAGGGAGAGGTTCCAGATCGACGCCAAGCACGGTGTGAAGTCTGTCCAGCGCCGAGAGTCTGGCAACGATTCCGATTGTCTCCACGGTCTGGGGGTCACCGGCGTCGAACGCGGCGTACCTGACGTGCTCGAGAGCCACCGTTGCCGGGCTGGAGTACAGATGACGGGCGAACTGCTGGAGTGGCCCGTTGACGTTCGAACCTCTGGCGGCTTCCGCCACCCTGACCCGTTCCTCTCCGGAGAGGGAGCCTCCTGGCGCCGCAATCGCCGCGAAGGATCGTTCTGCCATTTCGATGAGATCATCGCGGACGCGGACCTGCGCGTTTGCCAACCCGGACATGGTCGTGACCCTATCGGGAACAATCATCAGGGTGGACGATCGGTGGCATCATTGGGGCCATGGCCAGCGTTCTCTTTCTCTGTGTCCACAACGCGGGCCGCTCTCAGATGGCGGCCGGGTTCATGCGTCAACTCTCGGGAGGAGAAGTCGAGGTGTTCTCGGGAGGTTCGGAGCCTGTCGAGGCGATCAACCCGATCGCTGTGGCCGTCATGGCCGAAAAGGGAATCGACATCTCGGACCAACAGCCAGAGCCCTGGACCGACGAGCGACTCGATGCGGCCGACGTGGTCGTGACGATGGGGTGTGGTGACAGTTGCCCGGTGATGCCAGGTAAACGCTATCTCGACTGGGAAATCGACGATCCGTCTGGAATACCATTGGAGGGCGTCAGGGTAATCAGGGAAGAGATACAGACTTTGGTGGAGAGTCTGTTGGTGGAGCTCAAGGCAACCTGTCGAGAAGCTCCTCGAGAAAGTTGACATAGTCGAAGCGGACGGATGGTCGGGAGTGTTCGGGCGGGTAAGCCAGTTCCCGGGTCGGGATAGCATCAGCCGGTGACTCTGCGAAGCACAAATATCGCCAAGATCCGCGGCGGTTCGTTTGACGCCCTGGTCATTGGAGGGGGGATCAACGGAGCCGTCTCGGCTGCGGTACTCGCCGGGCGAGGCGCCGAGGTTGCCCTTGTTGATCGAGGGGATTTCGGTGGATTCACCAGCCAGGAGTCCTCGAACCTCGTCTGGGGCGGTTTCAAGTATCTGGAGGGATTCGAGCTGGCGCTCGTTCGTAAGCTCTGTCTTTCTCGAAACAGGCTGGTGCGGGCGTATCCGGACAATGTCAAACCGATCAGCTTTCTCGCAACGCTCGACGCTGCCGCTCCTTACCCACCATGGTTGGTGGCCCTCGGCTCGGTGGCCTACTGGGTGATCGGAGGCTTCAAGACTCATCGACCGCGTCTGCTCAGCCCCAAGAAGATCGAGAAAATGGAACCGGTGGTCGACACGAGCGGTGCTCGTGGTGGCGTCGAGTACTACGACGCCTATCTGTCGGACAACGATTCGAGGTTTGTCTTCGGTTTCGTGAGGTCGGCTCTCGACGCCGGGGCGAAGGCTGTGAACTATGTCGAGGTGGTCAGCGCCGGCCATCAGGATGGACGCTGGCTGGTGACGCTTCGCGATGTCGATTCGGGAGGTGAGCCCTTCACCTGCACCTGTCGCGTCCTGATCAATGCCACAGGCCCGTTCGTGGGTGATCTCAACGAGCAGCTCGAGGTGAGAACCGATCATCAGGTTGTGTACTCCAAGGGCATCCATCTCATCGTTCCCCAACTCACGCCGAGCGACAGGGTTCTTGCCTTCTATGACGACACCAAGCGGCTGTTCTATGTGATTCCAATGGGTATGCGGTCGGTGATCGGCACAACGGATACCCGCGTCGACTCGCCATTCACCGAGGTCACGGATGAGGACCGTGCTTTTCTGCTCGACCAGATCAACCGTCGTCTCGATCTGGCATCGCCGCTGACTCCGTCGGACATCATTGCCGACCGCAGCGGTGTGCGACCTCTGGTGGTGAGAAGCGACGCTCCGGTCAGCGAGGACGTCGATTGGACCAAGCTTTCACGAAAACATGAGGTCGAGAGCGACGCTGACCGAAGCGTCATCACGATCTTCGGTGGGAAACTCACCGACTGCCTGAACGTCGGTGAAGAGATTGCCGACGCGGTGGAGGCGTTGGGAGTTCCTCTGGAGCCAGACACACACAATTGGTATGGAGAGCCGGTCGTCCACACCCGTGCGGAGTTCTTTCGTCAGGCGCGGCTGATGCATCTCGACGATCTCAGGTCGACCGAGGGTCTCGAAGCCCTCTCCGAGCGGTTGTGGCGTCGATACGGCCGACGCGCCTTTGGGATGCTCGATGAGATCCGTAAGGACCCGGCGATGGGTGAGGACATCATCGAGAGCGCCGACTACGTCCGTGTGGAGGTGCATCTGGCCGCGGACACCGAGATGGTCACCAAGCTGGAGGATTTTCTTCGCAGACGCTCCAAGATCGCCCAGGTGATACCAGACAGCGACGTCATCGGCTCCCCCGGGCTCGACGAGGCCGTCAGCATCCTCTTTGGTGACCAAGCAGAGAAGAAGCTCGCCGAGTATCTCCGCGACCGCGACGGCCCCGTGGCGACATGAGAGAGGGACGATGGCGTTGGTCGCCAAGAGAAGGGATAGTGTGCCCGACTTCGCCGCCAGGAGAATCGATGGCTAGGCCGCTGGGAACGAGTCCGCTACTTCGTGGTCGACGGTGGAATCACCGCCGGCCGAGTTCGCTATGAGGGTCGGGCTTCTGGTTTGCGACCATGTCTCACCTGACCTGGTGGGGATCTCAGGCGACCATGAAGCGATGTTTCGGAGGTTGCTGGCCGGTCACCCCAAAGTCGAATTGGTCATCTACGACGCGATCAACGACGAGATTCCGTCGAGTCCTACCGAATGTGATGCCTGGCTCATTACGGGGTCACGACACTCGGTGAATGACGACTTCGACTGGATCCGCCGCTTGGAGGAGTTCATACGCGAGGCAGCGGCAGCCGGTGTTCCTCTTGTCGGAGTCTGTTTTGGCCACCAGCTTCTGGCCAAGTCACTCGGTGGCACGGTCGTCAAGGCGGAAAGAGGTTGGGGGGTCGGCGTGAAGAAAGTCCAACTAGCCGAGGGCTTGGGCTTCGTGCCGGATGGTGTTGATTCGTTCCGCCTCATCAACAGCCATCAAGACCAGATCGAGAAGTTGCCGGAGGGTGGGAGAATCATCGGCTGGAACGAACACTGCCCGATTTCGGCGATGACCGTGGGGTCCTCCATGCTCGGCATCCAGGGTCATCCTGAGATGGATCTCGACTTCGTACGCAGCCTGATCGAACTTCGACGCGGAACGACCATTCCGCCTGAAACCGCAGACGACGGTATTGCTTCGTTGGCCACCGAACCAGACACCCAGTTGGTGGTCGACCTCCTCGTTGAGTTTCTCGGCGGCAATACGGTCGATTGATCACGGAGGTAGCGGCCCCCACGGCAAGTGTTGCCAGGATCTGCGTTCGTGGGCCAACCTGGACTTGGCCAGGACCCTTATCCCTTTGCGGCAGGGTTTGCCGGCACTAGTGCCAACGGCACATCGGATAGGGACTTGATCCTCTAGATAGAAGGAGCAGGCCTGACAGCATGTCACCTATGACCACGGTTGCAGCACCTGCCTGAGACCACGTCGCGCCGCCTTCTGATGGGGCTGATCCTGGTGGTTGGCGTCGTGCTCAGCGCCGGCTGCGCTTCATCAGCACAATCCCCGACGGATGCTTCCTCGGGTGTGCTTGAGGGTGTTGTCATTGACGTGCACGAGGCCCCCGGCTGAGGATGCTGCACAGGTTGGGTCGGGTACCTGGAGAACAACGGAGCAGAGGTAGAAAGCAGCGAGGACTACAACCTGGCCGGCTACAAGCATGCCCTGGGAGTTCCAATCGAAGCAAGTGCATGCCATACAGCGGTGGTCGAAGGCTATGTGGTCGAAGGGCACGTGCCTGTAAGCGCCATTCGTGTCCTAATCGACACGAGTCCACCGGTGGTGGGCATCGCAGTCCCGGGCATGCCTATCGATTCACCGGGCATGGGTGGCACCCCCGAGAGCTGGGATGCTCAACCCGTCCTCGTGATCAACCAGGACGGATCGCTGACAGCATTCGACTACTGAACCCTTACATTGGCGATGCGAAGGACACTCTGATGCGCAGACGGCCGCATAGCGTACAGGACAGTTAGCGTCGTGAGGCAGGCCTTTCGACCTGGAAAAAGGGCCCAACGCCCTCTATCGCCGGAGCAGCCAAACTAAAAAGATATCAATGAACTGAAGAGGAGTTTCATGCGCACATCTACCGAAGATCTCGATCTTTTCCATATTGCACGCCGCCAGTTTGATCGTGCGGTTCCTTTTGTCCATCCTCTCGAAGGATGGCGGGGGATGGCGGGGATGCTTTTCGAGCCGGAGCGAACCATCAAGCTGTCTCTGCCGGTGGTCCTCGACGACGGCTTCGTGCACAACTTCGAGGGCTATCGGGTACTCCACGACAACGTGCGCGGTCCCGGCAAAGGGGGCTTCCGCTTCCACCCCGACGTTGACGAGAATGAGGTCAAGGCGCTTGCCACGTGGATGACCTGGAAGTGCGCCCTCACCGACATTCCCTTTGGTGGCGCAAAGGGCGGAGTGGCCTGCGACCCCAAGACCCTCTCGGAGTCCGAGAAGCAGCGGATAACACGGCGGTATATCGCAACTCTCGGAGACGACCTCGGACCACATACCGACATTCCCGCACCGGACCTCTACACCGATTCGCAAACGATGGCCTGGGTCTACGACACGTATTCGATGATGCATCCCGGCCAGAACAACCTCCCGGTTGTCACCGGCAAGCCGCTCGACCTCGGAGGTTCGGAAGGACGGGAGACCGCCACTGCCCAGGGCATGGTCTACGTGTTGGATCATCTTCTCTCCACAGGCGCGCTCGGGAGCCAGGAGGGCTTGCCGGGCACGAGGGTGGCCATTCAGGGATTCGGGAATGTCGGCCGCAACGCGGCCCGAATCCTCGAGAAGGCGGGTGCACGAATCATTGCGGTCAGTGACAGCCGGGGTGGGATCCACGATCCCGATGGGCTGGATTTGGCACAGGCCGAGCTTCACAAAGACGAGACCGGATCGGTGATCGAGATGCCCGGCACCAAACCGCTCCATCACAGAGAAGTGCTCGAGGTTCCCTGCGAAGTCTTGATTCCCGCAGCGTTGCAGACCCAGATCACCACTGCCAACGCCGGACAAGTCGAAGCGAAGGTCGTAATCGAGGCGGCCAACGGGCCGATCACGCCTGAGGCGGACGACATCCTCAACGATCGGGGCATCCCGGTGGTGCCGGACATACTCAGCGCTGCCGGCGGGGTGGTGGTCTCGTACTTCGAGTGGGTCCAGAACCTCGCCAACGAGCATTGGACCGAGGCCGAGGTGGATGGCCGCCTCCGCACCACGATGCTCCAAGCGACAGACGCGATGATCGCGACCCGGATTGGGCTCCTCGACGGGCTCGACGGCTATCGGAAGGCGTGGTCCGAGGTGCAGCCTGACGCCCCGCCTTTGCCGCGTCCGACCCTGCGGACCGCTGCTCATGTGGTCGCCGTGCGGCGCTGCCGGCGGGCGACAGAACGGCGTGGTATCTGGCCGTAGGAAAGCCGCTGACCTGGGGCCTCGGGTGGCCTATGGAGTACCTTCCAGAGCCACCAACTTCGAGTTTGGAGCAAAACCCTGGCGAACCGGCGCCCATTCCTGATACCCGGGGCTGGAATACCAGGCAAGAAGTTGGTCCATGGATGGGAACTCGATGATCACCATTCGCTCTGGTTCCCAATTGCCCTCGAGCACAATCGTCTCGCCGCCGCGAGCCCTGTACACCCCACCGAAGGTCTTTGCAGTCGCCATTGCGGCTTCGAGATATCCACTCGCTCGGTAAGCCTCGATGTCTTCGGGAAGTACGTCTGCCATCAGGTAAGCCGCCATTGGTTGCTCCTCTTTTCCAAGTGTCTTGATGTCTTGTTTGAAGATAATGGTTTGGCACTTGGAAGACCGCAGCTTGCTGGATCAGGTGTGCAGACGCCGGTCCCCGTGTACCGCCCACCACCAGCCGCCAGGGTCGGGTTACTCTCGGAGCATCGTCCCAACCCCGTGGCCAACTGCAACACGATGACTTCTCTTCTCTCCACAACAATTGCCGGGAGTCTTCCCAAGCCACGCTGGCTGAGCACGCCTGACCAGATCTGGGCCGACTGGCTGGCCGAGGGCGAGTTGCTGGATGAGGCGAGACGTGATGCCGTCCGTCTCGCAGTAGCCGACCAGCAGGCAGCAGGACTGGATGTCATCACGGACGGTGAGCAGACGAGACAACACTTTGTGACGACGTTCATCGAAGGCCTTGACGGCGTCGACTCCGACAATCGTGCCGATGTCACCATCAGGCAGCGTTATGAGGCGTCTGTGCCGAGAGTGGTTGGTCCGGTGTCCCGCAGCCGGGGTGTCTATGTGGAAGACGCCAAGTTCTTGAGATCGCTGACCGAACAGCCCATCAAATACCAGTTGCCCGGCCCGATGACCATGGCAGACACCCTCGCCGACGACTTCTATGGCGATCGTGAGCAGCTGGCCATGGTGTTTGCTGAGATCCTCAACGAGGAGGCCAAGGAGCTCGAGATGGCCGGGGTGGACCTGATCCAGTTCGACGAACCGGCTTTCAACGTCTTTCTCGATGATGTGGCCGGGTGGGGCATTGAAGCCTTGGAGCGGGCGGCTGAGGGACTGAGTGTCACAACGGCTGTCCACATCTGTTACGGATACGGCATCAAGGCGAACATCGAGTGGAAGCGAAGTCTCGGCGACGAGTGGCGTCAGTACGAGGCAACCTTCCCGGTGCTGGCTGAGTCGTCCATCGACCAGATATCGATAGAAGTCGCCAACTCCAATGTTCCTCTCGAACTTCTGGACATGCTGGGCGATAAGGAGGTGCTGGCCGGTGTGATCGACGTTGCCACCGACACGGTGGAAACACCCGAGCGGGTCGCAGAGACGATCCGCGCAGTCTTGGAGCATGTTGCGCCCGAGAAGGTTTTCCCGTGTACCAACTGTGGAATGGTCCCGCTGTCGAGGCCAGTCGCTCAGGCCAAAATGACTGCTCTTGCAGATGGCGCCGCAATTGTTCGAGACGAGATGGCGGAGGTCTTCTGAGGACTCCCCCATATTCCACCCGGGCGTCTGGGCGTGGGGATGAAGGGGATGCCCACGCCGGGCGACTCAGTACTTGGCCAACTCCTGGGCCTTCTCGACGATGCCCTCGGGGGTCAGATAGAGGTTGTGTTCGAGAGAGCCGGCGTAGGGCATGATCGGGACGTCAGGGAGGGCAAGACGTTTTACTGGCGCATCGAGCCACTCGAATGTCTTGTCGGCGATCTGGGCGGCGATCTCGGCTCCGTAGCCAAGAAACTCGTTGTCCTCATGAACGATCAGTGCACGTGACGTCTTCTGAATAGACGCCTCGATGGTTGCCCAGTCAAGAGGCTTGAGACTGCGAAGGTCGATGACCTCAGGGCTGATCCCCAGTTCTTCCAGCACGGGGACGGCCTCCATTGCAAAGTGAGCCATTGCGCCGTAGGCAATGATGGTCAAGTCTGAACCAGAGTGTCTAATGGCCGCCTTGCCCAGAGGAATCCGGTACTCCCCGTCCGGGAACGGGCCCTTCGCCAACCGGTACAGCTTCTTCGGCTCCAGGAATATCACCGGGTCGGGGTCTTCGACAGCAGTGTGAAGCAGCCCCTTTACGTCGGCGGGGGGTGACGGTACGACGCCCTTCAGCCCCGGAACATGGGTGAAGAAGGACTCGACCGATTGAGAGTGATAGAGGGCGCCGTGAATTCCGGCCCCATACGGGGTCCGGATCACGATGGGGACGGTCCACCGTCCATCGGAGCGAAAGCTGACTCTGGCCGCTTCCGACACGATCTGGTTGAAAGCCGGGTGGATGTAGTCGGCGAACTGGATCTCGGGGAGCACCTTGAAACCAACCGCCGACATGCCTATGGCGCAGCCGATGATGGATGATTCAGCGATGGGAGTGTTGAAACACCGTTCCGACCCGAAACGCTCGGTGAGTCTCTGGGTGGCCTTGAAGACACCACCCTTCTCACGAGCGACATCCTCGCCAAACACGATGGTGTCCGGATGAGCTTCGAGGATCTCATGGAGGGTTCGGTTCACTGCCGTTATCAGGTTGATGCGCTCCCCGTCGGGAGTGACCTCCGGCTCGGTCACGGCGGGACCCGGCTCGATGACCTTGGCGTAAACCCGGGAGGTGGGCTCGTCGGGGTCGGGGGCGCTCTCTGCTTCTCTGACAGCGTCGGCAAGCTCGTCCACGACGCTCGAGTCGAGGTCGGCCTCCTCGGCCTCGGTGAGCATCCGATTCTCGATCAGATACTGCTGGAGACGGGCGACAGGGTCCTTCTTGCGCCACGTCTCCACTTCCTCACGGGAGCGGTAGAGATTGTCGTTGTCGTCGGAGGTGTGGGCGTAGTACCGGTAGGTCTCGGCCTCGATCAGGGTTGGTCCTTCCCCCGCCCGAGCCCTCGCCACCGCACGCTGCATGGTGGACACGACCTCGAGCGGGCCGTTGCCGTCGATGGCGAAACCGGGGAATCCGTAACCGGCGGCACGGTCGGCGATCTGGCCGGCGACCTCTTCCTCTGAAGGGACCGAGATGGCGTAGTGGTTGTTCTCGATGATGAATATCAACGGGAGCTTGTGAATCCCGGCCCAGTTCATGGCTTCGTGCCAGTCACCTTCAGATGTTGCCCCTTCACCGCCGTAGACAACGACCACGGCGTCCGAGCCTCGATTCTTGACACCGTGGGCGATTCCGGCCGCGTGAGGAAACTGCGTTCCAATCACTGATGACTGAGTGAAGACTCTCCTATCCGGATCAGACCAGTGGCTGGGAAGTTGACGGCCACCGGACATCGGGTCTTCTCTCTTGGCGAAGACTCCGAGGAAGATGTCCCTGGGAGAAAAGCCCCAAGCGAGGCCGACACCCATGTCGCGGTAGTAGGGGAGAACCCAATCCTTTTCTCTGTCCAGCGCAAACACCGAGGCCACCTGAATGGCCTCGTGCCCCGAGGACCCCAATACGAAGGCCGCCCTCCCCTGTCGCTGCAGAGCCCACATTCGGTCGTCGACGCGCCGGGCCATGAGCATCAGCCGGTACATCTCGACCAACCGATCGTCGGAGAGTCCGAGGTCCCGGTGGTCCAGCTGGATTCTCACAGTCTGCACGGTCAGTTGCGGTCGTCCCCGCTCCGCCGGAACCGCCGAAGATCCCCTATGTTGCGGATTCGGTCCTCGGCGACCTTCATCGCCGCGTCGTTTGGGTTGATGGCGTGCTTCTCGGCAGTTTCGAGGATCGTCATGGTTGCGTCGAAAATCGAGTCGACGCGGTGAAGAGCTCGGCTCTTGGAGAAACCCAGTAGCTCGTCGTACACATTGATGAGCCCTCCAGCATTCACGACGAAATCGGGGGCGTAGAGGATGCCCCGATCCGCCAGCCGCTCAGCGTCTTTGTCGGCGGCGAGTTGATTGTTGGCACTGCCCACAATTGCGGCGCAGTTGAGCTCGGGGATGGTCGTCTCGTTGAGACCGGCACCCATTGCACATGGTGCGAAGAAGTCGCAATCAACCTTGTGGATCTCGCCAGGGTCCGCAGCCTTCACGTCATAGTGCTCCACGGCGGCGCGAATCGCAGGCTCGTAGGCGTCGGTGACGACCACCTCCGCCCGGGCTTCCACCAGCAGTTGAACAAATGCAGAGCCAACCTTGCCTACTCCTTGGACGGCAAACTTGCGTCCGGCGATGTCCGAGTCACCCCACAGCTTCTGGGCGACCGCCCGGGTGGCGGCATACAAGCCTCTGGCGGTCACCGGCGACGGGTCACCCGATCCGCCGAGTGCCACCGAGTTCCCCAGGGCCCAACGGGTCTCACGACGAACCATGTCCATGTCCGCCGGGGTGGTACCGATGTCTTCGGCCGTGATGTAGCGACCTCTAAGTGAGTCGACAATACGCCCGTAGGCCCGAAAAAGGCGCTCACTCTTGTCGGTACGCGGGTCGCCGATGATGACGGCCTTTCCTCCTCCAAGATCGAGTCCTGCGGCAGCAGCCTTGTAGCTCATCCCCTTGGAGAGCCGGAGGACATCCTCCAGGGCGTCGTCCTCGGATTCGTACGGAAAATAACGAGTCCCGCCTAAAGCGGGACCGAGAGCCGTGCTGTGTATGGCAATAATCGTCTTGAGACCAGATACCTTGTCGTATCCGTAGAGGATCTGCTCATGACCCTCTTTGGCTACTTCATCGAAAACGAACAAGGCTCGGACCTCCTCTGAAACTCGGGATGCAACCTTCTCCGATACTACCGCCGCTCCGAACCTTGCGCTCCCGGGTCATCCGGCCCGACAGTGTGCAAGGATGGGCTGATGACCAAAGCGGCGTACCTCAGGGTCTACTCACCGGAGACATCCGGATCTCGAGATCCGGTGCCCGGCTTCGTTCGTTCTTACGGGATGCTCTCCGAGGCCGAGGGGGATGATCACTGGACTGTCGAATGGGAGGGTCAACGTTTGGTATGCCCTCGAAATCTCCGGCTGCGAGTACTCGAATCGACAATCGCCTTCGCCAGCGCCTTCCGGGGCCTGGGGGTGGGGCTGATTCCCGAGGATGCGGCCCGGGCGGCCGACCGTGAATTACGTGTCTATCACACCGAGAACCCGTCGCACCGTTCTCACGTGCTCACTTCGCCATGGCACGTGCCGGTGAGATGGTTCACCGCATTCGAGCCGTCGGAGAAGCTCGTGTATGAGGTACCGGAAGGGCCACGTCTTCGCTACCGCACCAGCATCGACGACGCTCGCCGGAGGGTGGCTCGCGCCTATGGCGTCCTGGAGAAGATTGGAGTGTTCCGGGGCCCGGCCGAGGAACTGGGACAGCTTGTGGGCTGGCTGGAACCATTTCCGGAGGGCTCCATGGTGGAGCTCGACTACGCGGACGTCTCCGATCTCTTTGACCCTCAGGAGTTGGTGTTCGACGAGTCGTGTGAACTGATCCAGGAGTCGATTGAGGCCCTCGACGCCGGTGACATGCTGCGTGCCGGCGAGAACTACGGGAAAGTGGTCACCCGCTGGGCGCCCGCCTTCAGTGTCACCTTCTCCAACTAAGCAAGCATTCCTCAGCGTGGTGGTCAAGACACTAGTTTCGTTTCATGCCTTGGATTGACGCGCCCCACGAGGACGACTGGGACGACAGTTTCGATCAGCTGAGGGCACAGGTCACCGATCCGACCTTTCAGCGCGTGGATTGGATCATGCGGATCCATGCCCTCGATGCAGGAAGCATGAAAGCCCACTACGTCCTTTATCGGCAGGCGATGAAGGGAACGGCCACCCTGCGCAAGGTAGAGCGGGAGATGGTTGCCCTCGTTGTGTCAAAGACCAATGACTGTCATTACTGAGTGACTCATCACCGGCGTGGTCTACGTCGGTTGCTCAGGGACGATGATCTGGCTCAACGCATCGAAGATGACTTCGAGTCCGCCGGTCTTTCGGACAAGCGTCTCGCCATGCTGATGTACGCCGTGAAGTTGACGAACGATCCGGGATCAATTGTGGAGTCCGACATCGAGGCCATGCGGCGGCTGGGCTTCAGCGACACCGACATCCTCCACATCGCCGATGTCATCGGCTATTACGCGTATGCCAACCGGATCGCCGCAGGGCTTGGCATCCCGTTGGAGGACTGGATCCCGGAGGACTAGGCCGGCTTGTGGGCAATGCAGTCGATTTCGACGGCTGCATTGAGGGCGAGATCGACGCCACCCACTGTGATCCGGGCCGGTGGCGAAACGCCAAACGCCTCGAGGTATGCGTTGTTCATCTCATTGAAGGCCGCCATGTCAGAAACGTAGACGTTGACCTTCACGACATCGTCGAGAGACGCACCACTGGCATGAAGGATGGTCTCGATGTTGCTGAGTGTCTGTGTCGTCTCCGGACCGGCACCACCGGGGATCAACACCATCGAGTCGGGCAGCGTGCCCAATGAGCCCGAGACGTAGATGGTGTCTCCGGCGACAACGGCATGACTGAACGAAGGAAGACGGGCGAGCCCTTCGACGACGATCTTCTCCACGGTTTTACCTCCTGGTCGATACTGTCCGGACGATGAGGCTAGGCATCCGATGAACGGGCAGCGACCAACCGGATGGCCCGGCGACCCTGTCGAAGCCCCCAGCATCGAGGCGATCGAGAAGGCGGCCCGTCGGCTCGAGGGAACCATTGTCCGGACGCCGCTCCTCCCGTTGGCCGACCACGAGGGCAACACCGAGATCTATCTGAAACCAGAGACCCTTCAGCCGATTGGCTCGTTCAAGGTGCGAGGCGTAGGCAACTGGGCTCTGAGTCTTTCCGAAGAGGAGGCAGCCAAAGGGCTTTCGACGACAAGTGCCGGCAACACGGCCCAGGCCGTCGGCTACATGGCCCGAGAGTTGGGGGTGCCTTCACGCTCACTGGTTCCGGAGAACCTTCACGAGGGAAAACGGCGGGCGATCGAGGCATATGGCACAGAACTCGTTGAGGTGTCGATGACTGATCTGATGATCTACATGTTCGAGGAAGACTGGCGACAGGAGCCGTACTGCTATCTCAATCCTTGGGGGGAACCGTTGATGATCTCCGGGCACGGAACTATCGGTCTCGAGATTCACGAGGATCTGCCTGAAGTCGATTCGGTGTTCGTTCCCGTGGGCGGGGGTGCCCTGCTCTCCGGTGTGGCAGCAGCGCTCAAGTCTCTCGAGCCATCGGTGCGGGTCTACGCGGTTCAAGCCAAGGTGAACTCGGCCCTCGCCGCCGCTTTCACCGCGGGCGGTCCGGTTTGGATCGAATGGCATGACACAATCGTTGAAGGCGCCTCCACTCCGGTGATCACACACAACATGTATCCGATGCTTCAGGATCTGGTCGATGAGGTGGTTCTGGTCTCCGAGAACGAGGTCAAGGCGGCGATGCGACGTCTGGCGTTGAGCGACAAACTGGTGACCGAAGGCGCGGGCGCGGCCAGCCTCGCCGCCGCTCTGAAGGTGCCCTTGTCGGAGAGGGGATCTTCGGTTTGCGTAGTGAGTGGAGGGAGTGTTGACCCCCTCCTCCTCGCTGAGTTGGTCGCTTCCGAGTGACCTTTCTCTACTTCGCCTATGGCTCGAACCTCTGGCCGCCACGGCTTTACGGCAGATGCCCTTCGGCACGTGAGATCGGCTCGGCCGTCCTTCAAGGGTGGGTGCCGGTCTACTCAAAACCCTCGGTGGACGGTTCAGCCAAGCTGAGCATCGTGGAGAGGAAGGATTCCCAGGTCCACGGGGCGCTGTATGAGATCGACGAGGCAGAGCGTTCTGCACTTGATCAGGCAGAGCCGGGCTATCAGCCTGTTGTTGTCGAGGTGAGCCGGAGGTCGGGCGAACTGTCGAATGTGTTGACCTATCAATGGACGGATGCTCCTCTCCTGCGGGCCCCGTATGACTGGTATCTGTCGATGGTGCTGATGGGTGCTCGTTACCACCAGCTTCCGGATGAGTACGTGGCGTCTTGCCTTGTTGTCACCGCCGAAAGAGATCCTCTGGCCGGGGATATTCGTCCGGCGACATCTGATGACAACGCCGCACTCGTGTCCTATCTTCAAGCCAATGGCTACGAGCCTGTGGCGACCGGATCTGACGATGTCGAAGCTATTCGCGGGTGGGCTCTTCCGGAGGACAAGAGAGGGCAGCCTTAGGTCAAGTCATCCCCTCAGAGTGCCGATATCAGTCATTGAACCCTGACCATTCTCGGCATGCTCGAATTCGGACATCGCCAGTCGGTCGGGGCTGTTCGTCGACTGGAAGTGGTCAGAGAACATGCTCAATCAGAACGAGCCGACTTCGGGAGTGTCCGGAGAGACGCCGGCTGAGGAGAAGTCTGCCGCCAAGGATGGCGCCGACAGCCTTTCGCAAACCTCGGGTGAGTCGACAGCTTGGTCTGGGTTCCGCATTCGAGGTGCTCTCGCAACTCTGGTCATATGCGTGGCGCTGGGCCTTTGGTGGGGATGGATTGGGGGATTCGTCCTTGCGGGGCTCGCCGCTATCACTATTGCTGACGCCGACTCGCGTCGGCGACGTGGTTCGGTCCGCCTGACAAGATCGATATTCCTTGACATGACGCTGATCGGTGTGGCAATCGTCTTCGCCGATCTGGAACCGGCGGGTGTCGGAGCCGCCTATGTCTACATGATGGCCGTGCCGCTTCTTCTTCTATCAGCGACTCGCGCAGTCTGGGTCATGGCATACGGAACTGTTTGGGCGGTGCTTGCCCTGTCACCAGTATCACTATTCCCGGTTCCACCAGAGGTGAGTCGCTCGGTGACCACGGCTTTCGCGTATGTGATATTCACAGGTCTGTTGCTTTCCCTGATTGCGGTTCTCGCCCGGTCGCTTCGCCGCACTCAGAAGACGACGGAGCGACGACTGAAAAGCGAGGTTGCCATGGCTGTTGCCGGCCAGCAACTGCTCTCCGAAACGGATGATGACGCCTTGACCGAAGCTCTCAAGGCGATACGAGAGGCTACCGGTGCCGACATTGCGTTTGTGGCCGAGAACAGCGGTGATCGCCGAACCGGCCCTGCCGCGGTGGTGAGACAGGTGTCGGGAGCTCCGGATTCGATCTCGCGCTCCACTTCGATGCGCTGGACGCTTCCCTACATGCAGCATCGGGAGCCTGCGGCTGCGTTGGCGGCCGGCAAGGCCGTCCGAATGGACGAGACTCTTGCGATCGTTCTCGGCCGCGACCCGGACGCAGTCTTTGCGCTCGCCGTGCCTATCTCGGTTGGCGGCGAGTGGGCGGGGTTCTTGGGAATCGCACATGACACATCAGATGGGTTGACACCTGACCCTGATCTTTCTGCCCTGGAAACGATCGCAGCGATGATCGGTGCTTTTCTCGAGCGGGAGCAGTCATATTCTCGACTCGAGCAGTTGGTCCAGTCGAAGGCCCGCTTCCTCGCGAGCGTGA
>PVMK01163912.1_pt1 | contig 101789 bp, 107 predicted proteins | sample 1853481 | NCBI WGS metagenome assembly PVMK01 (sample SAMN08533507, study PRJNA380276) | Marine sediment metagenome, whole genome shotgun sequencing project.
TGTTTCAACTGGCATATGCCCTCCTCCTACGCCCCCTGATCAACACGCGAACGCGTGATCGTAATCCCAACAGATCGTGCATGCCTGAGCGCGCCGGGCTTCTCGACGGTCACTTCGACCTGCTGAACCCGTTCGTCGTATAGACAGATATCAGCGATCTCGCTCACCAACCGTTCGACAAGCATCGGTTCACCCTGCTCGATATGGCCGATGATCGTCTTGGTAATCGTGCGGTAATTCACGGCATCCGCGATGTCATCCGAGACCGCAGCAGAACGTGTATCCACCCACAACGTGGCGTTGATTCTGACGTCCTGCTTGTTGACCCGTTCGTCCGGGTTGATCCCGATGATCCCCGAGACGACGAGATCCGCTATCTGAATCCTGTCCAACTGCATGGAGGGAGGGTAAAGGGCTGACGGGAGACGGTAGACGGACGGGAGACGGCGAATCTTGCAGGTCCGTATGGGATAGGATCAGCCGATGAAGAAACCTTCGAACGTGTGGCCTGCGGGACAGCCGACCGTTGGTGAGGTCGCCGAACGATCGCGAACCGTCCAACCGGAGGACATAGAACATTTCACGCTCATCAGTGGCGATCGCAACCCCATCCACTACGACGAGGAACTCGCCGCAGCGACATCATTCGGTGGGATCGTTGTACAGGGTGGTGTGACCACAGCGATTCTCAACGCTGTTGTGGCGGAGGATCTCCCCGGACCTGGCACGGTGTTCCTCCACGTCGATTGGAACTTCCGGGCTCCTGTGCGGCCTGGTGACGTCATCACTGGCCGGGTCGAGGTCATCGAGGTCCGTTCCGACAAGCCGATCTCGAAGCTCCGCACATCCGTGACCAGAGATGACAGTGTTGTCGCTGTTGATGGCGAAGCGTTGTGCTACACGATGCCTCTGCAGGGCTGAAGCATGATCAGATCAGGTGCCCGCCGCCATCCACACGTACGATCTCGCCTGTGATGAAGTCGTTCTCGCAGAGGAATGCAACGGTGTCCGCCACAACCTGGGCCCCGCCGACGCGCTGCAGCGGGAGATCCTCGGCAAGCTTGCGCGCGTAATCATCGTCCTCCGTCGATGGGGGAAGGATCACGCCGAGCGCGACCGCGTTGACCCTGATCGTCGGCGCCAGGGCGAGTGCGGTGGCCCTTGTGAGGGTGTCGACGCCGCCCTTTGCAAGCACGTATGACAGGTGCTTCGTGTAGGGGCGCATCGTCTTGACATCGGTGATGTTCACAACTGCACCCCCGAGATCGTCTGGCACCTGCCTGGCAAACGCCTGGATGAGCATCATCGGCGTGATGAGAGACAGGTTCTGTGCCGATCGGAAGCCATCGACGGTGGCATCATCGATCGTGTCAGAGGGAAAGCCCGACGCGCTGTTGATGAGGATTGTTGGTGCTCCCAGGGAAGCCTCAGCGGCAGCGACCAGGTCGCCAGCACACTCAGGATCAGAGAGATCGACCGAGCCGATGGCTGCAACGCCTCCTGCATCGACGATCTCCTTCCGAAGCGCTTCCGCCGGAGCACCTGATCGGTTGTAGTGAATGAACACGGAGGCACCGCGACGGGCAAGCTCGCGAGTGATCGCTCCCCCGACGCGCACCGCTCCACCGGTGATGATCGCTGTTCGTCCTCCGATGTCCATGTGGTGACCCTAGTCATGCTGCCTCAGACGGGCGTTTCGTTCTATGCTCAGCGTCGTGAGCAAGGAAGATCCGAAACCGGGCCGTTGGATACTCCCGATTGTCATTGCAGTGTTGATCGGGTTCACGTACGTATTCGTGAACGCGCTGCCAGCCGCAGACATCGCCGCGTCGACCACAACGACCGTACCGGCAACCACGACGACGGTTGCCCAGACAACGACGTCTTCGACGCTGCCAACAGACATCCTTGCGTTCCTACAGGAACTCGATCGGTTCGAGAACGTCGCCAATGATCTGCAGATCGAGATGGATTCAGTCAACGCTGCGTGGGAGGACGGCGGTGACTTCGACGAAACCGAGGCTGGATTCATCGCCGTCAAAGAAGGTGCTCAAGATCTTGCGAATCAAGTCGCAGCCACTTCGGTACCGACCGTCTATCTCCCCGCCTGGCCGGATACGATCACGGCATCTCAGGATCTCGTCGAACAAGCACAGCTGGTTATCGACGGTCTCAACGCTCCCGATGACGGAACACTGAGGCGCGAAGCGGTGGCGGAATATGCCGTGAAGACGACAGCGTTCAACGATCAACTCGACGTCGTTCGCAGCCTCACCCCTTAGATAGGGATCCGGACATGCCCTGGTACCTGATTCTCGGAGTCGTGGTCGTGCTGGGGATCGTCGCCCTCACAACCCACCTGCTACTCACAGCCTTCAACAAACGTGGCTGGGTCTACTACCGAAACGCCGACGCACCAAAGGGAAGCTCCCTCGGCCTACTCGAGGAGATCTATCAGCCATCTGCGACCCACGTCATCGACCAGCAGGCCCTCGAAGACTCATTAAAGGATCAGTCCGAGTCCGGTGACCCCGAATCCCCCGGCGGACCCCCGCTGGCTGACAGCTGAAAGCTGACAGCTGCTACGCCAACTTGCTGCACACGGTGTCGGTCATCAGCGCCGCGACAACGTATGGATCCGCGTTGGCGTTCGGGCGACGATCCTCGATGTAGCCCTTCTTCTCCTGATCAACCTGCCAGGGGATGCGAACCGAAGCCCCTCGGTCTGACACACCGTAAGAGAACTCGGACCACGGCGCAGTCTCGTGCATTCCCGTGAGCCTGCGCTCGATGCCCGCCCCGTAGTTCTCCACATGCTCCTGGGCTCTTTCTCCGAGCGCCTCGCATGCCTCGATGATTGGCTCCCAACTCTCGCGCATCGCCCTCGTGGAGAAGTTCGTATGCATGCCAGCACCGTTCCAATCACCGGCGACCGGCTTGGGCTCCAGGGTTGCAGAGATGTCATAATCTTCGGCAATCCGGTACAACAGCCAGCGAGCCAGCCATAGCTCGTCACCGACGGCAACCGTGTCCAATGGCCCTATCTGGAACTCCCACTGACCGATCATCACTTCAGCGTTCGTACCCGAGATGCTGATACCAGCCTCCATGCATGCCAACGTGTGGTCCTCGACAATGTCGCGACCCCAGATTTCATCTGCACCGATGCCGCAGTAGTAGCCACCCTGGGGGGCAGGAAATCCGCCAATCGGCCAGCCGTGGGGTCGTCCATCCTTGTAGAAGGTGTACTCCTGCTCCAGACCGAACCATGGCTCCTGGTCGCCGTACTTTTCAAGGGCGGCAACTGCGGCGGCACGTGTGTTCGTCTCATGCGGTGTCATGTCGACGTTGAGTACCTCACACATGACAAGAACATCGTCACCACCGCGAATCGGATCCGGTACGACCTTCACGGGGTTGAGAACGCAGTCTGACTGGGTACCCGGCGCCTGCTCGGTCGATGAGCCGTCAAAGCCCCAGATCGGAAGGTCAGCTCCGTCGGGAAGAACCTTCGTTTTCGAGCGCAACAGGGCCGTTGGCTTCTTTCCGTCGATCCAGATGTATTCAGCGCGATACGCCATCGTTCCAGCCTTTCGGAGTTCTTTCGTTTCAACCGGCGCCACGGTGCGCCAACCAATGCGAAAGGTAGTGTCAGCCCAGTTTCGTCGTGGTAACCAGAGTGTGAACGCTCTGTTACATCCGCCTCTCGACTGTTGCGAATCCCCAAATGTGCAATACGATGTCGCACATCGGATAGCGGAGAGCACATGGAACGCCAGAAGGAATATGTCCTGTCGACGGTCAAGGAACGGGGTATCCGTTTCATCAGGCTCTGGTTCACTGACGTGCAGGGCTTCCTCAAGTCTTTTGCGATCACTCCCGCGGAGTTGGAACTCGCGCTGGACGAAGGCATGTCCTTCGATGGGAGTTCGATCGATGGGTTCTCTCGCACCCACGAAGCTGACATGCTCGCAAAGCCGGATCCGACGACATTTCAGATCCTGCCATGGAAGGGAGGCGACGCCGGCGTGGCACGGATGTTCTGCGACATAGTCACACCCGACGGCGAGCCCTTCGATGGTGACCCCCGCGGCGTGTTACGTCGTCAGCTCGAGAAGGCAGCGGAGCTTGGATACAGCTTTTACGTCGCCCCCGAGGTCGAGTACTTCTATTTCGAGGACTCCTCTGAGAACCTGAAGGTGCTCGATCGCGGCGGCTACTTCGACCTGACACCACTCGATGTTGCCCAGGAGTACAGACGCTCAACGATCATGGCACTCGAGGCACTCGGCATCCCTGTGGCGTTCTCTCACCACGAAGTATCTCCCTCCCAGCATGAACTCGATCTCCGCCATACCGACGCGCTGACGATGGCGGACAACATCATGACCACACGCCTCACGGTCAAGGAAGTTGCGCTCGAACATGGGATCTACGCAACGTTCATGCCCAAACCGCTGGAGAGATATGACGGGTCGGGTATGCACCTCCATCTCTCGTTGTTTCAGGGAGATGAGAACGCGTTCCATGATGCGTCAGGTGAATACGGACTCTCGAAGGTTGCTCAGGGCTTCATTGCTGGGCTCCTCATGCACGCCTCTGAGATCACAGCGGTCACGAACCAGTGGGTCAATTCCTACAAACGCCTCGTCGGAGGGTTCGACGCTCCGACGTTCGAAACATGGGCTCGTAACGACCAGAGCGCGCTCGTGCGGATACCGGCCACCAAGAAGGGGAAGATTGACTCGACGAGGGTCGAGTATCGCTCGCCCGACGCGGCCATCAACCCGTATCTCGCGCTCTCTGTCATCCTTGCTGCCGGTTTGGCCGGCGTGGCTGGCAACTACGAACTCCCACCCGAGACCGGATCCGATGTACTTCGTATGTCCTCAGTAGAGCGGCGAGAGGCTGGCATACGTCACATACCCCGCAATCTCATCGATGCGATCAATGTGATGGAGGAATCAGAGCTTGTGCGGGACGCTCTCGGGGACCACGTCTTCGAGTGGTTCTTGAAGAACAAGAAGCGTGAGTGGGCACACTACGAGCAGCACGTATCGGCCTACGAGCTCAGGGAATACCTGCCGGTGCTCTGATGTATGTGGCCCTATACCCCGAAGTTCCATCTGGCTCCCTGACAGGGGCGTTGCTCGGCGCTGGCCACCAACCGGTGCCAATCGCCGACGTTGCCGATGCTGGTCGAAAGGAACCGAGCACCGGCTGGGGTGCGGCCGTCGTTGAACTCGGCGACAATCCCGATCTCGCAATCGCCGTGGCGGGAAAGCTTCGCGAGGAGTACGACCTCCCGGTTCTCATCGTGGTCGACCGCACTCTGACGGCCGACCTCGCCGACAAGGGAGGTTTCGATGACTTTCTGCTCACACCTGTTGATCAGATCGAACTGCGCATCAGACTGTCACGTCTCGGAGTTCCCGAGGCCGAGGCCACAGACGACCCTGTCCTCCGTCACGATGACCTCGAGCTCAACACAGCAACATATCAGGCATACCTTGCCGGCAACCCTGTCGATCTGACCTACATGGAGTACGAGCTGCTGCGATTCCTCGTAGAGCATCCGAACAGGGTGTGGAGCAGGGAGCAGATCCTCTCCAAGGTGTGGGGATACGACTACTTCGGCGGTTCGAGGACCGTAGATGTCCACGTACGGCGTCTCCGCGCAAAGCTCGGCGAGGAGCGAGCATCGTGGATCATCACGGTGAGATCCGTCGGCTACCGCTTCGGCTGATCGAGATCAGCCAGCAAACTCTTCCTCTTCGACTTCTTCGACCTCTTCGTCGTAATGTTCCTCATTCATCTTGAGCAACTCGACCATCGCCTTCGCGTGATAGAAGTTGAGCTTCGGTGCCTCAAGCGCAAACTGGTGTCCCGTCTCGAGGTCCTCGAGCACGATAGTGGGCACGGTCATCCGCCGGTGGACTTCAACTCCGAGCTTGTCACGGTCGATCTTTGCTATCGGATCAAGGCTGTCGCCGTGCGCCTTCATGCCGAAGAGATATTCCTCGTTCGGTGAGATGGCAACGCAGATCCGTGGCGGAAGGTCCTTCCCCATACCCAGGAGAGCCTTGCCAGCGGCGGCGCCACCCGTGGCGCCAAACGCACTGCCCCAGTCACTACCCGTCGCACCGCCACCAACGAGTGATCCTGCGGCGGCGCCGGCCCCGGTTGCTGCTGCGGTGCCCTTCGGCTGTAACACCGCAACATCCGAGATACTGTCGTCACCGGTCGCTTCAATCGCGGCTGCCATGAGCTTTTCTTCTTTGGACAAGGGGAACTCCATTTCGACGGAATGATGTGAAGAATTGGCAGAGGCTGGCACGCTGTACGCCACAGATCCCGCATTGCGGGTTGTTAGGATCGGAGTCAACCTCATGTTTCGTCTCATCGTCTCACTCGGCGCTGTGGTGGCCGTCCTGGCCATTGGCGCGCAGCCTGCAGAAGCGACCTGGTCAGTTGTTGCTGTGGATCCTCGCACCGGAGAGGTGGGAGTGGCCGTCGCCAGTTGTGTCGGGTCCGAGGTCTCGATCGTGCCGGTGCTCGTACCAGGTGTTGGTGCTGCAGCATCCCAGGCTCGTATTTCGCCACCCTCCGGTGCACGCATTGTCAAGGCCCTTTCGGCCGGCGCCACTGCCGAGGAGACGATCAACGTCGTGGTATCGGTCGATGATGCACCTGATGATCGGCAGTTCGGCGTCGTCGTTTTCGATCGCGGTGGCGCTGGATGGACGGGTACCAACACATTCGATGTAGCCGTGGATCAACGATCCACAAATGGGACCGTATCGGCGCAGGGCAACATCCTGGTTTCTGAGGATGTAATCGACGCGGCGATCGCAGCATTCAACGCCGCTGCGGGGGAACTCCCCGACCGTCTACTTGCAGCGCTTGTAGCTGGTGCGGATGAGGGAGGCGATTCGAGATGCGGAGACCAGACGGCACGATCCGCAGCCCTGATCGTCGCGCGACCCGGTGACGAGACATACTCCTTCACAGATGCCGGTGTGCTCGGGGTCGATCCCACCAAATCGACGGTGCCCTCGATCTTCATCTCGGTGCTCGTACCTGAGGGCGGCGATCGCGCCCCGGATAGGCTCTTTGAGGCGTGGGCAGGAGCCGATCACGATGCACCAACGGTGGTGATCCGACAGATCGACTCTGGCGCTGGCACCGCAATTCAGAGAGTGACGACGATCGCCCTTGTCCTTGTCGGTCTCGCCATTGTTGTCGGAGTCGTCGTCCTTGTGGCAGTCGTCCGATCGAGAAGGGGGCATTCCGCTACGTGATGCTTCGAGTGAGGGTTCGCACCCGTGGATGCGAACCCTCATCGCTCTCTCTGCAGTTCCTATTGCTAGGAGAACGGAATCCAGGCCACGTCATCGAGCGTGTCGAGGTCAGATGCGAGGACACCGCTTTCTGAGAACGTGAACAGCGTGTCGCCGATGACCAGTGAACGTGTGATCGGCGCGGCCCAGACCTCGCAGTCCTCACAATTTGATCCGTTGGCATTCGGATGTCGGATCTCGCCAAGTTGCTTCACTCTGTTGGGGGTTGCTGACAGGACCACGGCTCCTGAGAAGTTGTCCTCCTTGCCGCTCCGCTCATCCCATGACCAGCGCTGGAGGGGCAGGACCGAGATCTCCTCGGGTGCCCACCAGAGGAAGGCGTGATGATCCCATTCGGCGTCAGAGTACGCATCCTCGAACGTGAGGCGCGAGAGTCGGCGGGGGTCCGACGGGTCAGAGACGTCGAACACAGAAACCTGCGTCCCAAGTTGGCGGCCCTCGTCCGTCGCGTCCTGACCAACACCGAGGAGTAGGTCCTCGCCGATTGGGTGCAGGTAGGCGGAGTATCCATTGATCTTCAGTTCACCCTTGACCTCAGGATCGCGGGGATCAGAGAGATCGACTACATAGAGCGGGTCGACCTGGCGGAAGGTGACGACATATCCCTTCTCCTGGATGAATCGGACGGCATACACCCGTTCGTTCTTTCCAAGGCCGTCGACAGAACCGATCTGTACCAGGTCATCTCCTCGGCGTTCCATCGTGACGACCGCGGTATCGGGTACACCAGACGAGCCCCACCACGGGTTCTCATCCGTGACGACGACACGAAGGACACCTTCGTACTCATCCATCGACCATTGGGAGTGAAGGACTCCCTCGACCTCTCCTGACGCAACGTAGGTGGCCGTCTCCGGATCGGAGATGTCGAACATATGGAGCTGGGTGGTCAGAGTGTCGTCGTTGTTCTGGCTCTCCTCCCACCTTGCAGCGGGCCATGCCATCCATGGAGAGGTCGCGACGTACAGATTGTCGTTCGATGCATAGATCGTCTGGCCAGCTGCGAGGAGTCCAATGCTGTTTCCCGGCTCAAGGCCACTCTCGAGATCGATTGAGAGGATGGAGAGCATCGAGAGGCCTGAGAATTCGTCTGGATGCCCGACCTGGTCACAGCCAAGCACCGGCCCGTCGGCTGTTGTGCCTGTACGGTGGTTCTTGAGGATGTACCACGGAACCCAGTTCTCGAGTGTGGACTCCTCGATGAGCTTCTTGTTGGCCTCAACGGCCTTCTGCTCGGCCCTGATGCCGCTTCCCTCCGGGTACACCCAGTCGAATCCCGTCGGGCCTGAATGGACAACCACACGGATCGTACCGTCAGCCATCCGAGAGGACAGAATGCTGCCGTCGAGCATGAGAGTGCGGACGGCCTCCATCGAATCGGGGCTGGATACGTCAACTTCGGTGAGCACAACGCGCTGGGTCTGATACGCAGGGCTGATCGAATCGATTGCGACGCCTGCGAACGGTTCAATGCCATATCCGCCACCTGATGTCATGACAAGAAGGCGGTCACCTGAGAGGAAGAGCTGTTGGCCCCAGCCGTCGAGGCGAAGCGAAGCAACGATCTCAGGGGTATCAGATGCATCGATCCAGTAGAGGCTGCCCTGGGCGACGACAAAGATGCGCTCGCCATCTGTCTTGACGATGTCGGGCTCATCCACGCCAGCCACCTGCACGTTTGTGCCTGAGTAGTCGACGCCCTTGATCCCACCTGACGCTGCAGTCGTGGTGTCGGTTCGGGAGGAATCAAGCGATGCGGCCACCTCTTCGAAGGCAACCGGGTACCCACCGTACCCGTCGAGTCCGTACGGTCCCACCCGCTCCATCGCATGAGCTTTCACATAGTCAAGAAACTCGTTGCATGAGTCGAAGGGCTGCAGGGACGACGCGGCGAACGCCTTCACCCCCGTCGGGCCCCTGACATTCGTCCCACTCGTTGTCGTCGTTGTATCTGTCTGGTCGGTTGAAGCGGATGTGCATGCGGTTCCCACCACCGCAAGAACCGCCACCAAAGCGATAATCGTACGTCGCATCTGCAAGCTCCTCTCTCTGTCCCTCAACGGTCGGACGACGAGAAGGGTTGAGCAGGTTCCCGAAAAAGAACGACACACGGCATACGACACACGACCAAGCAGAAGAATCGTTCATCGTGAGCCCGCTTGGGCGGGCGGTCGTACGTCGGAGGGCGAAGCGGTCGGGCGGACGGAGTCCGCCTGCTACTTCTTCTTTGCTCGCTTACGCTCTGACTCGGTGAGAAGGCGCTTGCGGATCCGGATGGACTTGGGAGTGATCTCGACGAGTTCATCGTCCGCTATCCACTCGATGGCCACCTCGAGATTCATGTCACGTGGCGGTTTCAGCTTGATTGCGTCATCGGTCGAGTGTGTACGGATATTGGTGAGTTCCTTGCCCTTGGTCGGGTTCACCGTCATGTTCTCCGGCCGGGAAGCCTCGCCGATGACCATACCTTCGTACACATCCACACCAGGATCAACGAAGAGGGCCCCACGCTTCTGTAGGTTGTCCAGGGCAAAACCCGTCGAAGCACCTCGCCTGTCGGCCACCATTGCGCCACCCTGCCGTGTCGGAAGCTCGCCAACCCACGCAATCCATCCCTCGTGATGCTGATGGACGAGTGCAGTACCTCTGGTAACCGTGAGCAACAGGGAACGGAGCCCAAGAAGGCCCCTTGACGGTGCAGTGAACGTGACGATAGACCGGCCGGCGTCACCGGGTCTCAGATCCGCAATGCGCCCCTTTCGTGGAGCGACAACTTGAGTCACGGCACCAACGTACTCGTCCGGCACATCAACAGTGACCCGCTCGAGCGGTTCGTGCTTGACATCGTCGATCTCCTTGACAATGACTTCCGGCCTACTCACCTGAAGTTCGAAACCCTCCCTGCGCATCGATTCGATCAGCACCGAGAGTTGGAGTTCTCCCCGACCGGCGACTTCGATCACTTCACGCGATGACGTCTCGCCCAGACGGATGGATACGTTTCCAAGGACCTCCTTCTCAAGGCGATCCCGGATCTGACGGGAAGTCACAAACTTGCCCTCGGTTCCAGCCAACGGTGAGGTGTTGACGCCAAAGGTCATTCGAAGAACGGGCTCATCCACCTCAAGGCGCGGGAGTGCGCCCATCGCATCGACGTCAGCGAAGGTGTCCCCAATCCCCACCTCGGGGAAGCCCGCGACCACGAACAGGTCGCCAGCGGCCCGGTCCGCGACATCATCTCGGCCAAGATTGACGAACCCCATGAGATTTCCCAGTTTCCTCTTGATCGGAGCGTCGCCACCCTGGAGAAGGGCCACCCTGTCACCGCTACGCATGGTTCCCTCGATGACTCGACCGATTGCAAGACGACCTAGGTAGTCGGAGGCATCGAGATTTGTGACGAGGGCTTGTAAGGGAGCGTCAGGGTCACCAGCAGGGCCAGGAATGCTCTCCACGATGGCATCGAGAATCGGTGCGAGTGTGTCGTCAGGACCCGGAACACCGACACCCACCACGGAGCGGCCTTCACGAGCTATCGCCGAGATTATGGGAAATTCGATGTGATGGTCCTCGGCATCAAGGTCGAAGAACAACTCATAGATCTCATCGACAACTTCTGCAGCTCGTGCATCGGATCTGTCGACCTTGTTGACGACCACGACAGTTGGGAGGTGGCGTTCAAGAGCCTTTGACAGCACGTAGCGGGTTTGGGGCATGGGTCCCTCGGCGGCATCAACGAGAAGCAGCACACCATCAACGAGCATCAACGCCCGCTCAACCTCACCACCGAAGTCAGCGTGGCCTGGTGTGTCAACGAGGTTGATCTTCGTGCCGTTCCATTCGATCGAAGCGGCTTTCGCGAGGATCGTGATGCCGCGCTCGCGCTCCTGGTCGTCGGAGTCCATCACTCGATCGATGACCTTCTCGTGATCTGCGAACACGCCAGCGGCGCGCAGCAATCCGTCAACCAGAGTCGTCTTGCCGTGGTCGACATGCGCGATAAGCGCGACGTTACGTAGAGAGGGGGAGGACATGCCATAAGAGTACCGTCATGACAGAACAGGTGACAGGAATACGATCAGCAGCGCACATGTTGCGTCAAGGCGACAAGGGAAGGATCAGAATGTCAGACTGGAACGCGGGAATCATCGACGAGTTCAGTGCAAATGACGGCAACGTCGGAGGCATGTTCGAGGGCGCGCCACTCCTCATTCTCCACACCACCGGAGCGAAGAGCGGCCAGCCGCGCGAGATGCCGCTCATGTACCTCGATTACAACGATCGGCTTTTCGTCTTCGCATCCAAGGCTGGAGCCCATTCACATCCCGACTGGTACTACAACGCCAAAGCAAATCCTGGAGTCGAAATCGAGATCGGAACCGAGAGGGTCAAAAAGACCGCCGTGGAGCTGGATTCGGCGGAACGCGACATCATCTACGCCGAACAAGCCGGCCGGTTCCCTCAGTTCGGAGAGTACGCCGCAGGAACGGACCGTACCATTCCGGTTCTGGAGCTGACATAGGACACGCTCGCGCTTGAGCCGGACGGTTCTCCGCCCGGCTCGCTGCGCTGAGGGCGCGGTGCTGATCTATGCGGCGATGGCGTTGGAGTCGGTCTCTATGGTGACCGGTTCTTCACCCCGGAGCCAGGTACCCCAGCCGATGAGACCCACAGCCAATATCACGATGCCCGTGACGGTGCCTATCGCCCATGCAAGGGGGTAGTCGCCGTAGGAGTCGCGCCAACCGACCTTGAGGAGATTCGCCACTACGAAGGCGATTGAGCCGACTACGAAGCCGCTTGATACCAGCAGTGTCGGCAACCGGGGTGCGATGTCACGACGGAGCACGGAGTAGCCGAACACGAGATACCCCACCCCTTGGACGGTCATCCAGAGAAATACGGCCCACGCAACGAGACTCGTGAACACGCCGAACGCCGCGATCCCGAGCCCAATCATGCCAACAGTTCCCAAGCCTCCCATGCGCTTGTTGATGCCGATCATTGCGAGAAGACCGAGTACACCGCCGACCAGAATGAAGGCGCTTAGAGCCATGTACGCCAGTTGCCACTCGTCGCTATTGATGGTCATGAACAGATGTGAAAGCGCTCCGGCAAGCCAGAAGCCTGCGGATACGAGCGCAAAGAGGCCTGCGCGTCTTGTGAATGTGGTTGGCACTGCCAAACCTCCTGTGTCAGTGGAGGCGTACACCGCTGCAAGAACGTCTGGTTCACCGAAGCGGGTGAGGGTGGTTCGCTGGGCAGCATCGGTCTCGATTCCCGTCGACACCATGAACTCGACGGTTGAGTAGAGATGGTCCTCCATCTCTGACACGAGGTCGTCGAGATCTCGTCGCCAGCGGATGTTTGTCCGCATGGTGTCGAGATAACCGTCGATCAGGGCGTATCGGGCCACGGGACCCCCTTCAATACCATCGACATGGCTTGCGTAAAATCGTTCCATGCCAGGCGCTGCTCACCGAGCGCACCCCGACCCGACTCCGTCAGCCGGTAGGTACGTCTCCGTCTTCCTTGCACCTCTGTCCATTCGCTGCTGAGATAGCCGCCCTTCTGGAGTCGATGCAGAGCCGGGTAGACCGTTCCCTCAGGAAGGTCGAACGCCTCATCGCTGCGTCGTCGCAGTTCATCGATGATCGCGTACCCGTGCCTTGCACCATCCGCCAGGATGGCCAACAGCAACAAATCGAGATGCCCTTTCAGCGCCTGTCCTCTCATACCTAGAGAACCTACACTATGTATTACTAGGTGTCAAGAAGACGTTGTTCGTGGCTAGGAGAAGTCGATGCCCTGGGCGAGGGGGAGGTCCTTTGACCAGTTGATGGTGACGGTTTGGCGGCGCATGTAGACCTTCCAGGCATCAGAGCCTGACTCGCGTCCTCCGCCCGTCTCCTTCTCGCCGCCGAACGCTCCACCGATCTCGGCCCCGGAGGTTCCGATGTTGACGTTCGCGATACCGCAGTCCGAACCCTCAGCCGAAAGGAAGAGCTCAGAACCTCGCAACGAATCGGTGAAGATGGCGGAGCTAAGTCCTTGCGGCACCCCGTTCTGCACCGCGATCGCCTCATCAAGGGAATCAACAGAGATCAAGTACAGCACAGGACCGAACGTCTCTGTCTGGACGATCGGCGCATCCCCGGATCCTGACGATCGCCGGCTCGAGGAAGAAGCCTGTCCGATCCGGTTCGTTGCCTCCGGCGAGTAGCTCCCCCCCCTGTTCCAGGGCGATCTGGATCGCGGTCTTCGAAGTATCTACTGCAGCCTGATCAACAAGCGGACCGATGAGCGTGTCCGCATCGAGGGGATCGCCCAGCCTGATCTGAGAGAACGCAGCGACCAGACGATCCGAGAGATCGTCGACAACGCCCTCGTGCACGATCAGGCGGCGCAGCGATGTGCAGCGCTGTCCGGTTGTTCCGGCTGCGGCAAAGAGGGATGCCCTTACGACCATGTCAAGGTCGGCATCATCCATCACGATGATGGCGTTGTTTCCGCCCAGTTCGAGCAGAGACCGTCCGAGCCTCTTCGCGACCTCCGTGCCAACGGCCCGGCCCATCCGGGTGGATCCGGTCGCTGAGATCAGAGGAACACGCGGGTCGGCAACGAGTGCCGCGCCCACCGGGTCTGTGCGCCCGACCACCAGACTGAACACACCTTCGAACCCGGAGCCCTCCATGACCTCCTGGGCGATCTTCATGGTCGCCACAGCCGTCAAAGGCGCAGTGTGAGACGGCTTCCAGATCATCGTGTCACCACACACGGCCGCGAGCAGGGCGTTCCACGACCACACCGCAGCGGGGAAGTTGAACGAAGTGATGATTCCAACCGGGCCGAGCGGCTGCCACTGCTCGTACATTCGATGACGTGGCCTCTCGGAAGCAATCGTCAGCCCATAGAGCTGACGTGACAGGCCAACCGCGAAGTCGGCGATGTCGATCATCTCCTGGACCTCACCCTCACCCTCGGCGCGTATCTTTCCGGTCTCCATCGACACAAGGGCGCCAAGAGGCTCCTTGTACCTGCGAAGGGCGTCGCCAATCAACCGCACATAGTTGCCGCGTTCTGGCGCGGGCAGCATGCGCCATTCCTTGAAAGTGCTCTCCGCGACAGCGATCACGGCCTCGTAATCCGCAAGATCGCCCTCTCGAACGGTCGCGATGGGTTCCTCAGTCGTAGGGTCGATCGAAGCAAGCGCCGGCCCATTACCGACCAGCCATTCCCCCGCGAAGACCCCCGAGTTCTCACTCTCGATCCCAAGTGCTGCCAGAACTTCGTCACGTTTCATCTGATCTCCTTAGGTCACTCTTCTTGCGTCCATATCGACGAAATATCGTCGATATGGACGCAAGAACGGAATTAGCGGGCGGAAATGGACTCGATCTCGACGAGGAACCTGCCTGGTAGGGCGCTTACCTCAATCGTAGAACGAGCCGGGCGCGATTCACCAACGTATTCGCCATAGACCTCGTTGACGGCCGCGAAATCGGCCATGTCCGTCACAAAGATCGTTGTCTTGACGATGTCGTCGTATCCGAGCCCAACGTCGCCAAGCACTCCACCGATGTTCTTCATGACCTGATGGGCCTGAGCGGTGACGTCACCCTCGACCGCCTTGCCTGTCTCTGGGACAAGCGCAACCATGCCGGAAACGAACACGAATCCGTTCGCTTCGGTAACAATGCTGTAGGGGCCAATCGGCTGTGGGCCACTCGGAGCGTCATGAATGGTCTTGGGCACTGAGAACCTCTATCTGTCGTGAACTTTCAGACAGATTGTGCCATAACGACCGGGCCTGTCGGACCGGAGTTGGCTACGAGAACGACTTCCCGCAACCGCAGCTGCCAGATACGTTCGGATTTTCGATCGCGAAACCAGCACCAGAGAGTCCATCGTCCTTGAAGTCGACGACTGCGCCAGTGACCATGGACAGGCTCTGAGCGTCAACAACGACGCGGACGCCATCGGTTTCGCTGACAACGTCTGTGGAGTCGATAGCTGAGTCGAAGAACATGTCGTATGCGTATCCGGAGCATCCTGAACGCTGCACACCGAGGCGCAGGGCCATGTCTCCGTCGTTCTCAGCTTCGATGAGTTCTCTTACCTTTGCAGCGGCACTCGATGTGAGCGTCACACCCTGCAGTTGTGCGGCGTTGGCAGTTGTCACTGGACCTCCAGGATTCGGCGTGCGTTGGGAACATCATGATAGGGGAAACTCACGACACTTTCTACGAATTCATTCGTCAATGGCCGACTGCCACGCTCCTACCCTTCCAACATGGTCACAGAGGAACAGGTTCGCGACGCGCTGAGGCATGTAATCGACCCTGAGCTGCACACCGACATCGTCGACCTCGGCATGGTGGGGGCCATCAGGATCAACGGTGGAACCGTCAACGTGAACATAGCCCTCACGATCGCATCCTGCCCGATGCGTGGTCAGATCGAAGCGGATGTTGACCGCAGAGTCGCATCTCTGCAAGGCGTCGACAACGTGGTCATCACCACAGGAGTCATGTCTCAGGACCAGCGCTCAACGCTGATGGAGCGCGCCCGAATGAACGCCCGCGAGAGTGCAACTCCCACAGCAGTATCACCTTCGACGCGCGTGATAGCAGTGAGTAGCGGAAAGGGTGGCGTGGGAAAGTCTTCTCTGAGTGTGAACCTCGCACTTTCCATCGCCGCCCAGGGGCACACGGTTGGGCTTCTCGATGCAGACATATGGGGTTTCTCGGCACCCCGGATGCTTGGCGTGAATGACACACGCCTGAGCGCGAACGAGGACCGCAAGATCATCCCTACCCAGGCGCAAGGCATCCATCTGGTATCGACCGGTCTGCTTCTCGAGAACGAGGACACTGCTCTTATGTGGCGCGGGTTGATGCTCACCAAGGCCGTCGAACAGTTCCTCAACGATGTTGCGTGGCCCGTCGACCTCGGCTATCTCATCATCGACATGCCCCCTGGAACCGGTGATGTGCAGATGGCTCTTGCTCGCCTACTTCCGCAGGCGGAGATGGTCGTTGTCACGACGCCACAGCTTGCAGCCCAGAAGGTCGCCGCGAGGGTGGCGGACATGGCGCGCCGATCCCACATGCCGATCATCGGTGTCGTTGAGAACATGGCCGGCTTCACCACGGACGAGGGAACGCACTACGACATCTTCGGATCTGGTGGAGGAGCAACCCTCGCCGAAGAACTTGGCGTTGAGCTGCTCGGCTCCATACCAATCGACCCAGACGTTGCGACCGGAGGCGACGCGGGGGAACCCGTGGTGGCAACTAGGCCCGAAGGTCCCGCCGGGGCCGCACTGGTCGCAGTTGCAGGGTCGAGTCACTGAGATCCTCCCACCTCTTCAACTCGATTCCTGCATAGGCAGACTCAGCGCGCTCTGACCGTTCCTACGTATCTCACGAAGGCCTCGGAGCGGATGGACCTATCCGCAGAGGACCTTCACCAGAGAGTATGGGTTGATCCACGTGCCGCCGGGTGGGGCGTATTGGAAGTGGAGATGCGGCGTGTCATATGTGGCGTTTCCGCTGGATCCGTTGTATCCGACGAGATCACCGACGGACACAGACACACCTCCGACGATGCCTGGGGCAAGTGAGTCGAGGTGGGCGTAGTAGTACCGGTTACCCGATATCCCCGTGAGATAGATCGAGATACCGCCAAGTGCGCTCTCCGCCGTACGCGCGATCGTTCCGGACTCGATCGCCACGAGTGGTGCTTCTCGAGCCGCGACCATGTCGACGCCTTTGTGCTCCCGATCGCCAGAACGCGGTGCACCCCACGAATCGGTGAAGGTCGTCGCCGCGTTCACGGGACATGTCTTCCCTTCCGTAACAATCGGCGGCGGTGCTGGCGGATGTGTGGTCGTTGTGGTGGTCGCCTGGGTAGTTGTGGTTTGGATCGTTGTGGTCGACGATTCATCGCTGGCGGTCGCGGGGGCGGCGGTCGTAGGAACCGTGGTGTCCCGGGGCCGAAGCCACAGTCGTCGACGTCGCTTGCCGAGCTGCCTCCTCTGCGGCCTGACGCACGGTCTCGATACGCCGCAGGCGCGCCTCCTCAGCCCTTCGACGCTTCTCAATCTCCTGCGTCTCGTAGGCAATAGCTATCGAGTTGTACTCAGCGTCCGCCATCTCAAGCTGTCCAAGAATCTTCTCTGTGAGATCGCTGATCTCCGCGACGAGAGCTTCCTGTTGCGAAAGTGTCTCATCGAGAATGTTCTGTTGCTCGATATGGAGCGCCTCCGCGGATTCAAGGCCACGCAACAGCGAAAGATCCTGCGCGTTCATCACCTGGTAGTACTCGTCCTGGACAGCAGGTCTGTGAATGTCCTGGCGGTGAACATCCTCTCTGTGCCAAGTGACCCGCCGGACATGTATCGAGCCCTTCACCAACTGCTTGACCTGGGTCCGCTTGGTTCCGATCTCCTGCTCGAGCATCGCCACGGATTTCGAGAGTTCCACTACGCGTTCCCTGGTCACCATCTCATCAGAGATCGCCTGCTCGAAGCGAGCCGTGGTGTCCTCAAGTGACGCGGCCGTTTCGGTCCGTCTGTCCAGTGCTTCGGCGACCTGCTCCTTGGTTATCTCCTCGGAGGCCTCGGCAAATGCTGGAGACGCGAGCGCGATTGCCAGGACGACAGCGGCAAACAGTCGATTTCTCATCGCACCCCATATCTCGGATGAACTTCCGTCTCTTCCGCCTTACCCCGTGAGAACGATACCGCGCCTTCTTGTGAAAGTTTCACCAACTGCACCTCCACCTGATGCACCGCCGCGGATCTCAGGCCGGATGGAACACCGGCGTACACCACATCAACGACGTCCCCCACCGTTCCGGCCCCATCCTTTATCGCCCTTACGATCTGCGCCTCGCGCTCAAGCCGATGGTCAATGTAATCAGTGATCGCAGCCCCTGCATCGTCGATGGCATCACCATGTCCTGGCTCGATTCGCCCAACACCGAGGTCAGCAACAAGGTAGAGGCTCTCGAGGTATGCAGTTGCGTCCTCGATGATGACGGTCGATCCCTCCATTATGTGGTCTCCGGTGAACAGTGTTTCGCCGAGGCGGAAACAGAGATGATCCGCCGTGTGGCCTGGTGTGTGAACGGCAACGATCTCCTGGCCGCCGAAGCGCACGCTTGATCCGTCGCTGAGTTCAACGTCGGGAACAAATTCAGGTCCGGGACCGAACCCGAGTACAGGGACTCCGAGCGTCAACGCCAACGGGTTCGCCATGGGCGCATGGTCCGGGTGGGTGTGTGTTACGACCACGCCCACTGGCGTGCGGTCACCGACAGCGGCAACAATCTCCGCAGCATGAACCTCGATTATCGGTCCGGGATCGAGGATCAGAACATCGTCCTTGTCGGCGAGCAGATAGGTGTTGGTTCCTGGACCCGTGTAGAGACTCGGGTTCGGGGCAAGGATGCGTTCGATCACGATCGGGATCCGAATTCAGCCGGCACAGCACCACCTTCGGCAACGACGACAGCTAGGCGTTGGAGGATCGTCGCGTCCTTCTGAGCGGGTCCGGCTTCGTCGAAACCGTCGTCCTCCGGCATCAGGATCCGGGCCTCGCTGTCACCAACATACAAACGGGGCTCGACCGGAGGGACGAACTCGATTGCACCGAGACGATCGGTGAGGGCAACCACGGTTGTCTCTGAGGCGAGCAATTCAAGGGTCTTGCGAGTCGGGAACGCGACATCCCAGGTACCTGCTCGCTCTCTCTCCAACGCCTCAATCGGTACCACCCAATCGAGATCGATGAGTTCGTCACCATCAACCGAGGCCTCGGCATCAACCTCAACCACCGCGAGAAAGAATCGAGTATCGAACCGGATGGGGAACACCTCCGGCGTGATCCAGTTCGAGAAATAGATCAACGAGTCCGGATCGACAGCGACGTCGGAGGATTCAACCTCAGCGAACGCGTCATGTGCGAGGGGCGCTGAACGGGTTCCCTCCGACGTGATCCACAGTCCTGTCTCCTCGATCAACTCTCGCAATGCTGCAACCTTCCAGTCAGAACCCGGACGGTTGCCACCAAACGATGGCGGCGCTGAACCATCCTTGTCGTCCACCGCTCCGCCGGGGAATACCCACACACCGGGCATGAACCTTGCTGTCAGCGGTCTGCGCACCATGAGGACTTCGATGCCAGCGTTCTCCCTGACGACACAAACGGTGGACGCACGACGTAGCACTGTCATTCAACGATCACCCAGCGTGACATTCGGCGTCTGACGTACCACTGGCGGATCGCCTCACGGACTCCAGGAATCAGAAGTGAGAATCCAACGAAGTCGGTGAGGAACCCCGGCGTGAGTAGCAGGGCGCCTGCCACAAGGATCATCGCGCCATGAACCACCGACGCAGTCGGAACCTCCCCCTGATTGATCTCTGTCCTGATACTGTCCCATACGAATTTCCCCTGTTTTGAGACGAAATAGGATCCGAGCAAGGCGGTCATGACCACGATTCCGAGCGTCGGCCAGATCCCGATCCACGTCCCGATCAGATAGAACAGTGCGATCTCAGTGATCGGCACGACCAGAAATCCGAGAAAGAGCCAGGTACGGATGCGCATGGCAGAAGGGTAGACGGTAGAGCGTCTACGGTAGCCGGACAACCGTCTGGCCCTTGCGCTCTGCGGTCTACGCTGGCTGACATGGAAACACGAGATCTTCCGAGCGTCGATTCCCTCGCGCTTGAGTTTGAGGCAGACTCGCCGCTCCCGTGGGCTGTGATCGTTCAGGTCTGTCAAGAGGCGGTTGACGACGCACGCGCATCCATTCTGGCCGGTCAGGACGCCGACCCCTCAGCAGCGGCTTCTCGGGCTCTCTCGAACATCGAGGCAGCACGACCTCGTGTGGTCATCAACGCCACCGGTGTGCTGCTGCACACGAACCTCGGCAGGGCGGTACTCAACACTGACGTCGCGGAACTGGCCGGGGTCGCTGGAGCATCGGCAGGAAACGTGGAGATCGACATTCGATCCGGTCGACGGTCGAGCCGTTCGGACTACCTCCGGACCCTGCTACCGACGGTTACCGGCGCCGAGGACGGGTTTGCGGTAAACAACAATGCCGGCGCTCTCCTCCTTGCTCTCGCTTCGGCTGCTGGCCAGAGCGGCAGAGTGGCTGTCTCAAGGGGAGAACTGATCGAGATCGGCGGGTCATTCCGACTACCGGACCTCATGGCGGCAAGCGGGGCAACCCTCGTCGAGGTCGGGACAACAAATCGCACCCGCCTAGCTGATTACGAGGCCGTCGCGGACTCAGTTGATGCCATCATGAAGGTACATCCTTCAAACTATCGCGTGGAAGGATTCCGGGAGGACGTCTCGTACGCTGATCTGTCAGCACTCGCTCGCGCAGCCGGCATTCCATTCATCGCCGATGTGGGAAGCGGCCTGATCGACGAAGCCGCGCCATGGCTCACGAACGGCGACCGGAGCTGGTTGGCAGACGAACCGGGCGTTAGACAGACAGTCAGTGCCGGGGCTGACCTTGTTCTGTTCTCTGGAGACAAGCTCTTTGGTGGACCGCAGTCCGGGATCATCGTCGGGAGAACAGATGCCGTTGAGCGAGCTGCGCAGCATCCGATTGCTCGTGCCGTGCGTCTTGACGGTCCCGCGCTCACAGCTGTGGCTGCAACCCTTGAGATGTATGCGGACCAGCGTGTGCTTGAGATACCTTTCTGGGCCATGGCCTCGTTAAGTATCGCCGACATCGACGCCCGGGCAAAAGGAGTTCTCGCAGGGACCGAGGGCGCCGCCATCAGGGACGGCCAGTCGCTTCCCGGTGCTGGCTCGGTGCCGGGCGCGACCATCCCAACGAAGCTGATCGTGCTGCCGGGATCAGCTGATGCTGTGTACTCCAAATTGGCCAGCCACGATCCTCCTATCATCGCAAGGCGGCGCGACACAACAGCTGTCATCGACCTTCGCTCTGTACTTCCGGCCGACGACGCCCGTGTCGCGGACGCAGTTCGGGCACTGCTTCTCTGACATGCCGATCGTTGGCACCGCAGGCCACGTCGACCACGGCAAATCGACGCTTGTCGAGGCGCTCACTGGTAGAGACCCCGACCGATGGGCTGAGGAGAAACGAAGAGGTCTCACCATCGACCTTGGCTTCGCGTGGACCTACATCGAAGGCATCGACGTCGGCTTCGTCGATGTACCTGGTCACGAGCGGTTCATCAAGAACATGCTTGCCGGAGTTGGTGCCATCGACTGCGCTCTCCTCGTCGTGGCAGCGGACAGTGGATGGATGCCACAAACTGAGGAGCATGCTGCAGTACTGAATCTCCTCAATGTGGCGTTCGGGGTTATCGCCCTGACACGGATCGATCTTGTGGATAGCGACACCATCGAGCTGGCGACTCTCGAGATATTGGAGGAGACGGAGGGAACAGTTCTCGAAGGATGGCCCGTGGTTCCTGTCTCTCCGATCACCGGTGATGGCATGGACAACCTCAGGGAACACCTGGCGGCGGCGCTTTCACGTCCTGCAGAGCCTTTGGAGGGTCCCCTCAGGATGTGGGTGGACAGATCCTTCACGGTGAGCGGGGCAGGGGTGATCGTCACGGGAACAATCGCCAACGGCAGTATCTCAACCGGCGCGGAGATCGAGATCCTTCCTGGAGGTGGACACGACACCGTTCGAGGGCTCCACCATCACGACGAAGCGACCAACCATGTCCGACAAGGATCGCGCACGGCGGTGAACCTCCAAAGCACAAAGCTCTCAAGCGTCGGAAGAGGTGACCTCCTCTGCAGCCCGGGATCGATCGATGTGTCCAGCAGGCTGATCGCCATGTTGCAACCTGCAAGGTCGTTTGACGAGATTCCTGGCCGCGGAGCCTTCCACTTCCATGTCGGCACCGCCCATACGCCGGCGACGATTCGCCAACTCTTCTCAGGCGATTCCTACCTCATCAATCTCAGCGAGGCTTTGCCGATCGCGATGGGCGATCGCTTCATCCTCCGAGATGCGGGACGTCAAGCGGTAGTTGGTGGGGGCCAGGTGCTCGAACCAGCGGCTGTAGATCGTCTCACTGAGGATCAACTAGCCCTGCTCGCGGCCGTGGTCGACTCATCACCGGACGAAAAGGCCGATGCACTGCTATCGGTCAGACACACTTCTGATCTCATGCTGCTGGCCCAGGCATCGGGGGGCGGTTCCCCGTCCATTGGCCTAACGGCCGGATCGATGGTTCTGTCCCCGGCCCGAGCAGATGCCGTGCTCGCGGACGTCACCAGGATTGTCGCGGAGTATCACACACTTCATCCACTGCGCCCTGGGATACCCAAGGCCGAACTCGCCACACAGATCGGTGTCAGCCTTGGCTTCGTTGACGCAACGATCGAAGCGACCCCAGCAATCTCAGAGTCGAATGGCTTTCTTCAGAGCGTCGATTTCCTGGATGAGTTGCCCCCCGATGCCGTTGCAGAGTGGGCTCAGGCGAAGGTCGTCCTTGAGCAGACATTCGATGTGTCTCGCATGAGTGCCATCGATCTCGGTGGCGAGACCATCCATGCCCTGATTCGGAACGGTGACCTCGTGAAGGTCGCACCAGATCTCGTATTCACATCAGGACAGATCGCCGAGATCCAGCGCCGGATCACGGATCTACCTGATGGGTTCTCGGTGTCACAGTTCAAGGACGAATTCGGGATGACAAGACGACAGGCGGTGCCAATGCTCGAATGGCTCGACAAGTCAGGTTGGACGAAGCGTGTGGGGGACGGGCGAAGCGTCAGGCCCCAGCGCTAGGCAACAGCGTTGGCGTGGTCTCTGCGCCGTTCGGTTTCTGTAAGTCCGCCCCAGATGCCATATGGTTCCCTGATCTGAAGCGCGTACGTTCTGCAGTCACTCACAACAGGGCACACCTGACATACAGCCTTGGCACGAGTCTCTCTGCGTTGCCGTTCGTCCTTGCGTTCCTGAGCGCTGGGGGGAAAGAAAAGATGGGAGTGGTTGCCGCTGCATAGAGCGACGGGCTGCCAGGAACGGTCGGGTGACATCAGGGATATGCCTTTCGTTTGACGGATTCCACATGCGCTCGGCTGACCGCACGAGGGCGAACCTAGCCGCAGAAAGTCGTGAGCGAAAGGAAAACTTTGGAAACGTCGCTACTTTTCTTCGCGGCCTGCCATGACGACAGGATCAACCTCGAGCACGAGTCCGGTGAGGCCAACGATCTCGACTGCGGCACCAGACCCAATCATCACTCCCCTGTCCGCTGTTGCAGACCACCGCGCCCCGTCGATGATGACGACACCTTCGGGGTCGAGGTCGGACACCGCCAGACACCGCCTGCCGAGCAATTCCTCCCTACCGACGGTTGGTGTGGCGAAACGTCCACGCACAACCGCTGTGAGCGAATACCAGATGAACGCCACGGACGCAGCGATCGCAAGAATGATCATCCAAGCTCCCGGCGGATACGCCGGTCGGCTGGTCGTGAAGGTGAACCCTCCAATGAATAGGAGCACCGTGCCGAGAGCAGCGCGCCAATCAACGCGGTTCTGTGCAAATCCCCACACGAGAACCCCCAATCCGACAAGCGTTGCCCCAACGGCTGGCCACCACATTGGGAGGGTCGCCATCCCGTATCCTGCAAGGACGAGCGATATCGCCGCGACGCCAGCCATCAATCCTCGGCCAGCTGCGTAGAACTCGAACGCTGCAAAGGAGAGACCGATCAACAGAAACAGGAATGTGGTCTCAGGACGCGACGCAAGGCGGAGGAAACGATCCATCAGCCCCGGCTTGATGAACTTGACCGTGCGAATTGCGACAAAAGTCTCCTGCCCGTCAACGGTCTCGATGCGAGCAGTGGACAGCTCCCACGTCTGATCGCCGCGGGTGACCTCGACGCCATCGAGCGACACGATCAACTGGCCAAGCGCCGGGTCGACTCGATCGACGAAGCCGACGATCACCGGATCTTCGACGGTTGCCGTCACAACAGACTGCGCCAGTGCCTCTACCTCGTCCGCGAATGCCTCCGGATCGTCGCCGACGCGTTGGGAGGGTGTGGGTTCCTCTCCACGCTGGATCGCCGGGTCGAGATAGCCGATCTGAGTCCCTGGCGCTGCTGATCTGATATCGGCATGGTTCGCGAGGAACGCGACACCGCCGAAGGCTGACGCCGGGATTCGGTCCGATCCATGAGACAACTGGCGAACGAGCTTTAAGGACCGTCTGATACAGCTCGGCAATGTCGCCGGATGAGACTCCAGGGCTGTCGATTTTGAGAACGAAGAGATGTGCCTGCTCAGTTCTGATCGCGTCAGCCACATAATCAATAGATTGTTGGTCCATCGGGTCGCTGACCTCTATGACCACGATCGGATCGTCGTCGGAGGCCCCGAGCGCGCTCCCAGCAACCAGAGTGACGGACAGAGCCACGAGGGCGGGGAACAGAGCGAGACGCATGCCACGAGGGTAACGATTCGTCCGGTGACATCTGTCGGACTGCCAATGGCTACTCTCCACTCCATGCACACGATTCTTCTCGTCGCCGATCGGCAGAATCTCATCGATCGGATCCATGCATCTCTGGCATCAGCCGACGTTCTTGTTATCGACCACCCGGACTCAGACACTGCAGCCGTCACCGCATACGAGAAGAACGTTGATGTGGTACTCGTTGCCATGCAGGTCGGCACAATGGGAGCCATGGCTGTGGCACGAGACGTTCGTGCCAAGGCGGGCTCGGCCGATGAGATTCCTGTCACGATCCTCCTCGACCGTGAGGCTGACTCATTCCTGGCGGGACGATCGGGTGCAAAGAACTGGCTGCTCAAGAGTGCGCCTGTCTCTGAACTTCAGGCCGCCGTTGCACCGGAACCAACCGTTGCGACATGACGGATAGAGAACCTGCGAGTACGCGGCGATCTTTGCCACTGGTGCAATGACGAGCGAAGCCGTTATCTATCTGGCGATCCTTGGGTCATGCACGCTGGCGTCCGGGTTCTTCTCCGGCTCAGAGACAGCGCTGATCGGTATCTCTCGCGAACGAGTGCACCTGCTTGCTGAGACAGATCCAAGGGGGAAGCGTCTGGAGCAGCTTGTTTCGCATCCTGAGCGCATGCTCTCGACGCTTCTCGTAGCGAACAACACGGTCAACGTACTCTCCGCATCCGTTGCAACGATCCTCTTTGTGTCCCTTATCGGTGAAACGTGGGGGCCCTGGGTTGCAACCGGAGTCATGACTGCTGTGCTACTCATCTTCGGCGAGATCACTCCGAAGACAATCGCGGCTCGCCATCCGGAGAAATTCTCGCTCCGGGTCGCACCCGTCATCTGGAACCTCTCGATTGTACTTGCCCCGATTGCACGCTTCTTCTCCGCCATCACCCGCGGGTTGCTCAGGTTGCTGCGAATCAACGTTGACGGCGATGTGGGCGACGTCACGGAGGACGACATACGCGCACTGGCAGCACTCAGCCAACGTGGGGGACAGATCGAACAGGCAGAGCGCGAGATCATCGATGCCCTCTTTCATCTGGCAGATACGCTGGTCCGAGACGTGATGACCCCCCGACTAGATATCGTGACTGTTCCCGCACCCGTCACGGCAGATGAACTGCGCCGCGCGGTAACCGAGACCGGGCACTCGAGATTTCCCGTCACGGCGGACGGACTCGACGATCTCCAGGGCATCGTTCACGTAAAGGATCTGCTCCGTCGACAGGATGATGAGGGTGATGTTGCGCCGATCCTCCGACCACCGAACTACGTGCCGGAGACGATGTCAGTGCTCGATACCCTCGAGGAGATGCGGGCGCGACGCTACGGCATGGCTGTGGTCGTGGACGAACACGGCGGTGTCGAGGGCATCGTCACCATCAAGGACCTCGTTGCCGAACTGGTCGGCGAACTCCAGGACGAGTTCGATGCTGGCACGCCGACCGTGACTCAGATTGCACCGAGCGTCTGGATTGCAGATGGGAGGCTCGATATCGATGATCTCGAAGGTGCCATCGACCACACGATTCCTGAGGGGCCATACTCAACTGTTGGCGGCTACATCATCACCACCATCGGCAAGATCCCGGACCGCGGGGACGAGGTGGTCGATGACGGATTCCGCTACACCATCCTTGCCATGGACCGTCAGCGCGTCGATCGCATCAAAGTCGAGAGAACCCAGTAGCCATACCGGCTATACACTCGACCCATCGGGACGTGGCGCAGCTTGGTAGCGCGCATCGTTCGGGACGATGAGGTCGCCGGTTCAAATCCGGCCGTCCCGACCAACTTGACCCCTTCTGGCGTCCATATCGACCGCATACGGTCGATATGGACGCCAGAAGGTCAGGTGCCGGTGAAGGTCGGGGGGCGTTTCTCGATGAAGGCGGAGATTCCCTCGTAGAAGTCCTGTGTTTCTCCCGCGGCGAGGATCCCTGCCGCCTCCGCATCCATCTGGGTGAAGGGGTCCGCTCCAAGAGATGCCCGGATCAGCTTGCGTGCCCGTACGTAGGCGAGTGTCGGACCAACAGCAAGTTTCGCCGCCAGATTCTTCGCTGTCTCCTCCAGTTCGTCGTCGGGCACGACGCGGTTGACGATCCCGAGCGAGAGAGCCTCCTCGGACGACACCCGGTTATTCGTGAGGATCATGTCCATTGCAACCCGGGTGCCGACGAGCCGAGGCAGGAAGAACGTGCTCGATCCATCCGGCGACACACCGATTCCTGTGTAGGCCATCGTGAACATCGCGGACTCTGCAGCGACCGCGAGATCGGTGGCGAGTGCAATGCCCATCCCTGCTCCCGCCACGACGCCGTTTATGGCAGCGATCGTCGGAAAGGGAGCGTCGATGAGCCTGCCTACGGCACCGTGCAAGCCATCGAGAACTGCCTGCATGATGTCGTGGGGATCATCCCTGTTGTCATAAAACGATTGGACATCACCACCTGCGCAGAAGGCACGCCCAGTCCCGGTCAAGATGAGCGCTCGAACTGACCTGTCCTGTGACAGCTCTGCGATGGCTCGCTCAAGTTCGGCAGCGATAGGAGCGCTGAGCGCGTTCAGCGAATCCGGGTCGTTCAGGCGAATGGTTGCGACACCCGCAGTCGAGCTCACGACAATTTGGGACATGATGCCTCCTTGGTTGATCGACGAGACCCTCTACTCGAGCAGCAGTTCGGCAAGTTGGACTGCGTTGAGGGCGGCGCCCTTTCTCAGGTTGTCGCCGATCGCGAACAGGGTGATCCCGCCGTGGAATCCAATCGTCTCTCGAAGTCTCCCCACGAGAACGTCGTCGATTCCTGCCGAGTCAAGGGGTGTGGGAACCGTGGTGTCATCCCACAACTGAATACCGCGTGCGGACCCGAGCACCGCAACGGCCTCGTCAAGATCCACCAGACGGTCGAACCACATCGACGCTGCAATGCCGTGTCCGACCATGACCGGTACGCGCACGCAAGTTGGTTCCACTGCGATTTTCTCGCGTCCAAGGATCTTTCGCGACTCGTACACAAGCTTCCATTCCTCATCCGTGTACCCGGCGTCGCCGATCGAACCGGCCAGTGGCAGCACGTTGTATCCAATGGGTCTCGCGTAGAGTTCCCCCTCTGGCTCCTCCCACTTACCCGAGACGAGCGCTTCCCTGTCCTTGTCGAAGAAATCAATCTCGGCGTTCAGCTGGGCAATACCCGACTGTCCCGAGCCAGACACGCTCTGGTAGGTGGTTGCGAACAGTGTCCTGATCCCCGCCGCATCATGCAGAGGTCCCGCGGCCATCATCAGCACCATCGTCGTGCAGTTCGGGTTGGCCACAATGCCCTCGTTGGTACGGATTGCATCGTCATTCACCTGTGCAACGACGAGCGGAACGGTGGCATCCATGCGGAAGGCGGACGAATTGTCGATCACTGTCGCACCGGCGGCAGCGAAGCCCGGAGCGTGCTGAAGCGATCGCGATCCACCGGCAGAAAAGAGTGCGATGTCCACACCGGATGGATCTGCCGTCACAAGATCCTCAACCACAACGCTCCCCCACTTTGTATCGACCTCCCTGCCGGCAGAGCGTGACGAAGCGATGAGCCGCAATCCGGATAGCGGAAACTCACGCTCTTCGAGGATCGAGAGCATTGTCGTGCCAACGGCGCCGGTCGCTCCAACGATGGCAACGCGAGGACTTGAGTACGTCTCCATCAGGACTCCGCTCCTTCAAGACCGAGGCCGACATGAAGGGCCCGCACCGCCTCAACCACCTCATCGCCCGCGACAACGCAGGAGATTCGGATTGGAGACGTCGAGATCATCTGGATATTGATGTCGTGATCGGCAAGAATCCTGAACATCCGGGCCGCGATCCCTGACTCGGTCTTCATGCCGATTCCTACCACTGTGACTCTCGCGATCTCGGGGTCAACGTTCACACCTCCGGCACCAACGTCGAGAGCGAGCGCCTTGGCCTCTCGCTCAGCTACGTCAAGCATCGTCAACGGCACCGTGAAGCTGATATCCGTGAACCCGTCGTGGGATACGTTCTGGACGATCATGTCGACGTTCACACCCGCATCAGCGAGTGGCTCGAACAAGGATGCGGCCACGCCGGGAGTATCTGGCACCCGGTAGACAGTGACCTTTGCCTCTGAATCGTCGTGGGCTATGCCACGAACCACTGCTTGTTCCATCGTCTCCTCCTTGACCCAGGTCCCTGCGCCGTCGTGAAACGACGACCGAACGTGAATCGGGATATTGAACCGTCTTCCGAACTCAACCGATCTCGGCATCAGAACTCCCGCACCTGCGGAAGCAAGCTCAAGCATCTCCTGATATGACACCTCATCAAGCTTCCTCGCGTTTTGGACCACCCGTGGATCGGCTGTGAACACTCCATCGACATCGGTATAGATCTCACATCTGTCCGCACTCAACGCGGCAGAGAGAGCAACGGCTGTTGCATCCGATCCACCTCGGCCGAGCGTGGTTACGTCCCTTGAATCGGGATCGACTCCCTGGAACCCGGCGACAATGACGACCTTCCCATCGTCAAGGCCTTCGCGCACCCGGTCGGCCCGGATCTCGAGGATCTCTGCCTGACCGTGCTTCCCTGTAGTCAGAATCCCCGCCTGTGACCCGGTGAAACTGGTTGCGTTGACACCGAGGTCCTGGATAGCCATGGCGACAAGAGCCATGGTCACCCTTTCGCCGGCAGTGAGAAGCATGTCCATCTCCCGCGGATGGGCATTGCCTGACACCTCAGCAGCGAGCGAGAGCAACCGATCAGTACGATCCCCCATTGCACTCACCACGGCAACAACATCATTCCCCGCGTTGAACGATTTAACGACCCGAAGGGCGACTCTGCGAATCCGCTCAGCATTCGCCACTGACGTCCCGCCGTATTTCTGAACCACCAATGCCATCGCGCGGATTGTAGATGTAGTTGCCAGACGTCAGATCAGGACCAGTTCAAGGACGGGCGTATTAGCTTCCAGTGCATGCATATCCACAAGATCTTCGCCGTCGCCGCTGCATCTGTAGTGCTGGTGGCGGCGTGCAGCAGCACAGAATCCGTACCGCCGACCACAGAGCCCGCGGCACCGCCCACCACAGAAGCCACCTCGACGACGGTATCCGCCCCCTCGGCGCCAGTTGATTATGCCGGCTACCGGAACCAGCCGACCGCGTGTGGTTCGAACCAACCAGAGTCAGCTGTTGCGATGCAGTTCGAAGGCCCCGATGACGCCGCTGTCACAGGGGCAACGGTCGTAACGCTCAACACCTCATGCGGGCAGATCGTGATCGCGCTCGATCCAGGCGCCGCACCGGAGGCAGCGAACTCGTTCGTGTTCCTCGCGGAATCCGGATATCTGGATGGGACGGTGTCCCACCGAATCATCCCTGGCTTCATGATGCAGGCTGGCGATCCGACCGCGACAGGCCGTGGCGGACCCGGCTACACGCTTCCCGATGAATTTCCGGCCGGCGAGTCGCCCTACACGCGCGGGGTCGTTGCAATGGCGAACGCCGGACCGGGCACAACCGGGAGCCAGTTCTTCATCATGTTCGATGACGTCGATTGGCTGGGCCCTCAATACACGATCATCGGTGAAGTGACCTCAGGACTCGAAACACTCGACCTCATCGCAAACGTGCCCCTGGGCGCGGGGCCGAACACTGGAGATCCGACCCCCTCGACACCTCTTGAGTCCGTGTACATCACGTCGGTCTCAATTGAACGGTAAACTCGGACCATGGCCAGTGAGAAGAGAGAGCGCCAGCGAGCGAATCGCGAGGAGAAACGCGCCGAGGAGAGCAAGGCAGACGTCCGAAAGAAACGCATGGCAATCGTCAAGCGTTACGCGGGATACGGGCTCATCTTTGCGGCGGCGATAGTAGCCCTCAAGATCTTCGCCGGCTAAACCTTGACCGTCGACCTTCACCTCCATTCGAGTGTTTCCGATGGCACAGACCTACCCGAACAGGTCATGGCGCTCGCCGCTCGCGCAGGCTTGACCCATGCTGCCCTCATGGATCACGACACGCTCGATGGGATCGATCGTGCACGAGAGGCTGCCGACGACCTCGGCGTAGGTTTCATCCCAGGCGTGGAGCTATCCGTTGATCATGGCAACACGAAGATCCACATGCTTGTGTACTTCCTCGAACCGGGCAAGGGACCACTCCAGTCCCAGCTTTTCTCCCTGAGGGACGGACGGGACAGCCGGAACGAGCGAATCGTTGCACGCCTCAACGACCTCGGATACGAGCTCACCCTCGACGACGTTCGCAGGCATGCCGCTGGGCCTTCCGTTGGAAGGCCCCACATTGCTGACGCGCTCGTGGAGAAGGGATATATCGCGTCGCGCGACGAAGCGTTCACCGATCTTCTTCACGACGGAGGAGCAGCCTATGTCGAACGCACAAGGCTCACCGCTCGCGACGCCATCCGCCTCGCGCGCGAGTCGGGTGCCGTACCTGTCATTGCCCACCCGGTGACCATGAACCTGACCCGTGACGAGTACGCATCGACCTTCATCGAACTCACCGACCTCGGCCTTGGCGGAATCGAGGCGCACCATCCAATGCATGACGCAGAGCTGCGAGTCCACCTCACCGAGCTTGCCGCCCAGCTTGGAATCGCCGCGACGGGAGGCTCGGACTACCACGGTGCCACGAAACGTGCCTATCGCGTCGGGGTCGGCAATGGTGACCTGCGCGTGCCCGAGTCCGCCGTCGAACAGTTGTACGAACAACGAGACCGATAGCTCACTCGCATCGCTGCCGTTCGTCGTTTTCTTCAACCAATCCGCCAATGACGCCGATACAGCATCGAAGGAGCCACGATGTTCGATCTGCCCACCAGGGCGCCAATTCCATACTCCGACGTCCGCCGTCCGTACAACACGGTTCGTGCCGCGGGCGCTCTGGCGTTCATCGTGGGCGTTCTGGTATGGAGCTACCTCGCCGATACAACCGCAGGACTGATCACCATCCTCCCCGCTGGCGCAGTATTCGTCGATGCCTTGCACCGCAGAACCCATGGCACATCGGCGCTTCCTGCCGAGATCATGGGGACGACATCGATTGGTGTAGCGCTCGTCCTGCGCGGACCGTCGCCAGGCATCTACGGGCTTGCGATCGTGTGGGTTCTCATCTCGACCAGTCTCATCCTCCCCGTCCGTCAAGCCGCGGCACTCGTTGCGTACATCATCGCGTGGGCAGCATCAGCCACAGCGCTCTTCCTGTTGACTGACCTTCCCTTCGTTGGGATCATCGAAGGATCCGGTGCCGAGGGTTTGGTTGACCGTGTTGCTGCCGTGGTGTTCGTTGCGACGATCTCGGTTGTGATGATCGGCGCCATCCGTACGGTGATGCGTTCACAGGACCAGCAGACCGAAGCCCTCGCGCAGGAGCGCAGAGCAGTCCAGCTGAAGAACGAATTCGTCTCCATGGTTAGCCACGAACTTCGGACTCCGCTCACAGGCATGGCTGGATTCACCGACACCCTTGCAGAGTCGTGGATGAGCCTCCCGCCAAACGAAGTCGACGAGTTTCTTACGATCATGCGGCAGGAGAACGAGCACCTATCGAATCTTGTTGAGGACATCCTCGTCATCCCTCGCCTCGAAGCCGGGCAGCTCCGCCTCAAGCCGGAAGAGTTCGATCTCGCTGCAGAGGCACACGCAGTGGCGGCGATGATCTTCCACGACAATGCCTACGCCGTCTCGATCCCTCCGAACGTGATCGTCAGGACTGATCGGACACGCCTGAGGCAGGTGCTGCGAAACCTTCTCGAGAACGCAGAGAAGTACGGCGGTGACGAAGTGCTCATCGATGGGGAGTTGTATACGCCCGGGTTCTATCGTGTTGCTGTCTCGGACAACGGTACGGGGATAGACGAAGGTGATCGAGACAAGATCTTCAAGCACTTCGAACAGCTCTCAACGGGCAATGCAAGGCTCCAACAGGGGGTGGGGCTTGGTTTGCCGATCGCCAGAAAACTCTCGCGTGCAATGGGCGGCGACCTCTGGTACGAGGACAGATTCCCAGTCGGCTCAAGGTTCTGCTTCTCCGTGACATTGCAGGGACAAGAGGAAGCTCATGATCCGTCGGATGTTGAGCAGATCCGAGTGTAAACGGTAGGCTGGCCGCCCATGCTCGCCTACAACATCCATCATGTGGCCATCGCCGTCGACAACATCGACGACGCGATAGCCGGGTACGAGTCGCTCTACAACATCACGCCGATATCGCGTGAGACAGTGGAGGAACAGGGCGTGTTGGAGGCGATGATCGCTGTCGGCGGTTCCCACATCCAACTCCTCGAGCCCCTGACTCCTGAGTCACCTATTGGACGCTTCCTGAGTCAGAACGGTGAAGGGATGCATCACATCGCATTTGCAGTGAGCAATATCGAAGACGCATTGGCACATCTCAAGAGCAGGGGAGCAAAGCTCATCGATGAGACACCGCGAATTGGTGGAGGCGGACACAAGATCGCGTTCGTGCATCCAAAGGAACTCGCGGGCACACTCGTGGAGTTGGTTGAGGTAGATCATGTCTGAACACATGGAGATCACCGGAGGGGCGGGGCCAGAGGTTACGGCCGCAATCGCTGCCGTCGTGGCATCCATCGAGAATGAGGAACGACTCGCCGCCGCCGTCCGTCCGAAGCCGATTCACCAGAGCCAGTGGATCCGAACAGGTCAATCAGTGAAACACGTCGCACCGAGAGACCCAAGAGCGCGGGAAACCGACACATCATCTCTGCGAGATGAGCACTCCATCGAAGCGAAATAGCGGACTTGCGCCCACGACTACCATCGGGACAACGTCAAGAGGTAAGGATGCCATGAATCCTGTGATCTGCTCCATTGCTCGAACTCCCGTCGGCCGATTCGGCGACGCCTTCTCCCCCCTCACCGCAATGGACCTTGGAGGCGTAGCCATTGCAGGTGCTCTCGAGCGAGCAAAGCTCGCGCCTGAACAGGTCGATGAAGTCATCTTCGGCCACGCGATCCAGGCCGGCCAGGGCCAGATCACCGCACGGCAAGCTGCGGTGAATGCGGGGATTCCAATGTCGGTTCCGGCCATGACCATCAACAAGGTTTGTCTCTCAGGAATGACCGCCATCCAGGAGGCTGCCAACCACATCAAGCTCGGCGAGTCCAAGTTCGTTGTCGCGGGCGGCATGGAGTCGATGACGAATGCGCCCTACCTGATACCCGGAGCGAGAAGCGGACTTCGATTGGGTGATACGACGATTATCGACTCACTGACCCACGACGGACTCTTCTGCGCATTCGATTCATGCATGATGGGCGAGTCGTCCGACACAAGAAACGACGAGCTGGGCATCGGGCGCACGGACCAGGACGATTGGTCGGCAACATCACACGCAAGGGCGTTGGCCGCGACCGAGTCGGGCGCGTTCGCCGATGAGATCGTGCCAGTCACCGTGCCTCAGCGCAAGGGAGACTCCATGCTCGTCACCGAGGACGGAGGTATCAGACCAGGAACCACAGCGGAATCACTCGGAACTCTCCGCCCAGCGTTCGCAGCCGATGGCACCATCACCGCTGGCAACGCCAGCCAGATCTCGGACGGTGCCGCGGCGGTTGTCGTGGCAGAGAGAGCTGCAGCGGAGGCCTTGGGTCTGCCGATCGTCGCCGAAATCGTCTCATATGGTCAGATCGCCGGGCCAGATGCCACGCTCCATGAACGACCGGCCCAAGCACTGCAACTGGCGCTCAAGCGCGCTGAACTCGACGTCGCTGACATCGACCTATTTGAGATCAACGAGGCCTTCGCCTCCGTGGCCATGTGGTCGACACATCTTCTTGGAATCGATCATGAGAAAGTCAATATCCATGGCGGCGCCGTTGCGCTCGGCCACCCGCTCGGTGCCACGGGAGCCCGCATTGTCGTAACCCTGATCAACGCTCTTCGATTGACCGGCGGGACTCTCGGAGCCGCGGCCTTGTGCGGAGGCGGCGGCCAGGGAGACGCCCTGATCGTGAGGATGGTGTGATATGGCAGTAGCAAGCTATTTACCGGAACGGAACCTCGCCCTCGAACTCGTGCGCGTCACCGAGGCTGCCGCGATCTCAGCAGCACGAGAGCAGGGCCGAGGGAGACAAGGAGGCCGTCGACCAAGCCGCAGTTGACGCCATGCGCCAGGTGCTCTCGCGAACGGACCTCGACGGCATCGTCGTGATCGGCGAGGGTGAAAAGGACGAAGCCCCCATGCTGTACAACGGTGAGGTCGTCGGCAATGGCCAACCGCCACTCGTCGACGTCGCTGTTGACCCGGTCGATGGCACGCGCCTCACGGCCGAGGGACGCGGGAGCGCGTTGGCAGTCATCGCACTGTCTGAGCGGGGGACGATGTACGCCCCTGGCGACCTCGTCTATATGGACAAACTCGCAGTCGGGGAGGACGCTGCGGGAACAGTCGACATCAACGCACCCGTTGACTTCAATCTCCGCCAAGTAGCACGGGCGAACGGGAAGGCGGTCAAGGAAGTGACCGCGGTGATCCTCGACCGGCCGCGCAACGCCGAGTACATACAGCAGGTGCGCGAGGCAGGTGCCCGTATCTCGCTGATCGGTGACGGTGATATCCAGGGCGCTATCACGACTGCGATCCATGGGAATGGCATCGACATCATGTTCGGCATCGGTGGCTCACCAGAGGCTGTGACCTCGGCGTGCGCGATGGCTGCACTACGCGGCGAGATCCAATGCAAGCTCTGGCCGCGCGACGACTCCGAGCGCGAATATGCGAGTGAGCACGGACTCGATCTTGACCAGGTACTGTCGACCAGAGATCTCGTCAATTCGGACAACACCTTCTTTGCCGCCACTGGCGTCACCACCGGTGCGTTGCTAAAAGGTGTGCGCTTCGGAGGTATCCACACATCAACGCACTCGGTGATCATGCGATCGGAATCCGGCACCGTGCGCTTCATCGACGCTGACCACCGCGTCGAATGGGTCGAAGGCGAGATAAGGGCTTGAAGAAGCTATCAGATTTCAGATTTCAGCCAGACGGTGGCGTTTAGCTATTCCCCTGATACCCCGTCGGGTTCGTTCGATGCGACCCAGTCCTGTGCGTCGGCATAGGCACGCTTCAGCGTTGCGCCGACCCACTCATCCGATGTGTAGATGTTCTCCGATCCAACAGCGGCTGTCACCCGAGTGACGGCAAGCTGCTCGTGGATTCGCTCATCTGCAGAGATGATGACGAGTTTGCTGTCTACGGCGTTGAGTTCCTCTGCGTAGCGACGGAGTACATCCATGAACGTCGATCCAAGGTCGGTCCTCCCGCGCAATCGAAGGATCACGACCGAATCGTTCGTCCTGTCGACGACGTCGGGGAGAATCTCCTCGAACACCGGTGCAGCGGCGAAGAAGAGGCTGCCGTATGGCTGAAGGATGATGACTTCGGAAACTCCAACCGTCTCCGGGGGATCAGTCTCACGCATGTTCCCCTGGCCGTCAGGGACCCACCTCTTGATGGTGACGCGGTTTGACTGGTTGATGATGTAGAGGATCATCGAAATACCAACGCCGACGAGAACGGCGTACTGGAGCGGGATGATCATCGTGAGCACGAACGTGACGGTCATCACCATCGCCTGTGTTGTCCCGGTCTTCCAGACAGACTTTATGTCAGCTGGCTTGATCGTGCGAAAGCCCACGATCATGAGAAGACCTGCAAGTGCAGGCATTGCTATATACCCGACAGCATCTCCGAAGATGACAATGACGATGGCCATCACGACACTCGAAATGAGCAGTGCCATCCGCGTTTTCGCTCCGGCCTTCTTCACGAGCGACGATGCGGACATGGAACCACCGACCGGCATCCCCTGGAAGAATCCAACGGCGATGTTCGCCGCACCCTGTCCGACGAAGTCGCGGGAAGGGTCCGGGTAGTTCCCGTTCTCATCGGGGAAGTTTGCGGATATGCCGGCTCCCTGCACGAGTCCGATGAACGCGAGTGACAGTGCAGGAATTATGAGGGAGAACATCGCGCTCCACTGCGGCATCATCGGCAAAGGCAACGAACTGGGGATATCAGCGATGTCGTTGAGCTGGGCGACTTGCCATCCAAGGATCGGAACGAGAGCTGATCCGACGATTATGCCCACCACCATGCCAAGAGGACCAAGCTTTGTTCGTTCGAGCAGGACAATGAGGACGATTGTTGTCACACCAATGGTGAACGTTCCGAGATGGATCTGAGTGAAATTCAGGATGAGGTCGAACGTTCGGATAACGCGGTTGGCGCCCTCTGCTTCGTAGCCGGTGAAATTGTCGAGCTGCCCCAGGATGATGTTGACACCAACAGCGTTGATAAACCCGACCATCACGGCATTCGACACGAAGCGCAGTATCGATCCGAGCTTGAAGAGCCCAGCCACCAGCATGAAGATGCCCGTGAGTATCGACAAGGTGAACAGAATCCGGTTGGGATCCTCTGCGGTGTGAACCACCGCCACATCTGCAACAACTATCGCCATCGCCCCTGTTGCCTGAACTGCCATGAACGAAGAGCTTGTGAAGAGTCCGCCTGTGAACGTACCCACCATGTAGGCGTATAGGCCGTACACCGGATTGACGCCCGCGAGCAATCCGCCTGCAAGGCCGTCAGGTACGCTCTCCACACCCAGCACAAGACCAGCAACCGCGTCATCGCGGATGGTCTCGCGGCTGAAGAGCGATTTCAGCTTGTCCAAATTGACTCCGGTTATCGAATCGACCGCATGCTACAGCTGCCTGTCACTCATCCAACTCGGCACCGGCCGTCAATTCACTGATGTGCTTCAGGTACACCTTATGGTCCCGCCAACGCTCCCCCATGCCTTGAAGGAGCAAGGGAGGCAGGGCTTCGATATCAACGACAAGGTCGCTTTCGACAGGCCAGTCCTCAAGCAGTATCGGCTGATAGCCCTCCGGGTAATACTCGGCCGGGTCTATCTCCTGCTCACGGACGAAGGACTCCTGGATGTCCTCACGTTTATTGCGTGGCAACGGCACGACGAGTTGACCGTCATCAAAGTCGAATTGCGGCGATCGCTGATTCGGATAGTCAGGCAGAATGCCCTCTCTGACCCAGATGTCGTCCTTCGTCACATTCACGACGACTCCGTCGGGTGCTCCGAAGTGGAACGGGCCATCCCAGTGGTGGCGGATCTCGACGGTCGTCTCCTCGTTCTGATAGGCATCGAACGCCATGTGGGTCGTCATGCCAAGCCGTGGTTTGACCTGATTCATCAGGTATCCAGCTGCATATCCGGGCGTGTGGTGTGTGTCGATCGTATAGCGGCCGAGGAACGGCGGAACACCTTGGACGCCGGACGAGATGCTGACCAGCTCTGCCTGCGTCTCGGTGATGTACACATCCACTCCTCCCGCATACTTTGCATCCAGATGGCTGGGACGACCGTCTCCGGTCCATGCCATGGAGAGTCCGTTCCAATCGAGCCGGTATCCCGAAGCTCCGTCCTTGGCATGACTTCGCTGCCAGTGAGTGACCTGAACGCCATTCTCGTCGTAAATCACTCCACCGTTGTCCCTGAAGTCGAACTCGTTGACCTCGATGTTCCAGCCTTCTCCATTGGGAAACAGGTCAAACGCATCCATGTGCCATCCGAGCATCATCTGCATGCCCTCGATCATCTTTGCGGTCCCGTACTCGGGGTTACGGCCGGACGGGCCGAACACGCGCAGCTTGTTGTGCCACCGGCCGGACCACCCACCGAACATGTAGAGATACGGAAGTGAACCGAAATGGTCAACGTGGAGATGCGTAATGAACACCTTGTCCAGCTCATTGAGAGCGAAGCCACCCGCGACATAATTGGCAATGGATCCCTCACCGAGATCGAAGATGAAGTTGTCACCGTTGCCGAGTTGCACGAAGATCGATGTGTTCATCTGTCCAGGGCGGATCGCGGGCGATGTTCCCATGAAGATGATGCGCATCTCGTCGGGTCCGAGCTTCTCGGTGCGAGGAAACCAGTTGGCCGCGGACTTCAGGCCAGGTGTTGGAGCGATACCCTCGAAAAGAAGGCCTTCCTTCCATCGCCCCATCGGAATACCACCGTACAGTGCGTTCTCGATGTCCTCTGGGGATGACTGGGGACGCCGATCCTGCTTGTCTGACATCGTGCTCCTTGATCGCTGGGGCGACGCTAGCGTAGTAATTGTCCACGAACTATGGGACGTTCCGTAGCGGAACTGAGCAGAGAGGCGAGACACTGGACCCAACCGTTGAAACCGGATCGAGCCTTGATCCGAGGGCCCTCAGAACGCGCAAGGTGGTACTCGACGCGGCTCGGAGGCTGATCCTCGCGGAGGGCCAGGAGTCGGTCACTCCCACTCGACTTGTCAACGAAACGCATGTCTCCAGATCAACGATCTACCGGCAGTGGCCCGACCCAGATGACATCATTCTTGAGGCCATCGGGGGCGACACCGAGCAGCCTCCATTCGAGCCCGCCGGTGATCTGCGGCAGGACCTCACCCGATACCTGCGCCTGCTGCGATCGGGTCTGGATCTGCCCCACACGGCACTTCTGGCGACTCGAATCGATAGGGCGGAACACAACGAGCAGACCGCAACGATGATCACCTCGATAAACCGCGGCCGTCGCCAGCTCTTGGCCGAGATCCTCCAGCACCCAACCGACGAATTCGACGCGGCACATGCGCTCATCGTCGGGCCACTCTTCCACCAACGCTTCCTCGCACGGGAACCGATCACGGACGAGTTCATCGACACAGTCGTCGATGCCTATCTAGCGATTCGGCCTGATCTCGATAGCGACTACTCCTAGGAGGCTGTTGATTAATGCCGTTGGTCAGATCGGCGATCAGACGCATCACTCGCAAAGGGCTCTTTTTCGCTACTCCTTGTGGGGAATTGCGCAAACGAGACCACAGCGAGTGGTGATGAATGGTCGTCGAGCTGGCCGACATGCATTATTCAGCAGTCTCCCAGGGCCTCGTCGTAGCGAGGGGCGATCTCATCCCATGAGAACCGACGGGCCTTCTCTGCCATCTCCGGGACTGCCACACCGTGAGACCGATCGATGATCAGACGAACAGCATCGTCTGTTGACTCATACAGCGACACCTCCGGGTCCGCTCCGAAGTCGGCGATCCTTTCCGGGTACACGAGACGGTTCGGGAACACAGGATGAGCGCCAGCGGCGACGGCCTCCGTAATACCAATGCCAAAGAACTCCTGCTGAGCCGTGGATAGCACAACGGTCGCATCGTTGAGAAGCTGCACGTATCGATCGCGATCGGCCCAGCCCGAATGAATCAGCCGATCATCGAGGAGTTCAGTGATCTCAGCGTAGGTGGACGGTACCGAAACAAATACCTCGCCACACATTGCCATCGTGAAGTCGACGTCTGCGGAGATAAGACCCAACACGATGGCCTTGAGCTCCTCTGGTCCCTTGTCATGTTCCCATCGCTGGTTCCACAGGATCATCGGTGGATTCCCGGGCTTGGACCTCGTCGGATCCAGGCTCTCGATGTCGATGCCAACTGGAAGCACAATGCTTGCGTCGATCACTTCATCGACCTTCTCGACATGCTTGTACTCGGGGAAGTCGTTGAGGAAGCGACGTGCCTTCTCCCTGAACGTGGACCGGTGATACTCGGAGTTGAAGGTCACCAGATCCGCTGTCGCTGCGCTCGACCAGTTCTTCATCTGGTATGTCGCATCGGGTCTGTCAGCGGGTGAGAGCGGGTACGAGAACTGGCTCTCATGGAAGTAGACCGCGATCGGCACCCCTGGCGCCATGTGGCGAACCGCACCCGCGAACGAAGCGACGTTCATCATGGACGAGGCAAGGATCACGTCGGGTGCACCCCGTTGCGCGCAATGTCATCCTCGAGTTCATCGGCGAGCGTGAGAAACGCCCCGTGCATCCTCCATTTCCAGAATCGCGCCGGGTGCGTGATCAGCGTGACGTCGTGGACAGATGATGCTGCATAACCATCCGCCCATGCCTGGTGCGAGCCCCCGTAGTAGGACTCGATGAGAACGATTCGCATCTGGAGACCGTAGCGGGGAATCACCGAACGTATCCATTGAGACGATCGAGGTTAGTGTGTATAATATGCGCATGGCTCGCATCAACGTGTACGTACCGGACGATCTCGCCAGAGAGGCGAAATCAGCTGGCCTCAATGTCTCTGGGCTCACACAGGAAGCTCTGAGGAGCGCCCTCGCCACCACTCGCGTCAATGCGTGGCTCGACGGAATCAACTCTATGAGACCAACCGGCATCGACCATGCGTCCGTCACCGCTGCCGTATCTGAGGCAAAAGATGAGATTGAGGGCCATGACTGATCGACTCGTCGTCGATGCATCTGCCATGGTTGATCTCCTCGTCGGATCACCTCACAGCGCACCGATCCAGCAACGACTGTACGGACACGAACTACACGTGCCTTCCCACTTCGACGCAGAAGTCTTGTCTGCCCTGGGACGGCTTCAGCGCGCAGGAATCCTCACAACCCGCCAGGTCACTCCGAGAATCGACCGTCTGGCGACTGCACCGATCCAGAGGCATCTTCTCGCGCCCCTTCTCGACGGCGCATGGAAGCGTCGCCACAACCTTCGGCTTGTCGATGCGCTCTACGTCGAACTCGCCATTCAGCTGGATTCATCGATCATCACAACAGATGCAGGACTCGCGGCAGCATCACCAACGGCCGAGCTGGTGGCTGAATGAGGTCATATCTTGTCAGAGTTCCTGGCGGCCGGACAGGGCCCTTCCCAGGGTCACTTCGTCTGCGTAGTCGAGGTCTCCACCGACCGGAAGACCGCTCGCGAGGCGTGACACCTTGACGCCCAGCGGCTTGAGAAGTTGCGCGAGATACATTGCGGTTGTGTCGCCCTCGACGGTCGGATTCGTTGCTGCGATTACCTCGGTCACACCCTCGGAGTCAATGCGGGCCTCGAGCTCGCGCATTCTCAGTTGATCCGGTCCGATGCCTGCAATAGGCGACATGGCCCCGCCCAACACGTGGTAGCGACCCTTGAAGAGCTGTGTCCGCTCGATGACGGGGATGTCCTGAGCTCGCTCAACGACACATATAGAGGAGGTGTCCCTTCGGAGGTCCTCACAGATCGTGCACTCCACCTCAGCAGTCACATTGAAGCATCTGCTGCACAGTCGCACTGTAGAGCGCATCTCGGTTATCGCGTCGGCAAGACGCATGGCGTCGGCCTCGTCTGCATTGAGTATGTAGAAGGCAAGACGCTGCGCGCTCTTCTGCCCGACTCCCGGGAGTCTGGAGAGTTCGTCAATCAGGCGCTGGACAGGGGGCTCGAACATCAGCCGAGCATACCGCCAAGGTCCATTCCTCCTGCAAGACCGCCCATCGAATTCTCGGCATCGGTGCTCATGGCGGCCAGAGCCTGGTTGACGGCCGCTACGACGAGGTCGCCAGCCATCTCAGGATCCTCCGGATCGAGTACCGAAGCGTCAAAGTCGACCGAGAGGAGCTCACCAGTGCCCTTCACAACCGCCTTGACGACGCCGCCACCCGCTGATCCTTCGAACGTCTTTTGCGCAAGCGCTTCCTGGGCCGCCATCATCTGCTGCTGCATCTGCTGGGCCTGTTGCATGATCTGCTGCATATCTTTTGGCATTCGAGACATCAGCGGAGCGTAGTGGGTAGACAGTTGACAGTAGACGGCAAGAATCTGACTCGGCCGACGGATACTGTCTACCGTCTACCGTCTACCGTCTACTCCAATGCACTACCAAGCTCTCTATCGAAAATATCGGCCCCAGAGGTTCGACGAGATGATCGGCCAGAACCACGTCACTGAGACGCTTGTGCGCGAAGTGGTCGAGGACAAGATTGCCCATGCGTATCTCTTCACCGGACCGCGCGGAACTGGCAAAACCACTTCGGCCCGGCTGCTGGCAAAGGCCATCAACTGTCCGAATCGAGGAAGTGACGGAGAACCCTGCAATGAATGCGTCTCATGTGAAGGTATCACATCGGGATCATCCATCGATGTCATCGAGCTTGATGCAGCGTCGCACAACAAGGTTGAGGATATTCGCGAGATCCGGGTCAACGTTGGAACTGTTGCCGCAGCCGCCGGCGCAAAGCGGGTGTACATCCTTGACGAGGCCCACATGCTTTCGCGCGCTGCAGGTAACGCCCTTCTCAAGACGCTGGAGGAACCGCCGGAACACGTCGTGTTCGTCCTCGCGACGACCGAGCCGTACAAGCTCCTGGATACGATCCGATCCCGAACACAGCGGTTTGATTTCCACCCCGTCAGATCCGAGACGCTCATCGAGTATCTCGCGACGATTGCTGACCGTGAGGGTTTCAGCTATGACCACGAGGCCCTCGGGGCGATAACCGCCCACGCCGGAGGCTCTGTGCGAGATGCCATGAGCCTGCTCGAACAGGTAGCTGCTCTCGGCGGCGGCGAAGTGACCACGGTGGGCGTGTCGCGGGCACTCGGTGTTGCAGACGCAGCCACCTACGGACGGCTGCTTGACCTCATCACCGAAGGAGACGCTGCCGGAGGTATCACTCTCATCGCAGAACTTGCCGCCCAGGGAGCGGATCTCCGTCGATTTGTCGGTGACGCCATCGCGTATCTGCGAGGTGTGTTCCTGGCTCAGTACGCCACGAACATAGACGAAGTTGTCGACGCCCCGAATGAGACCATCGAGGACTGGCGCGGGCGAGCCGCTGCGATTGCGAGCAGCGAGGTGCTCAGGGCAATCGATGTGTTGTCAGCGGCACTACTCGAGCTGCGCGACGGTCGCGAGGAGCGTCTTGTCGTCGAGCTCGCCATTCTGCGACTGACCCGTCCAGAAACGGTGCCTGATCTCGACGGTATCACGGTGCGACTCGATCGAGTTGAGAGGCAACTGAGGGGAGTTACGACACGCGACACGCGACATGCAGCTGCAGACAGCCAGCCTCCTGCGTCACAAGAACCGGAAGCGGAGGAGAAACTTGCCCCTGAGCGTCCGTTTACGGAATCGACAGACGACACACGAGAGACGACACACGACGAAGAACAAACAGAATCCATCGCTGCTGGCGCGTCCACGACGGTCGATCTCGAGTTCTCGGACTTTGAGCGTGCGTGGCCTGCGATCGTGGCTCAGATACGTCAGGACGTGGGTCCACGCCGGCACGCGCTCCTGAAAGAGGCGAGTCCGGCAGGAATTGAGAACGGGATCGTCGTATTCGAGGTCGCATCGCACATGCACTTCCATCTCGAACAACTCAAGGCCGACGACGGAATTGCCGCAGCGATTTCGGCTGCAGGAGTGGACCACCTTGGACAACCCGTGTCGGTCGCCTTCCGCTCAAGCGATGCTCCTGAAAGCACTGAAGAGCCTGAGACCGTACGTGCGCCGGACAAGGATGACCTTGCGGAGTCACATGCTGGTGGTGAGCCGAATGTCATCGACAACGTGCTTGATGTGCTCGGCGGAGAGATCGTGGGCGACTGACCGATGCGTCTTGGAATCGACCTCGATGGCGTCGTTGCTGACTTCAATGCCGGTTGGATGGCCAGATACAACGATGAATTCGGGACTGACCTCGTTCCCGAGATGGTCCAATCGTGGGACGGGTTCATCGGACTCACCGAATTCGACTCGAATACTGAGTTCTGGACCTGGGCACGCAACGACGACGGACCGGGATTGTTCCGCAACCTACCCCTGGTTCCCGGTGCGCTCGAGAGCCTCAGACGGCTGAGCAGGAATCACAAGATCGTCATCATTACGACAAAGCCGCGTTGGGCCAACGCCGAGACGTTCGCGTGGATCGCGGACAACGACCTACCCACCCGCGAAGTCCATATCACGGGGCAGCAAGTGGGAGGTCGACTGCGATGTCTACCTCGACGATGGACCCCACAACCTCGAGTCCCTCGTTCTTGAGCGGCCGGACCGAACAACTTTGCAGGTTCGTACGACCATGGAACGACCGCGTCACAGGGACAATCGATGTCGACTCATGGGACACATTCGAGGTTTTGGTCGAAAAGCATTTCTGCTGACCCCAAGAATCCCCACGTCGCTAATCTTGAGACTCAAGGGGCCGAACCGGACCCCGAATCAGGGAGTCAAGCAATGAACCAATTCAGAAGACGAGGAAGTCTCATTACGTTGCTCATCGCGTTTGCAATGGTTGTCGCCGCGTGTTCGTCGAGTACCGACGACACCACGACAACCACGGCTGCCGCTGCACCCGAAACTACGACTACAACGCAACCATCGGCACCGGAAACGACAACAACGGTGGAAGCGGCACCTGATCTCGGAACGGCAGAGAATCCGATCAAGGTTCTCTTCGTCCCATCAGTCGACGCCCAGGTCATCACGGCCGGCGGTGAAATCCTGGCTGAAGCCCTCAACGAAGCAACCGGCTACGAGTTCGAGGTTGCCGTGCCGACGTCGTACGCTGCGACGGCGGAGGAGATGTGCGCTGCACCAGACAGCACCATGGGATTCATCCCAGGTCTTCTCTATGTACTCGCAACCGATCTGTGTGGAGTCGACGTGTCGTTCAAGGCTGTGCGCTTCGGCAGCAGCGTCTACTACACACAATTCCTGGTCCCGCGCGATAGCACGGTGAGCTCGATCGATGACATCCAGGACTTGACGTGGGCCTATCCAGATGCTGGTTCAACCTCCGGCTTCATGGTTCCAACAGTGATGCTGTCCGACTCAGTGGTCACCGTGGGCGAAACTGTTGAGGCCGGTAGTCATAACGCCGCCGCCCTCGCCGTCTACAACGGTGACGCAGACGTCGGTACGACGTTCTACAGCGCATGGTTGAACTACGGGGATGGCCCAGGGTGGGACGGAACATCCGCCGACGCCGACATCCCCGACGATCTGGTCGACAGCTGCGCTGTAACGCCAGAGGACCGTTTGTTCTGCGGCGATCTTCGGGTACTCGACGCCCGCGCCAGCGTGCGAACCGAGGCTCCAGACATCATCCAGAAGGTCAAGATTGCCTTCATCTCTCCCCCAATCCCGAATGACACGCTGTCGTTTGGATCGGAGTTCCCTCCTGAGGTGCGGACCGCCATCGAAGTGGCACTTGTTGCCTTTCAGGCAGAATGCGATGGGCCCGATGATGATGATTGTGCATGGAACAAGTCGATCGGTAACCAGGACTTCTACAACTGGACCGGCATTGAACCAGCAACCGATGACGAGTACGACTTCATCCGTCAGATGGTCGCAATCACCGGCTACACGCCGTAGCACTGCACGCTCTGAGGGCCCGGGACCTTTCCCGGGCCCTCATTCAGCTCTGAAGAAGCACAAATGCTCAAAGTCGAGCACCTGACCAAAATCTATGAAGACGGGACGCTCGCTCTCGACGACGTCAGCTTCGAAGTTCCCGATGGTCAGTTCCTTGCGGTCATCGGCCTTTCAGGATCAGGAAAATCGACGCTGTTGCGCTGCGTGAACCGCCTCATCGAACCCACGGATGGTCGGATCCTCTGGAACAACGTGGATATCACCGCCGCAGGCCAGGAGGACATGCGAAAAATCCGCCGCCGTATCGGTATGGTCTTTCAGCACTTCAATCTCGTGAGTCGCTCGTCTGTGATGACCAACGTATTGTCTGGTCGCCTCGGCTATGTCAACCCGGCCATGAGCCTCGGCAACCGGTTCCCGAAGAGCGCTATCGACAAGGCACACAAGGAGCTCGCTCGGGTGGGACTTGAAGAGAAGGCGAACAATAGGGCAGACGAGCTCTCCGGAGGCCAGCAGCAGCGCGTCGGGGTCGCTCGCGCTCTCATGCAGGACCCAGAAATGATCCTCGCAGATGAGCCCGTTGCCTCGCTCGACCCGGTGCTTGCCCATGGCATCATGCAGTATCTGGAGGACATCAACGACGAGCTTGGAGTGACGGTGATGTGCAGCCTTCATTTCCTCGACCTCGTTCATCGCTATGCGGATATGGCCATCGCTCTCAACGCTGGCAAACTCGTCTTCGAGGGGCCACCGGAAGAGATCGACGACGCACGATTCAAGGAGATCTACGGGAAGGAGGCTGAGCGCGTTGGCTGACAGGAAGTCGACCCCGGCAACCGGCGCGGCAACCGATGAACAATCTGTGGATCCGGATAGGAAACCAGGAAAAAGGGGAGCGAGACGGTTCTGGTTCATCTTCTTCGCAATCCTTGTCGGAGTAGGCGTATATGCCTACGCGTTCGAGACCACGGGCGTCAATTTCGACGAGATCCAAAACGAGACCCGCCAGGGATCACTCTTACGGATTCTCCGCAAGATTGCGCGCCCCGATCTCTTTACATACGAGACCGTTCAAACCAATCTCGACGCTCAGTTCATGTCGCCTTGCCCGAGCGACGGGTTTACACCAGATGAGCCAAGCTCCTCCGAGCCACACATCACGGTGACTCCTTCGTGTGTCGAACCAGGAGGAGAAGTCACCGTCAAAGGCTTTGCACTGGACGCGAACCGAGGTGGGGACATTTTCTTCATCACCGATCTCGGAATCGAGATACGTCTCGGTGACTTCCATACCGATGAGTCTGGGAGTTTCAGCGAGGTAGTCGACACCAGGGAGCGCTCGAGCGACGATCCACAGACCATCCGCGCGGTGACAGCCGTCACAGTGGGCTCGTTGTTCAACTGGGAGAGCGTCCCGACCGGTGAGATCGATCCTGACACGGGCGAACCAATACATGTGAACTCACCCAGACTCTCCAACAGCGTGCTCGATACGTGGGACAAGATTGTTGAGACTGTCTTCCTCGCGCTCATAGCAACGACCGTCGGCACGCTCGTCGCCATCCCGCTGAGCTTCATCTCTGCACGGAACCTCATGAAGGACATTGCCGTGCCAGTCATGGCGCTCACGTCTGCGATCATCTTCGGACTCGTTGGGATCGGGGTAGGATTCATGGTCCTAAGTTTCGCTCGAGGAACAGCAGATTCGTTCAGCGACTCGACGGCGATGGCGGCTGTTGCACTCGTTGTCACAACCGCAGGCACGGTGTTTCTTACCAAATGGGCGGTACCCAGCGCTGAAGAGGAGCAACCATCTTCCGGGCTTCGAGCGCTCAGGATCACTGCCATCGTCGCTGCGTTCTTCGCCGGAGTTGTCGCCCTGTTCCTCGCGTCGGTTGTCATGACCGACATCGGTACGTGGTTTGCGCAAAAGCTAGGCGCATTCGGCTTCCTCGGTACGTTCGTCTCGAGCCTGGGTGACATTCTGTGGCTTCTGGTCTCAGCGATGATCGCCTTCGTCACGGGCCTGGTTTTCATGTTCCTCGGAAGTCGATTTGGAATAGCCCTGCGAAAGCGCCTGCCACAAGGAGCCATCGCTGGCGTCAATCTCGTGTTGGCGGCTATTGCGGGAGCCGCTGCAGTGGTTGTCCTCGCACAAGGTATCGCCTGGCTGTATGAGATCAATGACCCCTTGAAGACATTATGGTATCCAGCTGCCATCGGGGGAGCCCTTGGTCTGCTTGGAGCTCTCCTCGTCCGTCGGAAGGAATCGGTCGGAATCGGCCTCTCGGTCTACTACGTCTCGAGAACCGTCTCCAACGGAATCCGTGCGATTGAACCTTTAGTGATGGTCATCGTGTTCGTGGTATGGGTCGGTCTGGGAGCGTTCGCCGGTTCGATCGCGCTTGCACTTCACACGGCAGCTTCGCTCACCAAGCTGTATTCCGAGCAGGTTGAGAACATCTCGCTTGGCCCTGTCGAAGCCATCAAAGCCACGGGCGCAACCCGCATGCAGACCATCATCTACGGTGTCGCGCCGCAGATCGTCCCGCCGTACATCTCTTTCACGATGTATCGCTGGGACATCAACGTACGCATGTCAACCATCATCGGGTTTGCTGGGGGTGGCGGAATCGGTTTCCTCCTACAGCAGAACATCAACCTCCTGAACTACCGAGCCGCAGCCGTGCAGATGCTCGCCATAGCCATCGTGGTTGCATCAATGGACTACATAAGTTCGCGCTTGCGCGAACGCCTCGTCTAGGCATGGATCAGTTTGTACTCAGAACACGCCAGATAGCCGAACAAAGGGAAGCAGCCGTCCTGAGTCAGGGTGCGAAGCTATCGGCGGCGACACTCGGTCGCGCCATACCCGAAGATCCTGATCCTTGGCGTACTCCGTTCGAGCGGGATCACGATCGGATACTGCACTCGAAGGCTTTCAGGCGTCTGAAGCACAAGACACAGGTATTCATGAATCCCGAGGGCGACCATTTCGTGACCAGGATGACGCACACCTTGCAGGTCACGCAGATCGGTAGCGCCATTGCGACTGCGTTGTCGCTCAACGTGGCCCTTGCCGAAGCGGTCTGCCTCGGCCACGACGTGGGACACTCACCCTTCGGACACACCGGCGAGGATGAACTCTCTGAGTTCGTTGAGGGCGAATGGAGACATTCGGAGCAGTCGGTGCGGATCTTCGAGGTACTCGAGCCGTTGAATCTCACATTCGAGGTACTCGATGGCATCAGAGCCCATCCCTGGAAAGTCGAACAGCGAGCCGTGACCCACGAAGGGAACATCGTGCGATACGCGGACCGCATCGCATATCTGGCACACGACGCGCTCGACGCGCTGCGCGCCGGGATCCTCGATCCGTCTGAGTTCCCAGAAGAGGTTCTGCGCGCTTTTGGTGAACCGGGACGCGACTGGATCCAAGCAATGGTGCAGTCCGTTATCGACGAGTCGTACCGACAGAACGAGATTGCGATGGAGCCCTCGGTGCTCGAGGCGATGCTCACGCTTCGCAGCTACATGTTCGAGAACGTGTATCTACGCTCTTCTGCTGAAACCCAGAGAAAGAGGGCGCAGCAGATCGTCCGCGATCTCGTGGCCTACTACTTGGAGCATCATGAAGAGATGCCAGAGACCTATCGCCACGACGAAGCCGACGATCTCACACAGGTCATCGACTACGTTGCGGGAATGACCGACCGATACGCCATCCGAACTCACGACGATCTCTTCAGACCCAAGTTGTTCTAGTGGGACGCTTTGACCGTTGGGCAACAGTCGTCCGTGAGATTCGCGTCGAGTCGCGACACGACCATGTCACGATCGTGGCCGCAGGCATCGCCTTCTTTGCAGTGCTGGCGGTTCTCCCAGCCCTCTTCGTCGCCCTCGCGCTCTACGGGCTGTTCACCGACCCTGGCGAGGCTGAGCGACAGATCGAAGCGATACTCGAAGTGTTTCCAGGCTCAGCGGCGGAGATCATCGGGATCCAGATGCGTTCAATCGCTGGTGTCTCGCAGGCCAGTCTCAGCTTCGGGTTCTTCGTATCACTAGCACTGTTCGTTTGGACCGTCTCAAATGCAACCAGAGCCGTTGTACGTGGCGTCAAGATCGCCTACGACCAGGAGAGTGAACGCTCGATTCTCGAACACAGAGCCGTCGCTGTTGGAGTCACTGTTTCTGCCATAGTGATCACGCTGATCGCCCTTGCCGTCATCGCAGCCGTTCCTGTGTGGCTCCAGCGGTTCGACCCGACCAACGCGATCGTCACCTTCGGAAACTTTCGGTGGGTGCTGGTCGGTGCGGGCTTCGCCCTTGTAACGGGACTTCTCTATCGATTCGCGCCGCCGACCCGTCCGGACGACTGGCGGAGTGTCGTCCCAGGCGCGATCTTTGCAACGACGATGTGGACCTTCACATCGATCGGCTTCTCGATCTACGTTTCGTCCTTCGGCAGGTATAACGAGACGTATGGCACGCTCGGAGGTGCGGTGGTGCTGCTCCTCTGGTTCTGGTTCACGTTCCTCGCCATACTGATCGGAGCTGAGCTGAACGAAGCCCTCATACTTGAGCAACACGATCGAGAGACTCACACGAAGGCGTAGACAACCTGCCCGAGGCCAATGATGACAACGACCAGATAGATCCCAACCACGACCCGCAGCACGCCCAGCAGTCGAAAGGATCTACCCCATGTCGCCATGGCGATGATCGCGATCGGAATTCCGACCTTGAAAACGGCAGCCCACGGCGTCCCGATCATCGGTGCCATCACGGGATTCATTTCGACCGCTCCGAGGTTCGAGATGTTGAAGTTCGTGACAGTGACGTCGAGGATGTTCAGCAGGAGCAGCGCGAGAGCGAGCGCCGCAGCTGCTTTGCGCATCTCCAGCGAGTCACCATTGACGACACGGGTTCTCCAGACCGGTTGCTCCAGCTCCATGTGATGCCCTCTTCTCGAAACGCCGCCCAGCGCTTCATGTGACAGTACACGAGAATCGGACGACCCGTGTGGGAGGGCGAATCTGCCGTCCCATTACCAACTGTGGGAGGTCTCCGGTGCTACTCCACGGGACTCCAGAGAGGTTCATCGAGAGTCCATTCTGGGCTTTCTCCCCATCGCTCCTCGTACACAACGGTTTGAACCGGGGCCCTTTTCGCCAGGCCCCAACGGCCCAGCGGATAGCCACAGGGAACCGCCGCTGCGTTGAGCCAGCCCTTCTCGAGAGGGACGCCGAGCAGCTCCGCCACCTCGTTCTGTTTGAATATGCCAAGGATGGTCGTCATCGTGGTTCCCACACCGTGGCTTCGCGCGGCGAGCATCAGACTCCACACGCCCGGATAAATCGACGCACCCGACGGGTCGTTGCGGTGATAGGGCAACACGACAAGCGGCGACTCGCCAAAGTTGTCGGCAAGCCACTGGGATGATGAATATATGCGTTTGGAGGCCTCATCGCCGCTCGCGTCAGCCTCCTCCCTCTTGCCCTTGTAGATCGTCTCATTCAGCTCAACCCATGCTTCGGAATAGAGCCGTCCGAGCTCGCGCATGGTCGATCGGTCGGTGACCGTCAACCACCTCCAGTCCTGGGCGTTGCTTCCAGATGGCGAGCGAATAGCGGCGTCCAACATCGACCGAACGACCTCATCAGGAATTGGGTCGGGCTTGACGCGGCGCATGGCACGCGTCGTGTACAAGGCTTCATGAAGATCCATCACCAGAATCTAGCCGACAATCGATGCGACGACGCCGAAGGCGATGAGATTGAAGGCCGTCCACCCGACGCACGCTGTCCCGTATCTGTAAAGCCATTGGAGCCAGTTCTCGCATCGAGCCGCTATGGCCGTTCCGAGGAGATACCAGAGCACTGCGCTCGACGCGACACCGAACGCGAACACCGTGAACCTCGTGACATCGATGAATGGGAAGGCAAGCACCCACGCAGTGGGAGCTGCTATCAGGAACAGGACAGCACCCGCCAGACTTGCGGCGAAGTTGCCCATATCGCCACCAGCTCGAAAGCCCACCGAGAGGGCTGCGACCACAAGTACAAACGGGAACATCAGCCCCAGAAACCCACCCAGAACCGGCGCAACAGTTCGATGACGTGGTGCGAATGACACATCTCGTTTCACGGTTGAACAGAGTACAAGGAACAGAACAGCTCGCGCTTGTAGCATCTGAGGACGGAGGTCACATGACAGAACCATTTGAGAACGGTGCGATCAAGATCATCGAGATCATGGGCGTGTCGACAAGCAGCTATGAGGATGCCCTTGACCGCGCGGTGGCGAAGGCCGCTGAGAGCATCAATGGCATCGTCTCGCTCGAAGTAACGGGGCAGAGCGCAACCGTCCGGGATGGGCGAATCGCTCGATACGAGATCTCAGCCAAGCTCTCCTTCATCGTGCGCTAGAGGGCGCGCCGCGGCCCTGCGCTACTCTGAAACCAGCATTACTCTGATAACACCGCATGAACTATTTGCGATTCTCCCGAGTGCTACTTCCGCTGCTACTTCTTGCGTTGCTCGCAGTAGCACCGATTCCCGCGTCCGCTCAATCCAAGGGCGCAGTGAGCAAGGCAAAGGCCGCAGAGGAGCAAGCATTCGCCACTCTTCGGGAGGCCGATGAGGAACTCGAGGCCGGTCTTGAGGAGATGGAGCGGATCGAAGGCCAGATCTACAACCTGAACTGGCGCATTAGCAAGCTCGGCAACGCAATCGTCGAGTACGGCGACAACGTCACGGACCTCCAGGACCGAGCACGTCTCCTGGTACTTGAGGCCTACACATCTGGCGGTCGTAACCTGGTTACGTCAGCGTTCACAGCGGGAACCATCCAGGAATTGATCACAACGCAAGCGCTCTATGACGAAGCGACCACCAGGGACCTCAATCAGCTCGACCAGTTGGCTGCAGTGAGCAGGCAGATGGACCGCCTCACTGATGAGCTGACCGTCAAGGAGGCTGAGGTCGAGCAGCTCAAGGAAGAGCACCAGATCGTGGTCCACCGACTCGAGGAGGATCAGGCAAAGGCAGCAAAGGCCCATGCCGATGCAGAGGCAAAGTACGCAGTCGCGTACAAGAGGTACAAGGCTGAGCAGGCTAGACAAGCTGCCGCTGCGGCAGCTCGGAAGTCAGGAGGTGCGGCCGGAATCGGGTCCCAGACAAGGGGCGTTGCCTGTCCTGTTGCCGGCCACAGCTACTTCATCAACAGCTGGGGATACCCCAGGTCAGGTGGTCGCACGCACAAGGGCACCGATCTGATGGCTGGCTACAACACGCCCCTGGTTGCAATGAACTCCGGCACTGTGCGGGTGAGTAGCCACTATCAGGGTGGACGACAGGTCTATGTCAACGGCGACGACGGCGTGACCTACTACTACGCGCACATGTCCAAATGGGCAAGCGGCCTTTCGACGGGTCAGCGGGTGAACAAGGGTCAGGTGATCGGATACGTCGGCGACTCGGGCAACGCGAGAGGCACACCTCACCTCCACCTCGGCATGATCGCTGGTGGAATCTATGTGAATCCTTATCCCACGGTACGAGCAGCCTGCTGAGCCGGTAGTCAGCGGTCAGTTGTCAGCCAGAAACGCGGTCAGGATCTCGTTGAACTCGTGCGGTTTCTCGATGGGAAGTAGATGCCTCGCACCCGCAACAACCGTGAGCCGCGCATCTTGAGCCTCATTGACGATGGGTTGCTTCGACTCCACCGGCGTGTAGTCGAGCTCAGATGCGACAACGAGCATCGGTGATGTGATCTGACCAAGCCGATCGACAACGCTCCAGCCAACAATGGCGTTCATCGACGCGAGGTACGCGGTCTTGTCGTTGTCCGCGATCACTGAGACAACCCTCTCTCGCAGCTCAGCCTGATCCTCACCCGGGAGCGTGCGATTTGCCACAAGCTGTCCAAGCTTTGCAAGACCAACCGTTCTCACGAGCGCGAGCCGCTGCCAGACCATCACCTTGTCCTTCAGCGTTCGAGGTATGAAGTCTGGCCCGGTGTTGACGACAACGGCACTCCTTACAACGTCTGGTCGCGTGGCCGCGAGCTCAAGAGTCGTCATCGCTCCGAGCGACAATCCAACAACATGGCAGGGTGGAATGGCCAACGTCTCAATGAGCGCTGCGACGTCACCAGCGAACATCTCAAGCGAGTAGGGACCCGCGGGCTTGCTCGACCGGCCATGCCCACGAAGATCAACCGCGATGACTCGATAGCCGGGCGCCAGAACCGGAAGCTGAAGCTCCCAGTCCGCGCCGGAGGACCCAAGCCCATGGATGAGCAGGACGACGTCGCCCTTCCCCTGATCGGTATAGAAGAGCGAAACTCCATTGACATCGACCGTCGGCATGGAGCTGCGGTCTATTCCTCGGCGATTTCCACGTCGAGTTCTTCGCTCACAACGTGATCAATGGTCCCATCACCGGATGAGTCAATTCCGTACAGACGCACTCCGTCGACTCTTACATCCTGCAGCTCTCCGTCATCACCAGGATCGATCCCCGAAGCTGTAATGATGTCTGTCCTGGTGACATCGGGTGATCCATCGCCTGAGATATCGTGTGCAACGGTCCGAACCTCAGTGATCTCGACTGAGTCCGCGGTGCCGTCACCATCGAGATCCATCACCGTCTCCGTGGTTTCCACCGTTGTGAACACATCAGGTAGACCGTCGCCATCGGCGTCGATTGTCGTCTCCTCAATTCGCGTCGTTTCGACGATGCCAACCACGCCGTCACCGTCGACGTCTATCTCACGAACCTGCGTGTAGGTCGTGCGCAGTCCGTCCGCTTCGCCATCCCCATCAATATCAATCTCGTGGCTGTCGGTCTCGGTCAGAACGATGCTGTCATCCTGAGGTCTGGGGACCAGATCATCGCTATCGTTCGGCTCGGTTGTGTCTTCATCAAAAGTCATAAGGCTCCCTTTTCAGCCTCAAGAGTAGCTGTATCCGCGAAACGCGCTGGCAGTAGCCTCCTCTATCAATGACTCAGGTTCTCGCTCTCACCGCGGCGGCGCTCTACGGCGTCGCTGACTTCGCAGGTGGACTCGCTACCCGCTCTCTCTCGGCTTGGCGCGTAACGATCTGGTCCCAGGTGTTCGGGCTTCCTCTTCTCGTCGTCGCCATCTTGATCATCGGTTTCTCCGAGATCACAACGACGGACATCGCGCTTGGAGCGCTCGCAGGAGGGTTTGGGCTAATAGGACTTGTCCTGCTCTACTCGGCCCTTGCCGCAGGCTCAATGTCGATCGTCGCTCCGATTGTCGGGGTTCTGGCCGCAGCAATTCCTGTGGCTTGGGATCTGGCGGATGGAGGTGTCATCACCGCGATCCAATGGATTGGAATCGCTTTGGCGATTGTTGCGGTTCTCCTCCTTGTGAGTCATCGATCCGCCTCATCGGTAACGGTTCTGATTCTCGCCCAGGCGCTCGGGGCCGCCGTTTCGTTCGCAGTCTTCGTGATCGCAATGAGCCAGACGAGTGAATCCGCGGGATTGTGGCCTCTGCTGCCGGCCCGGATAGTCTCGATTCCAGTCGGCTTCGTCGTTCTCGCGATTACCTCCACGGCGGTTATCCCAGCTCGCCCTCTCCTTCGCCTTGTCGCGTTTGTCGGCATCATCGACGTTGCGGCCAGCAGCGCCATCGTCCTGGCAGTGCAGCGTGGTCCGCTGGGCATCAACGCCGTGATCTCATCGCTTTACCCAGCCTTCACCGTGCTGGCGGCGTTGGTCGTCCTCAAGGAGAGGCCGGCTACGTCCCAGGCGATCGGAATCGGTCTTGCGATTCTGGCGGTCCTTCTCCTCGCTCTGTGAACCAGATCGGATTACGACTGGCATCAACTATTCATTAGTTGTAGACTAATGATTAGTGAAATAGCGTACTTGGGGAGGCACCCATGTCTTCACGATGGATTTATGGCTTTGATGCACTTGACGCTGCATCTGAACGCTGCGGAGATGACTGGGACACCGTCAGAGGTCTTCTCGGCGGGAAGGGTGCCAATCTCGCCGACATGACTCGTCTCGAGATCCCGGTTCCTCCTGGATTCACCATCACGTCCGAGGCCTGCAACGCCTATCTCGACTCGGGTGAGATCCTCCCAGAAGGACTGACCAACGAACTCACAATCGCACTTCGACAAGTCGAACAGATGACAGGAAAGATTTTCGGCGATCCTGCCAACCCCCTCCTGCTCTCCTGCCGCAGCGGAGCCAAGTTCTCCATGCCCGGCATGATGGATACCGTGCTCAACATCGGCCTCAACGACGAGGTCGCAGACGGCATTGCAGACATTTTTGGCGATCGTCACTTCGCCCTCGACTCGTACCGCAGATTGATCCAGATGTTCTCAACGGTCGTAATGGGAATTCCCGATGAGCCGTTCGAGGACACGCTTCGCGGATTCAGAGAGAAACGCGAGGTGGAGAACGACGGTGATCTCCCTGTCGAGGACCTCGAATCCATCGTTGAGAGGTTCCTGAAGGTATTCCGGAACCACACCGGTCGCTACTTCCCGAGCGATCCTATGGAGCAGCTCACCATGGCCGTCGAGGCCGTGTTCCGCTCATGGAACGGACGACGAGCCTACGCCTATCGCGACGCAGCTGGCATCGACCACGACCTCGGAACTGCGGTGAACGTCCAGACGATGGTGTTCGGAAACCTCGGTCCGGATTCGGCAACCGGGGTCGCAGTGTCGCGAAACGCTACCACTGGAGAGCCGAAGATTGATGGTGACTTCCTGATGAATGCACAAGGCGAGGATGTCGTCGCAGGAATCCGTCAGACCAGCACGATCGAGGATCTCGGCAGACTCATGCCCGAACAGCATGCCGAGCTCTTGCGCTACGCCCAGATACTGGAGCGTCACTACAGGGATATGCAGGACATCGAGTTCACGATCGAATCGGGAAGAATGTGGTTGCTGCAAACTCGCGACGGTAAGCGAACTGCACAAGCAGCGGTTCGGATCGCTGTCGATCTTGTCTCCGATGGCATCATCACAAAGGACGAAGCGCTCATGCGCGTCTCGCCCGAGCAGGTTGAGTTCTTTCTCCATCCACAATTCGATTCAGCTGCAAAGAAGATCGCCGTAAGCCGAGGCAGACGCCTCACCCAGGGACTCAACGTCTCCCCTGGCGCCGCTGTGGGCATCGCTGTGTTCGATGCAGACCTGGCCGAAGAATGGGCGACCGAACGAGATGATGCCGTCATCCTTGTCAGGCCCGAGACGAAACCCGACGATGTCCACGGAATGCTCGCGTCTGCAGGCGTGCTCACCTCGAGTGGAGGCCGTACCAGCCACGCAGCGCTCGTCGCTCGCCAGTTTGGAAAGCCAGCCGTTGTAGGAGCGAGGGAGGTCAATCTCGACCTTGAGGCACGCACCATGACGGTTGGCCCTCATGTGGTCAAAGAAGGTGACTGGATCTCGATCGATGGCACAACCGGTGAGGTCTTCCTCGACCAGATAGAGACGTCACTCCCCGAGATCGATGATCCATGGCTCATGGGTGTGCTGTCGTGGGCTGATGACGTCAGGGATTTGGATGTTTGGACAAATGCCGACTATCCAGCTGATGCCGAGAAAGCTGCCAAGTTCGGCGCGAACGGCATCGGGCTATGCCGCACGGAGCACATGTTCTTCGACGCAGCCCGGCTCCCGATCGTTCAGGGAATGATCATGGCATCAACCGAGACTGAGAGACTCGAGGCCTTAGCCGAGCTGCTGCCGTTGCAGCGGTCGGATTTCGCAGGCTTGTTCCGCGCAATGGATAACAAGCGCGTGATCATCCGGCTGCTCGACCCCCCACTGCACGAATTCCTGCCCGATCGCCATGACCTCATTCGGAAGTCAACTGATCTCAAGATCCAACTCATGAACGCAAGCAACCTCCAGGAGGTCAACGCACTCGTGCGCGAGATCGAGGAGACGGAGCACGTCCTCTCGAGAGTTGAGGCGCTCCACGAGTCGAACCCAATGCTCGGGTTGCGGGGCGTACGGCTTGCACTCCTGATGCCCGAGATCCCCGAGATGCAGATCCGAGCCATCTTCGAGGCGACGTTGCTCGTCCTCGATGAAGGCCTCACTCCCAAAGTCGGGATCATGATCCCACTCGCCAGTGAGGCGGCGGAGCTCCTGCCCATGAGAGATATCGTCGATCGTGTTGCCGAAGAAGTTCTGGGAGACCGCATCGAAGAGGTGGACTTCGAGTTTGGCTCAATGATCGAGACCCCCTCGAGCCGCCGTCACCGCGGGAACGCTCGCCGAGTCAGCCGAGTTCTTTTCATTCGGAACGAACGACCTCACCCAGATGACGTTCGGCATCAGTAGGGACGACGCCGAGAAGGCGTTTCTGCTGGATTACCTGAGTCTTGGCGTTCTCGCAACGAATCCCTTCAACACCCTCGATCGCTTCGGCGTTGGGGCACTGATCCGATCTGCCACAGAAGCAGGGCGATCCACGAGACCGGGCATCCACGTCGGCATCTGTGGTGAGCACGGGGGAGATCCCGCCTCGATCGCGCTGTGCGACGAAATCGGGCTCGACTACGTGAGTTGTTCTCCGTTGAGGGTGCCAGTGGCCAGGCTCGCCGCGGCGCAAGCGGTGCTCAACAGACCGGGCAGAGCCACACAAGATCTGGCACCGCACCGTGAGCTTGCCGAAGGAGTGATTACAGACGCCGGATAGACACAGCTTTCCAGATCCAGCCGCACCGTCAACTCGTGCCTTCCCTTGATGCGACGGTGCGGCTGCCTCGTTTGAGGCTATGTCGGTAATAACGGATAGCTGGAAGGTCTACGACTACGCTGCGGGCGGCACCGACCCGTGAGGTTTGCTTGAGTCTCGACCCGGCATCTGAAACTCCGACAGACAAGGCGGAATCTCAGACGGTGACCATCCGTGTAGAACCCAGGTCTGTGTGGAGGATCATCGGAGCGCTGCTGATCACAGGCCTCGCCCTGTGGACCATTGACCAAGCGTCCCACCTGCTGATCCTCGTTGCACTTTCATTCTTCTTCAGCCTTGCCCTTCAACCAGCTGTTCTTCGACTGACCGCCAGATATGGATGGAAACGCGGGTCGGCTGTAGGTGTCATCTATCTCATCGGCGTCATCCTCGTCGTGGTCATGATGGTGATCCTCATCCCTGCAACCGTGCAGCTTGCAGAGTCCATCGGGGCACACGCGTCTGAATGGGTCACGAACATCGCCACTATTGCTGAAGATACCTTCAACGTGACGTTCCCGGAAAGCGTAACCGGTGGTAACTGGACGCAGGAGATCGACGACCAGATCATCGCATGGGCACAGGGCGGCGGCATCTCAGACATCCTCGGCATTGCAACGACTGGCCTCAGTCTCATCTTCGACATCGCCACGATCGCGATGTTCACCTTCTACTTCACAGCTGATGCCGAACGGCTCCAGAAGACGGTCCTGGCTCTCGTGAAGCCAGAACACCAGTACCGGGTGGGTTGGACATGGGACCAGGCGGTCATACAGACCGGCGGCTACTTCTACTCGCGCATGCTGCTGATGCTCATCAACGGCTTCGGGTTCTTCGTCACCATGGTGATCGTCGGTGTTCCCGTGGCACTTTCGATTCCTCTCGCGCTGATGGCGGGTTTCATCGCAGCATTCATCCCGGCAATCGGCACGTACCTTGGCTCTGCCATCCCCATCTTGGTAACGCTCGGGATAAGTGGCCTTGTGCCTGCCCTGGTCGTGCTCGCCTACGCACTTATCTACCAGCAGATAGAGAACTACTGGTTGAGTCCGAAGATCTCATCGAAGACAATGACACTCAACGGAGCCCTTGCCTTCGGAGCCGCCCTCGCAGGCGGCGCCATTGCCGGCCCACTGGGTGCATTTGTCGCCCTCCCGGTCGCTGCTCTGATCACGTCGCTGATCTCGAACTTTGTCACGCACTATGAGGTGACCTACGGCTTCTCATGGGATGATGTCGAGGACGAGACTGCGGACGAGGACGCGGCGGTCGCCACTGACGAGAAAAGGGGTGGAGAGTAAACGGTAGCGCGCCACACCCCATCTCTTCCTGTCTACCGTCTACTCTCTTCCACATGAACACCGAATTCCTGGACCACCTCGCTCACGAAATCGAGACACTGCGTGAAGCGGGACTCTTCAAAGCTGAACGTGTGCTCGCCTCGCCTCAGGACGCCGTCATCACATTGGAGGACGGGACCGAGGTAATCAACTTGTGCGCGAACAACTATCTCGGCCTGGCCAACAGTTCGCGCCTCGAGGAGGTGGCAGGACGTGCGATACGGAGGCACGGGTACGGCATGGCGTCGGTGCGGTTCATCTGCGGTACGCAGACGGTACACAAGGAGCTCGAACTCGACATCAGCAGCTTTCTGGGGACTGAGGACACGATCCTCTACTCGTCATGCTGGGACGCGAACGGTGGTTTGTTCGAAACCATCCTCGGGCCAGAGGATGCCATCATCTCGGACTCGCTCAACCACGCCTCGATCATCGACGGTGTGCGGCTTTGCAAGGCGAGGCGATTCCGGTACGCCAACAACGACATGGACGATCTAGAAGCCAAGCTGGAGGAGGCAAAGGACGCCCGGTTCAAGCTGATCGCTACCGACGGTGTCTTCTCGATGGATGGCATCATCGCGAACCTTCCTGCTATCTGTGACCTTGCCGAGGAGCACGATGCAATGGTGATGGTCGATGACTCCCATGCGGTCGGGTTCATAGGCAAACACGGAGGGGGGACACCCGACTACTGGGGTGTACGGGACCGCATCGGGATCCTCACCGGCACGTTCGGCAAGGCGCTTGGTGGGGCCTCGGGTGGGTACACATCCGGCCACAAGGAGATCATCGCGCTGCTGCGTCAGCGCTCCCGCCCGTATCTGTTCTCGAACTCGCTCGCACCCATGATCGCCGCAGCAACGATCGAAGCCATCGATCTGATCGTTGAATCGGCGGACATCCGCGTCAGGCTCGCAGCAAATGCCGACCGATTCCGTTCAGGGATGGAGGACGTTGGATTCACACTGACCGGCAGGGGCCATCCGATCATCCCTGTGATGCTCGGAGACGCAGCACTCGCCGCTGAGATGTCGGACAGGCTGCTTGAAAACGGTGTATACGTAATCGGGATTCTCCTTCCCAGTGGTTCCCAAAGGTGAGGCACGGATACGCACCCAGATGTCCGCTGCCCATTCAACAGATCACATTGACAAGGCGATCGACGCGTTCACACGGGTCGGACGTGAACTCGGCGTCGTTCCCTGATGCGCGCGCTCGTCAAGTCAAGACCCGAGCCTGGCATTTGGATGGAGGACCTTCCAAGGCCGGAGATCGGTCCTAACGACGTGCTCATCAAGATCAGCAGGACTTCGATATGTGGCACCGACCTGCACATCGTCGAATGGGACGAATGGGCCCGGGCAACGGTCCCCGACTCCGATGGCGATTGGCCACGAGTATGTCGGAACGGTCGTCAAAGTCGGATCCGAGGTCGAGGGAATCGAGATCGGCCAGCGCGTATCAGGTGAGGGCCACATCGTGTGCGGTCGATGCCGAAACTGTCAGGCGGGAAGGAGACATCTATGTATCAACACCGTGGGAGTCGGCGTGAACCGATCCGGGGCCTTTGCTGAGTTCGTCGTTGTTCCTGGATCAAACGTGCAGCCGATACCCGACAGCATCTCGGATGACATCGCGAGCATTCTGGACCCCCTCGGCAATGCCGTACACACGGCGCTCCACTTCGATCTGGTAGGCGAAGACGTCCTGATCACGGGCGCGGGGCCGATTGGCATGATGGCAACTTCGATCGCCCGCCACGTGGGGGCAAGGTACATCGTTGTCACGGACGTAAATGATTACCGGCTGGCCCTTGCTCAGGCCATGGGCGCCGACCGTGAACTCAATGTCACGCGGGACAGTGTTGCCGATGTCATGACAGGCCTTGGTATGAAGGAGGGCTTCGACGTGGGTCTCGAAATGTCCGGAGTCCCCTCCGCCCTCCACGACATGATCACGACAATGAACAACGGCGGCAACATAGCGTTGCTGGGCATACCACCGAAACAGGCGCCGATCGACTGGAACGACATCGTTTTCAAGGGGCTTACGCTCCAGGGCATATACGGCCGTCGCATGTTCGAGACCTGGTACAAGATGCTTGCAATGCTCGAGACGGGCCTCGATGTCTCGCGGGTGATCACCCATCACTTCGCCGCGGCCGACTTCGATGATGCGTTCGACGTGATGCGCTCAGGCGACGCTGGCAAGGTCATCCTCGACTGGGAGTAGCCCTTACCTGGTCTACCATTCGAGTATGGATCGCAGGTTCATGATTCGTGAAACTGCAACGGTTGGGCCGGACATAGTTCGACTCGTTGTCGAGGCACCGAGAGTGGCTACGCACGCTCGCGCGGGACAATTCGTCATCGTCAGGGCCAATGAACACGGTGAACGCATCCCGCTGACGATCTGTGAAGCCAACCCGGCTGCTGGAACCATCACACTCGTCGTGCAAGCAGTTGGCGCCACCACCGTGCAGATCAATGCAAAGGAAACCGGAGACCATCTCGCGGATGTTCTCGGACCCCTTGGTACGCCGACAGAAGTCGAAATCTTCGGAACCTGCGTTGTCGTCGCAGGTGGGGTTGGAACAGCGATCGTCCTCCCAGTCGCTCACGCTCTTTCGGACGCGGGCAATCGGGTTGTTGCCATTGTGGGTGCCCGCGACGCGGATCATCTGATCCTGCTCGATGAGATGGGCGTTGCGTCCGATGACGTCATCATCACCACCGACGACGGTTCAACGGGACTCCACGGTTTCGTTACCGATGCCCTTGCAACGCTCATTTCCACGAACAAGGTCGATTATGTATTCGCCGCTGGTCCCATTCCTATGATGCGCGCCGTCGCCGAAACGACCCGCGGGGACAAGATCCTTACCGTGGCCAGCCTCAACCCGCTCATGGTGGACGGCACAGGCATGTGCGGAGGATGCCGAGTAACCGTCGACGGAGAGTCACAGTTTGCGTGCGTCGACGGCCCGGAGTTCGACGCACACCAGGTCGACTTCTCGGCCCTTGCCACAAGGAACACTGCGTACCTCGCCTTCGAATCGTGCAGGCTCGCCGAGATCGGGGCCGAGATCGATGCCTGAACTGACCAAGCGCGAACGAATGAAGATGGATCGCGCAGAAATGCCGATGCGCGACCCGGATGCTCGGGCTGCCGACTTCGCCGAGGTCAACCTCGGCTACACGAGTGCCATGGCAGTGCTCGAAGCATCCCGCTGCCTTGAGTGCAAGCATCCCGTCTGTATCGACGGGTGCCCCGTGGGAATCCAGATCGATGATTTCATCAGGCATGTCGCCAGTGGTGACATCACATCAGCAGCAGCTGTGATACATGAGGACAACCTGTTCCCCGCGATATGTGGCCGGGTCTGCCCACAGGAGAGCCAGTGCGAAGAGGCATGTGTGCTCGGGAAGAAAGGGCGGCCGATCGCGATCGGTCATCTGGAACGGTTCGTTGCCGACCAGGAGCGAATGCTGGCGTTGGCTGATCCTGCACCGATGGCACCTCCGACGGGCCGGAACGTTGCGGTTATCGGCTCTGGTCCGGCAGGCCTCGCCTGCGCGGGCGACCTTGCCCAGGAGGGCCATGCCGTGACGGTGTTCGAGGCGCTCCACGAACTCGGTGGTGTACTCGTGTACGGCATCCCCGAGTTCAGGCTCCCAAAGGAGATCGTGGCAGCCGAGATCGCCAGCCTGGAGAACAGGGGGGTCTCGTTCGAGACCGATGTGCTCGTCGGATCCGGTACAACACTCGAGGAACTCATGGCAGAGGAAGGCTTCGACGCTGTGTTCATTGCTACGGGGGCAGGATTGCCGAGATTCCCTGGGATCGAGGGCGAGGAGCTCATCGGTGTCTACTCGGCAAACGAGTTCCTAACACGCGTCAACCTCATGAAAGCGCACGAATCCGACTCTGAAACGCCTGTATACGACCTCGAAAGTCGGCCGGTCGTGGTCATCGGGGGAGGAAACACAGCCGTCGACGGTGCACGCACGGCTCTCAGACTTGGGGCACACCCTGTGAAGATGCTGTACCGGCGCTCTTCCGAGGAGATGCCAGCACGCGCCGAGGAGATCGAGCACGCCATCGAGGAGGGCGTCGAGATTCGCTATCTCGTCGCCCCGACATCTTTCAACGGTGGAGACGGCTGGCTAAAGAACGTGACCATCCAGGAGATGCAACTCGGTGAACCGGACGAGAACGGCAGGGCACGCCCCGAGCCAATCGACGGCGCATACGAGACGATCGAAGCGGACGTGGCGATCGTCGCCATCGGCAACGCCCCGAATCCCGTGCTCACCCGCTCAACCCCCGATCTCAAGACCACAAGGTGGGGCACGATCATGGCCGACGAATACACCGGCCAAACCTCAATGCCCGGTGTATTCGCCGGCGGTGACATCACCACGGGCGGCGCCACCGTCATCCTCGCTCTCGCCGCCGGCCGCAAGTCCGCCGCTGCCATCCACACCTACCTCTCCACCTGACCCTTCTGGCGTCCCCAAGAGCCATATATGGCTCTTGGGGACGCCAGAAGCGCTAGTGACAGAACCTAGGTCGCCGGGGCTGCGGCGGCCTTCTTGGACTGACCTCTCTTCCACACGAACAAAGCAATCACACCGATAATCACCTGCGGGAAGTACGTCGCTGCTCTCCAGATCATCGTTGCCGCGAGCGCGTCGTTGTTTGGCATACCGAACTTCGTGAGTATGGCGGTGATGATCGCGTCCGTTGTCCCAAGACCGCCCGGCGGAACGGGAATGAAAGTTGCAAGCCTGCCGAAGGCGAATGCGGCGAAAGCCTCCATAAGTGATACTGGGCCGCCGAAACCACCCTGAAGTGCCACAACGGCAAGGTAGAGGATCGAGAACTGTGCGAGTTGTTGGCCGACGTTCGCAAGGGTTATGAGAAGCCATCGATCCCTGACGACGTGCACGATCGATGATCTGAAATCGAGAATCGCGTCGACCGCATCGATGTCGACGTCCTTATGGAACAGTCCGGCACCCCACTCGATGATCTTGTCGGCCCACTCGCCAAGTTTCCGCGAGAAACTCTCGCTTCGAAGGATCAGGGTAAAGACGACGATCATCGCGATCACCGCTGCCGCGGCGATCAGAGTGACCGTGACAGCCTGACTGTTGCTCTGCCCTGTCATCATGAGGGCGACCAGGGCGATAACAGGAAGAGACAGAGTTACGAGGGTGTTCCACACGCTCGTTATCCCGATCGTCGACGTGACCGGGGCTGGCGCGTAGCCATAGCTCATGAGCATTCCGTATTGGACGGCAAGTCCGAACGCACCACCGGCCGGGACAACGTTCGAGATCATAAAGGAGGTTTGCCTGGTGAGGAACGCGGGCTTGTACTTCAGGCCTGGCAATGCCGCCGGGAATGGAAGCACATAGATGAGGATCATGGCGATAGTCGCCAGGATGATCAGTCCAAGCTCCCATGTCTCCATGTTCTGGATGGCCGTCCACGCCTCTCCGTAGTCACCGAACTTGGGAAGGATCACAACAACGACGAGAATCAGGATTCCGACAGTCAGGATCGTTGCGATGATCTGTGACTTACCGAACTTCGGTTTGGCGGGCACGCCATCTTGATCCTGGGGCGTAGCGTCTGTCATCTGCTCAGGTCCTTTCGATGTCCCGGTCGGGATTGTCGCACATCATGGCAGCCTCCGTGCTTCCTCACAGGGAGGGCTTCAGGAAGATGGCACTGAGCGGAGGTAGGATCAGAGCGATCGACTGATCGTAACCGTGTGTCGAAATCGGCTCGGCCTCCACCGATCCGTTCAGCACTCCGCTACCTCCGTAGCGGAGATCGTCACTGTTCGCTGCCTCCACCCACACGCCGGCCGAGGGAACACCAATTCTGTAGTTCTGTCGCACGGTCGGCGTGAAATTCGCAACGAAGAGCACAGGTGAGCCGTCTTTGGACAGCCGGAGAAACGCATAGACGCTGTTCGCGGCATCGTCGCCAACGATCCAGCGAAAACCCGATGGATCGTTGTCAAGCTCCGAGAGCGCTGGTGTCGACGTGAGCAGTGCGTTGAGATCCGCGACCCAGTCCTTCACGCCCCTGTGTTCGTCATGGGCGAGCAGACTCCAGTCGAGCTCCTGCTCATGGTTCCACTCCTCGGGTACGCCGAACTCCCCGCCCATGAAGAGCAGCTTCTTCCCCGGTTGGGCCCATTGATAGCCATACAGGAGTCGAAGCCCCGCAAACTGCTGCCAGCTGTCGCCCGGCTGCTTGCTCAACAGCGAGCCCTTCCCGTGCACCACCTCATCATGGCTGAGCGGCAGGGTGAAGTTCTCAGTGAACGCATAGACCATTCGGAAACTCAATTCTGAGTGGTGGAATGTGCGATGGATGGGATCACGGGCAATGTATTGCAGCGTGTCATTCATCCATCCCATGTCCCACTTCTCGCCGAAACCAAGGCCACCGGCATCAACGGGTGCTGTCACCTGTGCAAACGAGGTCGACTCCTCTGCGAACATCTGGATGTCGGGATGCCTCGCGTATGCGGTGGTGTTAAGTAGCTGGAGAAACGAGATCGCTTCGAGATTCTCCCTACCACCGTATATGTTCGGAACCCACTCGCCCGGCATCCGCGAATAGTCCCTGTACAGCATCGAGGCAACAGCATCGACGCGGATACCGTCGGCGTGGTAGGCGCCAAGCCAGTGCATTGCGCTCGAAAGGAGGAAGCTTCTCACCTCGTGACGGCCGTAATTGAAGATGAGGCTGTCCCAATCCTGGTGGTAGCCCTCCTTGGGGTCTGCATGTTCATAGAGGTGTGTCCCATCGAACTTGGCGAGTCCGAAGGCGTCCGACGGGAAGTGGGAGGGCACCCAATCGAGGATGACGCCAATTTCGTTCTGATGCAGGTGATCGACGAGGAACATCAGGTCCTCGGGTTCACCGAACCGTGACGTCGTAGCGAAATAGCCTGTGACCTGATACCCCCACGACCCATAGAAAGGGTGCTCCATGACCGGCAACAACTCGACATGGGTGAACCCAAGTTCGGATACGTACTCGGCCAACTGACGCGCAATGGCTCGATAGCCGCCTGGCTCGTACCGCCATGATCCGAGATGCAGCTCATAGATCGATATCGGAGCATCCAGCGAGTTGTTCCTGGCGCGTCCTGCCATCCAAGCAGCGTCGCTCCATTGGTAGGCGGAATCCCACACCATGGATCCGGTTCTCGGAGGTTCCTCAGCCCTCATCGCGACCGGATCAGCCTTGTCGAAGACGTCGCCTGCAGGTCCCGTGATCTGGTACTTGTAAACGTCGCCGTGTTCCACACCCGTGATGTGGCCGTTCCACACGCCGGACGGATCGGGTGCCAAATCGACGCCGTCGGACCAATTGTTGAAATCACCGATCACAGTGACACGAGAGGCCGAAGGTGCCCACACACGGAACACCGCTCCCTCGTCGTCGAGGTGTGAGCCGAGCACACCTGCAAGATCACCGTGGGTTCCCTCGTTGAAGGCCCACCGATCGTCGTCGCTCATGGGCGCGGGTACTGCGTTCACACGCACAACCTACAACACCGTGGGGCGGGTCACTCTGCTTCGATATCACCAACCGGTCGTCTTGTGGGAGAATGTACGGATGAGCCGTCTTCTTCGCGAGCCAAAGGTCCTCTCAATCGTTCTCGCTGGTGGTGCGGGCAAGCGCCTTATGCCGCTCACGCGAGTACGAGCCAAGCCAGCCGTCCCCCACGGTGGTCAGTATCGACTCATCGACTTTGCGCTCTCGAACCTCGTCAATGGCGGGTTCAGACGCATCGTTGTGCTCACGCAATACAAGAGCCACAGCTTGGACGTGCATATCTCACGAACATGGCGCATGTCGACTGTCCTCGGGCAACTATGTCACAACGGTGCCGGCCCAGATGCGTCTCGGTCCGCAGTGGTTTGCAGGCTCGGCAGATGCCCTGTTCCAGAACCTGAACCTCGTACGTGACGAGCAGCCGACGCACATGTTCGTTTTCGGCGCGGATCACATCTACCGAATGGATCCAAGTCAGATGCTCGAGCATCATCTCGCGACGGGAGCTGGCGTAACCGTGGCCGGTATCCGTGTACCCATTGAGGAGGCATCGCAGTTCGGTGTAATCGAGAAGGGCACACACTCGACGATGATCGCCGCGTTTCGTGAAAAGCCGGAGGATCCCAAGGGCATTCCCGATTCGCCGGACGAGGCGTTCGTTTCCATGGGCAATTACCTCTTCTCCACAGACGTTCTCCAGGACGTCCTTCAGGCCGATGCAGCCTCTTCTCGCTCGAGCAGGGACATTGGGGGCGATATCATCCCCGCACTCGTGGCATCGGGGGAAGCCCACGTATACGATTTCAATGAGAATCTCGTTCCTGGCGAGACACCGCGAGACAGCCACTACTGGCGTGATGTGGGGACGCTTGACTCGTACTACGACGCGAACATGGATCTGGTTGACCCGCACCCCATCTTCAACCTCTATAACCAACGTTGGCCTGTCTATACCTCCTACCCAGAGACCCTCCCTCCTGCAAAGATCGTGGCACATGGGGAATTCGGGGCAGGACGAATAGTCAACTCCATGATCTCTGCCGGTTCGATCATCACCGGAGCGACTGTCGAACATTCGGTGATCTCGCCGAATGTTCGAATCGAACCTGGAGCTGTTGTTGAGAATTCGATCATGTTCGACAACGTCATCGTCAGCGCCGGCGCAGTGGTGAGAGACGCGATTATTGACAAGAACATCGTGGTGCCCCGAAACCGCGAGATCGGCGTCAACAAGGACAGGGATCGCGAGGAGTTCACCGTCTCGGATGCAGGTGTCACCGCCATCGGCAAAGGCGACGAAATCAGCTACGGCTGAGGCTGACCGCTCGTTCGTAGGCTTCGATGTGGTGTTCCGCCGGCTCCCTCCAGGACCAGTCCGTCTCCATCCCTCGCGATTGGATCGATCGCCTTCTGCGAGGGTGCCTCCATGCTCTGACACCCCGGTGCAGGGCATCAACGACGCCCTGCGTGTCCACCGATTCAGACACGAATCCCGTGCCTGAGGTCCGGTCACGATCTGCGTCGGTAACCGTGTCCAGGAGACCGCCGACCGCGGTGACGACCGGGGATCGTGCCGTACTCCATCGCTTGCATCTGTGAGAGTCCCGCAGGGTTCGAATCGACTCGGCATCAACATCAGGTCCGAGCCAGCGAAGATCTTGTGCCCAAGAGCCACGTCGTATCCGTCAGTAAAGGAGACCAAGTCGGGATTGTCTGCTGCGGCAATCCTTGCGAAATCCGAGATCCATCGTTCGCCTGAGCCGAGAATGACCAAACGAAACGGCATCGTCGCAGCGAAGCGGACGGTCTCGAGCGCAATGTCGATCCCCTTCTGCTCGACGAGACGCGACACGATTCCGACGATGGGGACACCGGAATCCTCCCACCCGATCGTGGTCAGAAGGTCCATACGACAGGCCTCCTTCCCACCCATGTCGTTCGAATCGTATCGGCGAGCGATGTGAGGATCGATTGCCGGATTCCATAACGCGGTATCAACGCCGTTCCGAATCCCTATGAGCCTGTCACCACGCTCGGATAGCTGCACGTGAAGTCCGAAGCCCGTCTCCTCCATGCGTATCTCGGCCGCATATGTGGGGCTGACTGCGACCACCACATCGGCAAGTTGGATTCCACCCGACATCGGATTCGTACCACCCTGGGCCTCAAAGGCTGACGAGTGATTAGGAATTCGATCGAGCCACCCACCCGACGTCCACCCCTGATACCCAAGAGTGTGGATCGTCAGGACGGTAGGGGAGGGCATCATCAACGAACCCCAGGGCTACAGCTGTGTGCCAGTCGTTGCAGTGAAGAACGTCAGGCCGCCGCCCGGTAGCCAGCGCCGCAACAGCAGCGGAGAACGCAAAGAAGCGGTCCGCGTTGTCCGGCCAGCCGCTTCCATCTGCGTCGACATACGGGTTCGGCCGGTTGATTCCTGGTACCTCAACAAGAGTGACCTCACCCGCTCCGTCATCGATTCCGCTTCTGGCTCGAGCACCGCCGACCCAAGCCGGCACGTCGAGCTCAAGGGATGTCTCATCCTCGAGCGGCGTTGAAAAGTAGTCGGGTAGCACGACTTCAACATCCACCCCGTCCCCTCGGAGTGCCGTGACCAAGCCAGCCGCCGCTTCTCCCAGACCACCGACGCGAACTAGCGGCGCATACTCGGCGGTGGCGAAAAGAATCTTCATCCTGTCGGTCCATTCTTCTTTCTGAGCAACACCACGGACCACTCCCCCCACATCCCCTGTCTCAGGGGACTCGACGGGGAGAGGGGCAGCAAGACCCATGGCCGAGTACAGCATGATCTCCCACTCGAGGTCGGCGAGTTCCTCTGGCATCGTGAAACGAACCGGCTCAGAGTGGGCGTTCAACAGAACGAGAAAGCTGTCGTCGACCACCCGTTCCCCCCTCTCATCCGACGTGGCAATTCCTCTTCCCATTGAGGTAGACGGCGAGGGATTTCGCGTAGCCGCGTTGCCAGGCGTCGTCGGACATGAGTGAGCCATCGGTGTTGTACCAGGCGATGTCGTCCATGTCGGAACCGGTCACACTCCGACCCTCGAACCATCGCCTGCGCCTGAACACCGGATGCTCCCGCCTTATCCGGATCAGTTCACGCGTGAAGGCAAGCATCTCTGTGTCCGCGCCCGTCCAGTCGTACCAGGAGATCTCGTTGTCCTGACAATACGCGTTGTTGTTGCCCTGCTGTGTCCTACCGATCTCGTCACCCCCCGGCAAGCATCGGTACGCCCTGGGAGAGCATCAGCGTGGTAAGCATCGCCCTCGCTCTGCGTTTTCGAAGAGCGACAATCCCATCGTCCTCCGTTGGCCCCTCGGCGCCGGAGTTCCACGACCGGTTGTTGTCGGTCCCATCGCGGTTGTTCTCGTCGTTGGCCTCGTTGTGCTTGGCGTCGTATGACACGAGGTCGCGCATCGTGAAGCCATCGTGTGAGGTGATGAAATTGACAGAGGCAACGGGACGTCTTCCGGCGAAGCCATAAAGATCAGAACTCCCCGTGAATCTCAAGGCGAAATCGGCGAGCGTCCACTCCTCACCGCGCCAGAAGTCGCGTACGCCGTCACGGTACTTGTCGTTCCACTCGCTCCACAGGGTCGGAAAGTGGCCAAGCCGGTAGCCACCCGAAGTGGCGTCCCAGGGTTCGGCGATCAGCTTTACCTTGCTGATGACCGGGTCCTGATGGATGAGATCCAGAAAGGCTGACCGCCGCCCATCGGGATAGTCCCGCGTGAGTACCGGTGCCAGATCGAAGCGAAAGCCGTCGACGTGCATCTCCTGGACCCAGTAGCGAAGGCTGTCCATGATCAGTTTGAGCACTTGAGCGTGCCCAACGTGCAAGGAGTTGCCTGTTCCCGAGAAGTCCACGTACTTTGCTTCGTCATCAGGATCAAGTCGGTAGTAGGTGCGGTTGTCGATGCCGCGAAACGACAGCAGGGGACCCAGGGGTCCGCTCTCGCCCGTATGGTTGTATACGACGTCGAGAATGACCTCGATTCCTGCGGCGTGCATCGTCTTGACGAGCGATTTGAACTCGCGGACCTGTTCTCCCCGGCTCCCCGAAGCTGAATAGGGGCCATGGGGAGCGAAGAAGCCGATGGAGCTATAGCCCCAGTAATTCGACAATCCTCTCCCCACCAATGAGTGCTCGGTCACGAAGTGATGGACAGGCAGTAACTCCACGGCAGTGATACCCAACTCGATCAAATGATCCACCACCGGTCTGCTGGCCATGCCAGCGTATGTGCCACGGATCTCGGCCGGAACATCGGGATGCAACTGAGAGATCCCCTTCACATGGGTCTCATAGATGATCGACTCATACAGCGGGCGACGCTGCGGTCTGTCACCCTCCCAGTCGAAAGCTTCGTCCACGACGATCGAGCGAGGCATGAACGGAGCGCTGTCGCGATCGTCTCGCAGATCTGGATGTCCGATTCGATAGGGCAGGATCACATCGGTCTGCTCAAAGACTCCATCGATTGCCCTGCTATAGGGGTCGAGAAGGAGCTTGTCGGGATTGTGGAAGAGACCATCATCGGGTGCCCATGGTCCATGGACACGGAGTCCGTATCGATGTCCGGGGTGTACGTCGGGAACGTAGCCGTGATGAACGAAACCGTTCATCTCGGGGAGCCTGAGCCGTGTCTCATGTCCGAGGTCATCGAAGAGGCACAGTTCAACACGCTCGGCGTGTTCGGCATAGACGGCGAAGTTGGTGCCGGAACCATCCCACGTGGCACCTTGTGGCTCAGATGAACCGGGCCAAATAAGCGCTGTCAAGAGGTCGAATCTCGCCGGTAGAGCCGCGTGTCGTAGTCATTGACCATCCGCGCAGCCGATACGAACGGGCCGAGGGATCTCCAGTTGTGTCTGACCTTCTCGAGCCAGGCCGCGCCTGGCGCTATCTCTCCTTCGTAGAACAAGGGAATGATCTCACCGGTAAACATCCGATAAAGTGAAGCAGCTTCCTCCTCATCACGCACGTCAGGGTTCTCGACATCCGAGATCTCGATCTTCCATCCGTTCATGCCGTCATAGCACTCATCCCACCATCCATCGAGCACGGAGAAGTTGAGCCCGCCGTTGAGCGCTGCCTTCTCGCCGCTTGTTCCAGATGCCTCGTTCGGTCGGATCGGGTTGTTCAGCCACACGTCACAGCCAGCGACCATCGCCCGCGCAACGGACATCTCGTAGTCCGGGATGAAGATGAAGCGGCCATTCGCCTCGGTGGAGCCAGCAAAGCTGACGACTCGATGGAGAACTCCCTTCCCCGGCTCATCGGCGGGGTGTGCCTTGCCTGCAAAGACGAACTGGACAGGACGCTCGTCGTCGGCGAGAAGCGCCGTCAGCCGGTCCATGTCCTTGAGCAGTAGATCCGCCCGTTTGTAGGTCGCAAACCTGCGGGCGAATCCAATCGTGAGGACATCAGGGTCGAGCCGGTGATGTGGGCCAACACGATCGGTGATCTCGCCTATCAGGAGTTCGCGTCCCTGTTTGCGCACATCACGGATTCTCTGATCATCGATGTCGACAACGCCGGCCCATGATTCACGGACCCCTTTTCCCCATCCGGGTCCCATTGCCCTCTTCGAACACTTCTTGAAGGGCGCTGTACACCCACGTCTTCACATGAACTCCATTGGTCACGGAGGTGATCTCGGACCCGCCACGCACACCAGTGAACATCTCCCTGCTCACGGAACCGTGGAGCTTCGAGACACCGTTGGCTCGACTCGACACGTTGAGGCAGAACGCGGCCATATTGAAGGTGTTGTCCTCACCCGGCATGTGCGCAAGATCGCAGAGCTCGTCTATCGAAACGTCATATCGGTCGGCCCACACTCCGAGATACCGGTTCATGAGATCTGTGGAGAACCGATCGATTCCTGCGGGAACCGGCGTGTGGGTTGTGAAGACGATCCTTGGGCGGACCGCATCGATGGCTTCGCCCAGTGCCAGCCCCCGGTTGATCTCCTCACCGATCAACTCGAATGCGAGAAAGCCGGCGTGCCCCTCGTTGAGGTGGTACACGGACGGTTCGTAACCCAGTTGGCGAAGGGCACGGACACCGCCTATTCCCATCAACAGTTCCTGTCTGATCCTGTGCTCGCGGTCGCCGCTGTAGAGACGATCTGAGACGCGTCGACCCTCCTCGTCGTTGAGGTCGAGGTCCGTGTCCAGCAGGTAGAGCTTTGTGCGGCCAACATCGGCTCTCCAGACTCGGGCCTTGACAACACGATCATCCATGATGATTTCGACGATGACGCCCATCTGCTCCAAACCAAGCGACCGTGGATCGTGTCGTTCGTAGTGCTCACGCTGCTGATCGTCGTGGATCGATTGATGGAAGAATCCGTCGCGATAGAACAATCCCACAGCGACGAGCGGAAGCTCCAGATCGCTGGAGGCCTTGAGATGGTCACCCGCAAGAACGCCCAACCCACCGGAGTACTGCGGAAGTGTTTCAGTGATGCCGAACTCGGGAGAGAAGTACGCGATCTGCGCGTTTGGAAGACGCTCTGGAACAGGTATCCGCGCGCGCGCCTCCTCGGTCTGTGTAACGAAGCTCTCGTCGTCGAGGTAGCGGTCGTAATCAGCGTCGGTGAACGCCAAAGACGCGTCGCCTCGGGTGAAGATGCTTCGTGTAGTCCGGAAATCGAGAGAACAGGTGTTGGGTGCGGCGATCCCAGGTCCACGAGTAGTTGCTTGTGACGGCAATCAGATCAGCTTCGAGTTCCGAGCGCGTGATGTTTTCGGCCAACTTCAATCCTTGATGCGAAGAATCCTCAATCTTATGCCTCAGGCGTCCGGTGGCACCAACTTCTGAGGCTCACCCGGAGCATTATCTCGACGATTGCGGATCGAACTCAAGTGATTGAGCAACGACATGATTTCGGCGTCGTCCGCGATCTCATCAAGGGTGCGCATGTACCTGATCCTCCAGTTGGGGCGCTCCCAGTCCGTACCTGGGATATTCTGGCGTCGTTCCTCCATCAGGAGATCGTCGACGCTGAACAGCGCCACAGCTGCATTGGATTCGGCCATCCATGCCATCAGCGCATCGCGAGTCATCTCGGGTCCGTCCGTCCCGAAACGCTCCTGTAGCCTCACAATTCCGTCGGCCCGCCACTCGCGCTCGTCGCGTGCACGCTTTTCGTCGAACACTCCCAGTTCAAGAAGATCCTCGATGTCATTGCCGTTCCACCATGCGGCAAACGCAGGCGTGTCATGGCTGGTCAAGGCCACGAGGTCGGATGATCGAGGTTCCGATTCGCCCTCCTTGGCCATCGCCATTCCGAGCAAGGAGTGCTGGTCAAGGCCGGCACGGATCTCGGGTGGGACTGTTCCCAGGTTCTCTCCAACAATTCCCGCCCGGGCGCGCACCGACTCAATGGAAATGATCGCGAACATCTCGTCGGTTGGTTGCATCACATAGGCGCCGTGCGTGGCACCAGCGCCGTGGGGCACCCACCAGGTCCGGTGGACACCCATGACGTGGTCGATTCGCAGGAGTCCCGCGACCGAGAGCTGGCGACGAATCGCCTTGCGGAAATTCTGGTGTCCATCGACACGAGCAGAGTCCGGGATGGAGGCCGGCAAACCCCAGTCCTGTCCCCCGTCGAATAATGCGTCCGGGGGCGCCCCAAGGCTTGCAGGGGCGAACAGATCAGGCGTGTCCCAGATATCGTATCCGTTGGGGTGGCATCCAGTGGGTAGATCGAGGTACATGTACTGACCCCGATCTCCGAGCTTCCGTGACAGATCAGCGAGCTGGGTCTGCATCAGCCACTGCATCGTCTCGTGATAGGCCACGCGGTCGCGAGGTGCATTAACCAATGCTGGCCATGCGCGCCAGTTCCGACCAGCCGTGTCTGCCATTGCCCTGAACTTTGCGTATCGATGCATCTCTGGCTCTGCCCGAAGGAAAGCATCGACCTGGGACCGCAACGCCGGGGTGGCAGAGACATGAGCTGAGTACGTGGCAAGGCTTGACCTGATCTCGTAGCCAGCCGCGCCATAGTCCACCCAAAGGTCCTCACTCTGGGTTGTTGGGGCAACGCCGCTCCATCCAGGTATCTCTGCGAAATCGACGAATATTTCATTCCATGCTCTGCGTGACGCAGGCGCATACGGCGATGGCTGATCAGGGAATGCGGCGAGGAGTGGAAGCGTGCCGACGACCTCGATACCCACATTGTTGCACAGGTCGGCGAATTCGCTCAGATCGTTAACGGTCCCAATACCCGCGTCAGGCGTTGATCGTCTCAGCGAGTAGGTGGGTGCGATCAATCCCGTCACATCATCGGGAGCCGGGTGCGCCCTCGTCGGTGCAGAGAAGACGTGGGAGGTGTGGCTGCCACCGTTCACCTCGAGTCTGTGGTACCCGGTCGGGAGCACGGCCCGTGTAGTCAGGGCCTGATCTCTCACCTCTACAGCGACTTCGGAGCCATCCTCGAGCACCAGGGTTATGTCTTCGACGCGGAAGTCAACACGGATGGAGGGAAGAACGCCATCCCATGCGACCAGCACGGGTTCGATAGCGGGACGGTCTTCGGCGATCTCGCGAGTGGCTGTCTCAATCGCCTCACGGGATCCCAGTTCGCGACCGGTCAGGGCTGAGAGCACCTCAAGAAGATCATCGGGGGACACCTGCTGAGACCTATTCCACGCATCAACCCAGTCGATGAGCACGCCGGCCTCGCGAGCAAGCCCCCATATCGCTTGCAGGTGTCCATCTTCGATCATCGAACCATTATCGCGTCGCCCTTGCGCGCAACACCAATACGTCCCCGCCCTGGTCCGCATTCCGTATGCTGGGTACGGGAGGGGAGACAGCAATGATTCTCGAACGCGAGACGGAACTTGCCCAGATCGCCGAGCTACTGGACGGAATAGAGTCTTCTGGTGGGCGTGTGATGTTGGTGCGTGGCGAGGCGGGGATAGGCAAGAGCACACTCATCAACCGAGTCCTTGCCGATTCACAGGATACTGCGCACACGCTGTTGGGTGCGTGCGATGACCTGCTCACGCCTCAGCCCTTCGGACCCATATGGGACATCGCGCGAGAAGAAGCATCACTTGCTCAGCCGCTCGCAAACGGAGACCGCAGGGCAGTCATGGAGGCTGTGCTTGATCTCCTGACGCGTTCTCTGCGACCAACGGTCCTGGTTCTCGAGGATACGCAGTGGGCTGATGAGGCGACGCTCGATCTCATCAAGTTCATCGGCCGGAGGATCACTCGGACAAATGGAGTCTTGATTCTCACGTATCGTGATGTCGAAGTTGACGCGGAGCATCCTCTCCGTCAGGTGATCGGCGACCTCCCTCCTGGGAACCTCATACGCATGCCACTCAGCCAGCTCTCAGCGCAAGCCATTGCATCGATGGTCGAAGGTGATTCCTTCGACATCGGGGACATACTCGCACTCACAGGCGGCAACCCGCTCTTCGTGACTGAGGTTCTGGCGTCAGGTACGGACGGCGTGCCGCTCTCCGTCACGGACGCAGTGCTGGCCAGGGCACGCAAACTCACGCCCGAAGCAAGACAGGTCCTTGACCTCGTATCCGTCGTGCCAGGGAGACATCGAGCGGTGGCTGGTCGATGAGATCGTTTCGCCCACAGAGGACCAGCTTGCTGAGGGCGTCCGACAGGGCCTACTCCGTGTAGACCTTGAAATGGTTTCGTTCCCTCATGATCTTCAGCGTCGCGCGGTGGAGGGTTCCTTGGCCGACACCGAACGCCAGCGACTCAACCAGCTGATCCTCGAGCTGCTCAGGGAGTCGAGTGAACCTGCCAGGCTCGTGCACCATGCCACCGAGGCCGGGGACATCGAAGCTCTCGTCGAGTTCGCACCGCAGGCAGCCAGAGCAGCCATGGCGATCGAGAGCACCACAGAAGCCGTTGCACACTTTCGTACGCTCGAACCCTATCTCGACAGAATCGAACTTCCCGAGAGAGCGGCCGTACTGAACGACTGGGCCATCCAGGAGTATTACGCCGACAATGCCGACACTGTCGACCTCTTCGATCGAGCGATCGGCTGCTATCGCCTGGCGAAGGACGATCGCGGGCTGGCTCGTGCGCTGACGTTTTCCGGACGCGCCAACGCTACCCACGCACGCCCCGTGGAGGCAATGCTGTATGCAAAAGAGGCGATCACGATCCTTGAACCGTACGGACCCAGCTCCGACCTGGCGCGGGCAATAGGCCATCTGGCTTTTCTTGAGTTCTTCTACACGGACAGAGATGAAGCGGTTCTGCCGCTCGTCGACCGCGCAATATCGGTCGCCGAGGAGGTCGGTGACCCCGAGACCATCACCAATACGCTCAACGTCAAGGCTCACCTCATCTTCAGCCGCGGCGACCCCGCAGGCATGACGCTGATGGAGGAGAGCCTCAGGAGAGCTCAGCAAGCTGGTGACCACTGGGGCGAAGTGAGGGCACTCAGCAACATGGCTGGCATGTACGGCGACGTGCGCGACATTCAGAGAGCAATCGACTTCGTACAACGAGCTCGCGACACGGCGGCGAGGTACGAAATCCGATCGGTCGAGACCGCCAGCCTTGCGGTGTACTGCGAGTTCCTACTCTGGAAGGGCGACTGGAGTGCGGCGGAAGATGTTGCCGGTGATGCCCTCAGAACGAGTGCCCACAACGAGCAGACCGCACTTCGAGTCCTCGGTACGATCCAGGCTCGCAGAGGACGCAACGAAGCTCGTGCCACGATCCTGGACATGTGGACGATCGTGGAACCTGAAGAAGGTGCCACGATCGTTGACACCGCAGCCACGGCCATAGCCGAGTACCTGTGGTTGTCGGAAGAGGACAACCCAGCCCTGGTCCGCCGACTTGAGGAAGTTCTCGCCGATGGTATCTCGCTCGGAACACCGTGGCCAAGCGGTGCTTTCGCATTCTGGATGTGGAAACTAGGCCTACTCGATGAGGCTCCCGAGGGCACCGCAGATTTCTACGGGTGGATCATCAAGGGCGAGTATACGAAATCAGCCGAATTCTGGCGCGAGAGAGGGATCCCGTATGAGGAGGGCCTAGCCCTGATGCACGGCGACGAACCAGAGCAGATCGAAGCGATCCGGATCTTTGAGAACCTCGGAGCAACAGCGACCGCTAACAAGGTCAAACAGGCGCTCATGAATCAGGGCGTGAAGGTGCCTCGCGGCAAATCCCAGAAAACGAAAGATCACGCCGCAGGATTGACCGCACGACAAGACGAAGTCCTCAGACTCCTCGCGCGGAATTTCAGCAACACGGAGATCGCGGACGAGCTCTTTGTGTCGCAACGAACAGTTGAGAATCACGTGTCTGCGATCCTGATGAAGCTCGACGTGCCCAATAGAGAGACTGCCGTCGAGTCAGCAAGGGCGCACGGAATCCTCGAACCCGCATAGAGAAACTCAAATCTGAGTGTTCATCCACCGTATGTGGGTACTGGTGCGGATCAGCGATGGATACTCAGCAACCGTGTTCGCCCGCGGTCTCGAACCCGGAGGCGTCTACACGTTCTGGTGCGTGTCGCCCTACGAGTTCACCAACGACGGCCCAGTGATCCCCGGCAGTGTGTTCGTAGCAAGGGGAGCCGGACTAGTCGTCGGAGACGATGGCACGGCACGGATTCAGATGACTGCGTACGTTGGCCAGCCCGGAATAGCCGGCCTCCCTCCTCTGATGGGGGCCACGTGGCGTGATATGAAAGACCCCCTCACCTCGATCGTCCGGGTCGAGATTGCATATCACGGCCAAGCGAGCGACTCGGCGAATGACGCGGAGCTCAACGAATGGCTCTCTGACTTCTGGACGGGAACAGTCTGCCCCGATGGGGGAGCGAACCTCGCACTTCGGAGGAACCGCCATGAAAGTTGCTGTCACCGGAGCGACTGGATTCGTCGGATCTGAAATCGTCAGAGTTCTTCTCGACCGCGGGTACACCGTGCACGGGACCGTTAGGGACCCAGAGAACAAAGCCAAGGTCGCTCCGCTTCTCGAACTGGATGGTGCGTCAGACAGGCTCGAATGTTTCAGGGCAGATCTGTTGAGTAGCGATGGATTCGCTGAGGCCTTCGAGGGATGCGACATCGTCATGCATGTCGCGAGCCCATACGTCGTTGACGTAGATGACCCTCAGAAAGATCTTGTCGATCCAGCACTCATCGGAACAACCAACGTCCTGAAGGCGGCAGACACCGCCGGTGTCGAGAGAGTGGTTGTGACATCCTCAGCAGCCGCTATCACGGATGAACCTGAGGATCGGGTCTACGCGGAGGCCGATTGGAACGAGAAGTCCTCGCTGACCCGCAATCCCTACTACTACAGCAAGACTCTGGCTGAGCGCGCCGCATGGGATTTCGTAGAGAACGAATCCCCATCGTTCGATCTCGTGGTGATCAATCCCACGGGAGTGATCGGACCGTCCATCGGATCGGGTCTCAGCACCACAAGCAAGGTGATCGCAGACCTTCTCAACGGCGGCGTGTACCCAGCGATCATCGATATGACCTTCCCCTATGTCGATGTAGGGGATGTTGCCGAGGCCCATGTTCGAGCCGCGGAGAACCCCGACGCCGCAGGCCGCTATATCTGTTCAAACGAACTCGTGTCCATGCAGCGCACCGTAGACGTGCTGAGGGAGAATGGGTTCGGAATCTACAAGCTGCCGAAGATGAACCTGACATCGAACCTTGCGTCAGCCATCGTGAAACAGCTCGCCCGTTTCCAACAGCCAGGCTCCCGATCGTTCATCGAGACGAACCTCGGCAGAACGCTCGCGCTCGATACATCGAAGATCCAGGACGAACTCGGGATGGAGTCCAGGGACATGGACACGTCCATTGTCGAAACCGCATATGACCTCATTGCCTGGGAGCACGTGAAGCGACGTGACTGACACAAGCGTCCTCGTCACACGACAACGATTTGATCAGTACTCTTTCGACATGATTGAACCCAACGACATATCAGATATTCGAGACAGTCTCACCTCTGAGCAGTATCACGTGACGCAGGAGGCGGGCACCGAGGCGGCGTTCTCGGGCAAGTACTGGGATGAGAAGCGATCAGGCACCTACATCTGTGTCGTGTGCGGCGAACCGCTGTTCTCATCAGAGACCAAGTATGACTCTGGTTCCGGATGGCCGAGCTTCACCGCTCCGCTCGATGGCGCAAACGTGACAGAGCATTCGGACAGTTCCTTCGGGATGGTTCGCACGGAGAGCCAGTGCGGCAACTGTGGCGCCCACCTCGGACACGTGTTCCCTGACGGGCCTGGTCCGACCGGTCTTCGGTACTGCATGAACTCTGCGTCGTTGAACCTCGAGATGGATGACGACGAGGCCTCGTAACCTCTTCAGAACGGCCAGGACACGGCAATCCACACCAGGCCGACCATCACGGCAAGTATGCCCGAGCCCAACATCAGTCGTTTCACCCACACGGTCCCTGAACGCGCCGCAAGCGCGCCCACGCCATAGGAGAACGCACCCATCGCAACGACCGACGCGACGAGATAGGCGAGCAGATACATGATCGCCTGAGTTGTAGGAAGGGCGAGGGCCGGAAGTACGCCGAATAGGTGGCCGCCACCCGCCATGCCGTGGAATATTCCAACACCAAGTGCGGCATGGTGATGCGACTGGTCACCCGGGTCATGTGCGTGAAGATGCTCATGTGCCGTGTCGTCGTGTGTATGGCTATGGCCATGGATATCGACGGTACGTGACCTCCAGATCGCCCAGATGCCAATCCCGACGAGGAGGAACCCAACAAGGAATTCAGCCCAACCGGACCACGCCTGGAGATCGACGAAACCACGGAGTACAAGACCAATTCCGCCAATGATGAGCACACCGATTCCATGCCCGAGCCCCCAGAACATGCCCGTCCTCGTCGCGTTCGAAGGACTCTCAACCGCAGCGGGAGCAAGAGCGGCAAGATGGTCCACGCCGGAGAACACATGAAGTCCACCGGCGGCGAGCCCTGTCAGAATCGGGATCATTCGGGCACGATACCGATGTCAGGATTCCTTGCGACTGGTGATCCAAGCGCCGAGAAGCACCAGCGCCGCACCAGCTATTGCGATCGGCTGGATCGTGTCGCCTCGGACGATCACGCCCAGGGTGATGGCCACGATCGGCACAAAGTAGATGGCGACGGAGCCCCTCGGCCCGCCAACTCTGCCGACGAGTGTGGTCATCAGCACAAACGCCACGCCGGTTCCGAGTACACCAAGTGGGATCATCGCGATCGCTGAGGGCCATGCCCACGTCGAGCCGGGGATCTGAATGAGACCGAATGGGACGACGATCACAAGGGCAGCCAGAAGAGAGTTGAGCAGAACGGGCAGCGCCCCGTACTTCTGCTGCAGCGGGACCGCCAGATTTGTGGATAAACCGTAGAGCACAACCGCTACCACAACGAGCATCGTGCCCAGCGCTGTGCCCGACGACTCGGCCAAACCTGGCGCTGAGATGGCGAGAATCCCGATGAATCCGATGCCGATACCAAGTAGCTGACGCCACCCCGGCAACCGTCTCAACAGGATCGTGGCAAACGCGGCAGACGTGATCGGCACCGCACCGTTCAACATGCCCGCAACCGACGAGTCGATCCATTGCTGAGCAATGGGGAAGATCATGAGCGGGATCCCAATCCAGATGATCCCGAGAACGAACACCCTTGACCGATCCTGGCGATCGATGCCAGCTCTCGCCTTTGGAATCAGTGCCAGCGTGATCGCACCCAGACCGACTCGGGCGAGCGTTATGACGCCAGGATTGAATGCGTCGAGTCCAATCGCCATAAACACGAACGACGAACCCCAGATAAGAGCAACGCCGGTGAGCAGGCCCCACTCCGCCACACCGAAGGCACCCTGATGTGTGCCCACAGATGTGCTCGGCAGACTCGTGTCTCTGCGGTTCGTGTCAGATGACATTCGAGGAGTGTACGAAGCGGCGCCGTCGTCTCGGAGCCTCTGGCAGAATGCGCACTATCCATACACGAACGGAGTCTCCTTGAACCAGAATGAACAACTGATCGAAACGTTCTACAAGGCATTCCAGCAGCGAGATGCAGCGGCGATGACTGCATGCTACGACCCGTCGATTCATTTCTCTGACCCGGTGTTTGCGAGCCTTCACGGACTTGACGCCGATGCAATGTGGGCGATGCTCTGCGAGCAGGGAACCGATCTCAAGGTTATGTACAGCGATATCAGCGCAGATGATCAGACCGGAAGCGCCCATTGGGAGGCGACGTATACGTTCGGGCCAACGAGCCGAAGGATCCATAACAAGATTGACGCGATGTTCGAGTTCCAGGATGGCAAGATTGTCAGACACGTCGACAACTTCGACCTATGGAAGTGGTCGCGCATGGCCCTCGGGTTCAGCGGCACCGTTGGAGGCTGGCTGGGCCCGGTCCAGACAAAGATCCGCGAAACAGCCAATCGTGCGCTGACAAAGTACATCGAAGGCCATCCTGAGTACCAGGAGGAACCCGGGTAGACCTTGGCCTCACGTCCTCGCACTGACAGGATCCACGCACTCAACCACGAGATCGATAACGGCGGAGTTCGTCAGAGCAGCGAAGTGGTTCGTGCCACCAATAACCGTGACGCTCGAAGGGGACACATTCCCGCCCGTCGAAGCACTCGTAGGACGCACAACCAGGTCACCCACTACAAAGCCGACCAGACTCGTCGGGTCTGATGTTACAACCGCCGCCACGCAGTGGTGGTTGACGTTCGGAGGCATCTTCGCGGCATTCACGTCGATCATCCCGTGACGAAGATCTTTGATTCCGGCGCTGCGGGAATCCAGAAAGCTGGCGAGCGGTCGAGTCGAATCCGCGATCGAGAGGGCCGACGAGATAGCGTTGACCCCCTTCTCGATCGGAGTACCCCGATATGGTGTCGCCACGGCCACAACGTCGCTCACACGCGCCAGCCACGCCCAGCCCTCGCGTTCAGCAACGGCACATGTGCTGTGAATCAGCAGGCCGCCCATCGAGTTCCCGACCAGCACAATCGATTCGACCGGAACAGGCCAAGCCGCGCACGTGGCATTGAGCATCGAAGCGAATTGCTCGGCGTTGTCCGAGATCTCGCGACCCGAGTTGTAGCGAACGCTCAACACCGTCAGATGGGGACGAGTCTCGAGCAGTTCGATGAGACCCGGGGTGCTGTCGCTCCCGCGCCAGCAGTCCTGCGATTCGAAAAGACCATGAACCAGCACGACCAGGTGAGGCGTCGCTTCTGCTGGAACACGATCCAGCCCTGACGTGTCAGTAACGACGTCACCAGCACTGTCTGTGATCTCCATGGAGATCTCGAGGCCATCACTGAAAGGACCGAGATCATCGCCCCACAGACCGTTGACAATCGCCTGACCCTTCAGCGACACCGGCGCATCGGTACGTACTCGATGGTCGATGGCCACCCCGAGCGCTGCGGCGCCAAGCCGCACTGATCCATAGGCACCGCTCAAGACCGCATCGTGGATCCATCCCACAGTTCTGCCGGACGTTCCTGCTGCGGCGAGCCACGGACGTGAGATCGCCATGTGGATCCCCTCGATCGGTGCCACGACCCGTTGAACTGCCATCGCAACGCTATTACCAAGACTCATGCCGGAGGACTCTAGGCCTTTCCGCCGTCGTCGAGGATCGCGAGGACCTCGCCGAGCCATTCGATCGACTCTCTCGTGATCGGGTCTACAACGAGTTGCACTTCATCAACACCCAACTGGGCGAGTCCCATGAGGTGTTCAGCGATCATCTCCTGATCTCCTTCGATGGCAACGGATGTCTTCCGGTCCGCGCTCCCCTGACGCACAACGCTCTCTCGTCCCGGTGCGCATACGAATACGGCCAAGGACCGGCTGAGCGTTGCCGGTACGCGTTCAGCCTCCGCGCACGCGACATCGATTCTCGCGAGAAGCGCCTCGGCCCCTTCGAGTGAGTTGTCATACCAGGCATGCCATGCATTCCATCCATCTACATACGGAATGGTTGCTCGGAGAACCCTCGGCCCTTCGGACCCGATCATGAGAGGGATTCCGCCCCCTCTAGCGGGCGGAACAAGCTCGCAGTCCCTGAGCGTGTAGAACTCACCTTCGAAGTCGATTGCGCCGACGGTGAGCAGCGTGCGAATAATCGTGAACGCTTCCTCGAATCGGCTGGCTCTGTGGTCGAACGGGATGCCGTAGGCGTCGAACTCGACCTGATTCCATCCCGCTCCGAGACCGAGAATCAGACGGCCATCCGAGATCTCGTCAACAGTGACCGCCTTCTTCGCCAGCATTGCAGGACTGTGGAACGAGGTTGCTGCAACAAGTGGCCCGATCTGCACACGATCGGTTACCGCGGCGATCGCCGCCAGCATTGACCACGCCTCCCACGGACCCTTCGATTCGCCATCCCCCTTGTAGAGCAGATGATCGCCCACCCAGAGGGAGTCGAACCCAACATCTTCGGCCGTCGTAGCCATGTCGCGCACTTCGGGCCACGTGACGACTCTCTCGACCTCCGGCAGCTGCACTCCTACCCGTAAAGAGCGACTCACAAATTCTTCCTTCCCGTCGCAGAACACCAGCGTAGACCCGCACGCTCCGCGGTAGGGTGACGGCCATGGCTGGCACAGAACACAACACGGATTCCAAGTGGTACGCGCTTGGTGTCGACACGGTGATCAATAGGCTCGGCTCGAACCTCGAGCTTGGTCTCACCGATGACATAGCAGCGAAGCGGCTGATTGAGTATGGGCCGAACGAACTGCGCTCTGAACCTCCCCCCTCGCGCCTCAAGGTCGCTCTGGGTCAAGTCGTCGACCCGATGAACCTGATGCTTGTCGCAGTCGCTGTTGTCAGCCTGGTGATTGGTGAGATCTCCACCGGGATCCTCATCGCGGTCCTTGTACTCGTCAATGTGGTGATGGGAGCCCAGCAGGAGTTGAAGGCGAAGGCCGCAGTCGACGCTCTGGCGAAACTCCAGGTTCCTATGGCGCGCGTCATCCGAAGCGGCAACACTCAGAAAGTGGATGCCTCGGAGATCGTGCCGGGCGATGTCGTCCAGATCGAGGCGGGGCGATCTCGTGCCAGCCGATGCCCGCATTGCACGATCGGCCACACTTGAGGTGCAGGAGGCAGCGCTCACCGGCGAGAGCGCTCCAATCGCGAAGGATTCCACAACACTTACCGACGACGATGTGGTGCTCGCTGACCGGACGTCGATGGTCTACCAGAACACCTCGGTCACGAGAGGGACGGCGACCGTGATTGTGACGGACACCGGTATGTCAACCCAGATGGGCCGGATTGCAACAATGCTGACCTCAGTCGACCGAAAGAGATCACCGCTGCAGCGCGAACTCGACAGTCTCACGAAGATCCTCGGCGTGATCGCGTGGGGCGCCGTGGCCATCATCGTGGGAATCGGGCGCAGTGCGTGACTCGAAACCTCCGAACTCCTACTTCTGGGAACCGCAATGGCAATCTCGGCCATCCCAACCGGCATGCCGACGTTCGTCCAGGGCATCCTGTCGTACGGGTCCAACCAACTCGCAGAAGCGAAGGCCGTTGTGAAGAACCTCACAGATGTTGAAACGCTCGGCTCAACAAGCGCCATCAACACCGACAAGACCGGCACGCTGACAATGAACCAAATGACGGCAAGCCGGCTCTATCACGACGGTAGTTGGTTCACCATTGAAGGCAGCGGCTACAGCACGTCCGGCGAGATTCGAGGAGTCGCTGGCGAGTCCGATCACAATTTCACCCGGATGGCGTATGCCCTGGTACTCGACTCGGATGCGGTCGTCGCCGATGACGGCACGCTGATCGGCGATCCAACCGAGGGCGCTCTCGTTGTTCTTGCAGCCAAACTCGGAGTCGACGCACAGGAGACGCGAAGGGCGTATCCGAGGTTGGCCGAGGTTCCCTTCGACTCAAGCTACAAGTTCATGTCCACGCTCCACAGGGTCCCATTTGAGGGTGAGGACCGTCTGATCCTGCTGACCAAGGGTGCACCAGACGTGGTGATCACTCGGTGCTCCACCTCGTCAACCGTCGATCGTGGCTCCGTACCAATCGCGGAATCCCGGCCCGACATCGACGCGGCGAACGTGGAAATGGGGTCTCAGGGTCTGCGCGTACTCTCCCTTGCGGCGCGGCTTATCGATACTTCCGACGAAGATGCAGCGCTGGCCGACCCCATGTCTTTCGTAGTGGATCTCCAGTTTGTGTCGTTGATCGGAATCATTGATCCTCTCCGACCGTCGGCCAAGGAAGCCGTACGTCTCGCCAAGGGCGCAGGTATCGAGGTACGGATGATCACGGGTGACAACGCCGTCACAGCCATGGCGATCGGCCAGGAACTAGACCTCGGTGCAGGAGCGATCAGCGGCAGCGAGTTCAAGGCTATGTCGGACGACGAAGTGATTGAGTCCTTGGATGGGCTGCACGTGTTCGGAAGGGTAACCCCGGAGGACAAGCTCAGGCTGGTCCAACTCATGCAAGGCCAAGGGATGATCGTTGCGATGACGGGGGACGCGGTCAATGACGCTGCAGCTCTCAAGCAGGCAGATATCGGCGTTGCCATGGGATCAGGATCTGAGGTCACCAAACAGGCAGCGAAGATGATCCTCACGGATGACAACTTCGGAACGCTTGTGCACGCTGTTGAACTCGGTCGAAGCATCTACCAGAAGATCGTCCTGTATGTCCGGTACCAGATGTCCCAACTTCTTTCGCTCGTCTTCCTCTTTCTCACCGCGAGCGTGTTCAACATTGCAAGTGGTGTGGCCCTCACGCCAATGATGGTTCTGTTCCTGAACTTCCTTGTTGCATCCGCTCCTGTGATCGTGATCCTGCTCGAGCCGGTCAATCCCGGGCTGATGAACATCCCGCCTCGAGACCCCTCACAGCGCCTAACCAACAAGCATGAGATCGTCAGATGGTTGATCTACGGATCGACGCTGTTCCTCGTCACGCTGGTGCCACTGATCTGGGGACCCGATGAGCCTTCGGCCGCCCACGCCACAGCCTCGATGACCATGGCGTTCGCGGTGATGGCCTTCGGCCCACCCCTCCCCGGCCTCGCCGTCAGACGCGACCCCGGGCCTGCGTTCCCTGTCTCTCTCAGGACCGTTGGAGTTCTCCTCATACCTGTTGCGCTCACCGTCATTGCGACGCAGTGGGCAGTCCTGCAGCGCATGCTCGGAACCCAGCCTCTCACCGGCGAGCAATGGATCGGGTCTGTCGCACTGGCTGCCATAGCTTTCGTCGTAATCGAAGTTGAGAAGCTGCTCAGAAGACATCGGTCAGCCCACGACGTCGAACCGGCAGATCCCATGGTGGTACTCCACGGCAGTTCAGTCCCAGTCGGGGATGCGCTGGCTACGCCTGACTCCGTGCGAACGCGTCGTACGCCACGCCCTCGGTGCGCAGTCAGCCAGCAGGCGGAGGCCGTTCGGAGAGTTCGGCCTGGGCTGCCCGCACGGCCTCCGCGACGGTGAGGTGGATGTGATCATCACCGATCTCATCCAGCACGCCGAAACGAGACGCCACCTTCTGTGCGGATCCGTGGAGTCGCGCCAACCGCACATCCACGTCGCGTTCGCGCAGTTCACTCACCAACTCCGAGAGACGAGCCGCGCCGGTCATGTCCATGTCTGCCATCATTTCGCAGTCGATCACTACGACGCGACAAGGCGGATCCGATTGATAGAGCATCTCAACAACAGAATCGGCGAAGGAATCCGCGTTCGAGAAGATCAGATCGGCATTGAATCGGTGCACAATGACCTCAGGTGTCTCTGCAGCCTCAGGAAACTCCTCGAGAGATACATAGGTATACCGACCGCCCACATCGACATGTCCCAGTTCGGTTGATGTCGGGAAACTCGCTCGATAGATCAGTATCAGCAGGGAGAGCACGATCCCGATCAGGATCCCTTCGAGGACGCCGAACAGCAGCACGCCAACAAGTGCAAACGATGCAGCCCAGAAGTCTTCCTTCCTCACGATCCACATACGCTTCAGCTTGTCAAAATCAATCAGGTTCCACACAGCGTGCACAACGATGGCACCAAGAGTCGCTTCCGGCAGGTTGAAGAACAACCCGGTGAGAAAAAGCAGGGTGATGATCGTGAGTATCGCCGCCACGAGCCCAGCCATCTGTGTCTTCTGCCCGGCACCATCCCCCGCAGCAGTCTTGGAGAGTGATCCGTCGACCACAAAGCCCTGCGAAATCCCGCACCCAGGTTTGCGACCCCGAGCCCGATCAACTCCTGGTTCGCGTCCACCACGTAGTTGTGCTTCCTGGCGTACGTCTTCGCAGCTGCAAGGGACTCGGCGTATGCCACGATGGTCACGGCCAGCGCTCCCAGAACGAGGTCTCCCAGCGGAACACCCTCAGGCCACGCGGGGATCCCCAACGGGGGAAGGCCTGCAGGAATCTCTCCCACGATGTGGATGCCGAGATCTTCGAATCCGAACATCGCTGAGAGCAGGATGGATCCGATCACAACCGTCAACGCAGCAGGAATGCGCGGTGTGTACTTGTGCATCAGGAACAGCACAGCCAAGGACACGAATCCAACAATCATCGTCGGCACATCCCAATCTGGGAACTGCCGCAGAATCGATCCGAACTCACGAATCGTGTTGGAGCCTTCCGACTCGATGCCGAACATCTTGTCAAGCTGTCCTACAGCAATGGTGATGGCCAACCCAATGATGAAGCCGTCGAGTACGGGTCTTGCCATGAAGTTGGAAACCCACCCCATCCGCGCGAGACCAAGCACAACAAGGACGATCCCCGTGACGATGGCCAACCATGAGGTGACGGTCCAGAAGTCAGCGCCCGAGGCGGCCACAATACCGCCGACCACAGAGGCCGACACGATAGCGACAGTCGAGCTCGGACCCACAAACAACTGTCTCGATGTACCAAAGATGGCGTATCCCGCCAGTGCCAGAGGCGCCGCGTACAAGCCCGCCTCCGGCGGCACTCCAGCTATCCCGGCGTACGCCATTGCCTCGGGGACGAGCAGCGCCCACACCGTGATCCCCGCTATCAGATCCCATCGGAGGTCATCTCCCCACCGGTAGCCCGGGAGCCAATCCAGAATGGGGAGGTACCGCTGCAGAAGGCTCTTCTGAGCGGGTTCCTCAATTGCCACGGATCATCTCCTGAGCTCGCTGGACCGAGGAGGACGGTACCACCGCACGTTCGTCTCTCAATCTCAGGCGGTCGATCGCCATGTAGAGGAGGCTTGCCAGAACAAGCGATGCAGCGGCGATCCAGAGCGCACGAGGGATATGGAACCGTTCCGCAATCTGGGCGAGGCCGAGACCCGTTATCACAACCCCCAACTGGAAGCTGAGTGACCATCCCGAGAGCATCGTCGCCCTCTCAGATGCGCTCACTCCAGCGTGGAGAATCTGCTGGGAGAACGGGTGAGCGAAACCAGAGATGGCGTGGATGCCGAGAAAGAATGCTGCACCCACAATCACCGTGGACGACAAGGAAAGCCCAATGATTCCCAAACTCGCCAAGAGGAGAGATACGGCACCGACTTGACCCGGGTGGATGCGCCCACCCTCGGGTACCTTGCTCGCGATACCTGAGCCCACCGCCGCGGCGAAAGCGAGGCCAAAGGCGAGCAAGCCGAAGAGTCTCGTAGCTGATGCCGTGCTGTCGACCATCTCCCGGAACATGGGTTGGTAGAAGAGTTCCACGGAGGAGAATGCCAGTCCCATGAGGACGCCAGCACCGAGCAGCAGGCGAATTGCCCCTGGACGCCGCGCAACGTCAAGAGCACGCCGCACCACGACGGGACCATCCACGACTGCGCTCCGGAGGCTTCGATCAACCGGCCGCAGCTCACTCATCAGGCCAGCAACGGCGACCGCGCCTATGCATGCTGCCACGGCTGCCAGAAGGGGAGGTAGCCGGATCGCTGAAATCACGGCACCGTCCGAGGCGATCCCGGGAATGAAGGTAATCAATGTCACGGAGAACGAACCGAGAGCGATGCTGAGGGCGCCAGCTGCCTCGGCACCCGCAAGCCCAGATCTTATAGGTGCATCTGGGTCGATCCTGTGCGTCGTGTCAAGGTACCGAGCTGCAAGCGGACCCGACGAGAGCGCTCGACACACGACACCCACAACCCCACCGATGACGAACAACGCAAAACTGTCACTGGCAAACCAGACGAAAGCCATGACTGCTTGGAGAAGGGCTGCCGCTATAAGAACTGGCCGACGACCGAACGAGTCAGCAAGACCTCCCGTTGGAAGCTCCAACAGCACTGTTGTGAGTCCGTAGGCCGTGTAGACCACGCCGATCTGCGCAAGGTCAAGGCCGCGCTCAACCCCTGTGAGAACGAATACGGGTAGCAGGAATCCGATTGGAAGCCAGAGCGTGAATGTGAGGAACCAGAAGACTCTTGCCACGGAACGTTGGGTCACGACTTCTCCTCCTTCACTGCCTCAACCAACGCCGCGCTGGAATCCGAGAACGGGAACGCGACGAGATGCACACGCACTGCTTCTGCGTCAGCAGGTACAACACTCCTCCCACGCGCGGCCAGTCTTCCGATCAGAGACCTGATGCCACCAATCAACTCGGCTAGTTCGTCCGAACTGAGCTGAAGCAGGTAGTCGTCGCTGGCTGAAGCATCGGTCCACTCGGTCCCCCAATCATCCTGGCTCCCAATCCACTCAACGACTTCAGCTTCACGCAGGCGCGAACCCAGGCGCATGACCTCGTCGATGAGAGCTACCGCGTCGGCGTCCTCCTTCATTTGGGACCGTTCCAGTATTGAGTAGTCGTGAGTTGCCTTCCAGAACCGCTGGCGGGTCGTCCCGATGTCGGGAACCTCGACAACAAACCCATGCCGTTCCAGCTGTCTCAGGTGGTAGCTGGTGGCACCACTGTTCGTCCCCAGCTGTCGCGCAAGATCGCTTGACGTAGCGGGTCCATCCGCCCGCAAGATGCCGAGCATCCCGATGCGCAATGGATGGGCCAGCGCCTTGAGACTCGTGGGGGTGAGTTCGATCGCGTTGGCGGTCTCTTCATCTGACATGCAGGAGAGCCTACACGTGCATGGGTTTCTTTGCAAAGATATCTATGCATAGAGGAGAACGGCGCCCCAGTGTTCGATTTCGAGGAACTCCTCAATCAGGAGCGACACGCCGTCGGGTGATTCGAGACTTGGAAGGTGAGCGGTGTCCGCAATCCGGTGCAGTGACGCTCTGGGAATCTCGCGAGCCATCATGTCTGCAGCCGAGATCATATCCGTTCGGTCGAACTGCCCAATGATCAGGAGGGCGTCCTGATTGATCGAACTGAGATTCTCAGCTGCAAGCTGATCTGGCACGTGTCGAGAACCGCCGACCCAGCGAGGATGCTGCCCTGACAGGAGAACCCGAGACGCAATATTCCGCCATCCCAATCAAGACACTGCGATCCCGTATAGATCGCTGCGCCGCCTTCGCGATCAACGCTGGATCGGTGTCAATATGACTCAAGAGATACGGAGCGACGGTTGGATCGGCACTCACCGCATTGGTGCTCACTGTCGTATTCGGATTCATGGCGATCGATTCCGTGCTCGGGGCGATATACCCGGAGCGGCTGAGTTCTTCGTTCGCGAGAAGGGCCGGATCTATATCACTCACTGATACGTCGGCTTCGGCTCGGGTGGATGAGCGAACAGATGATTCGGTATCCTCGGTCTAGAATGGCTACTCACGAAAGGGAATCCTGATGCCAAAGAACTCGATACGTATAACGGCGATCGTCACGAGCCTCGTGATCCTCGTCAGCGCGTGCAGTTCGGATTCGTCATCCTCCGATGTCGACACGAGCGCCACCTACGAGGTTGTGTATCAAATCGTGGCGCCAGACATGACGAGCACGGAAATCACCTACACGTACAACGGGGGCAACGACATCTTCCGCGACGTGGTCGACCTGCCGTTCAAGGAGACCTTCCAGATGAATCTCGGCGATATCGTTGATCTCGGTGCCAAAACCGACGGCAGCACTGCCACATGTCGCATCCTGATTGACGGTGTCACGTACCGCGAGAGCACCGAAACAGACGGTAATTTCCCGGTCTGTCAGGGAACAGTGCAGCCGGTTGAGTAGTCAGCCGTCCTAGAACTTGGTCACGCGACGGATTGATCGGCGCTCTTGGCATCTTCAGACCGTGCGCCAGATTGTTCGATTCACGACGTTCTCCAATGCCTCCTGTCGGCCTGAGACTGGTGAGGGGTTCAGCTCTCCAGACGAGACTCTCGCCGCAAGACCCACGAGGTCGATATCACCGTCCAGAATACCTTCACCGAGATCGCCGCTCCACCCGGAGTAACGAGCCTCTATGGCTTCCTCCAGTTGCCCATCCTCGATGAGTTGGGCTGCAACGAGGAGTGACATGGCAAGTGTGTCGATGCCCCCGATGTGGCCGTGGAAGAGGTCGTGGCGATCCATCGATTGGCGACGGAGTTTCGTATCGAAATTGAAGCCACCGGTGTCGAACCCCCCGCCTTTGAGGATCTCGTATACGACAAGGCTCATTTCCTCGACAGAATTGGGGAACTGGTCCGTATCCCAGCCGTTCTGGGCGTCACCGCGGTTTGCGTCAATGCTCCCAAAGATCCCGTTCTCGATGGCGTAGGCAACCTCGTGATGGAAGCTGTGCCCCGCCAGAGTTGCATGGTTTCCCTCGATATTGACGAACAGCTCGCCGAGCAGGCCGTATCGTTCCAGGAAGCCGTGCACCGTTGCAGAGTCGTAGTCGTACTGATGCTTGGTCGGCTCCTGTGGCTTCGGCTCGATGAGGAGGGCGCCCTCGAATCCGATGGAATTCTTGTAATCCACGACCATGTGGAGGAAACGCGCAAACTGGTCGGACTCCTGTTTCATACGGGTGTTAAGGAGCGTTTCATACCCTTCGCGCCCGCCCCACAGGACGTAGTTCTGGCCACCAAGGCGCTGTGTGGCGTCAAGTGCGTTCTTCACCTGCGCAGCGGCGTAGGCGAACACCTCAGGATCCGGATTGGTCGAAGCACCAGCAGCGAATCTGGGATGGCTGAAAGCATTCGTGGTTCCCCACAGCAGCCCGATGCCTGTCTCTGCCATCTTGCGCGAAGCGTACTCGACCATCGTCTCGAGATTCCTCGTGGAATCGGCGAACGTGTCACCTGCAGGTGCAATATCGATGTCGTGGAAGCACCAGAACGGCATGCCGAGCTTCGCGAAGAACTCAAAAGCTGCATCCATCTTCATCTTGGCGGCGAACATCGGATCAAGGGCTGGATCATTCCAGGGCCGGTCAAACGTGCCGTCACCAAAGACGTCGTTACCTGGCCATGAGAATGAATGCCAGAAGCACACAGCGACGCGGAGCTGCTCTTCCATTGTTCTACCGAGCACGACCTTGTCCGCGTCGTAGTAGCGGAACGCAAATGGGTTGTCCGATGCGGGACCCTCGTATGGGATCTTGTCCACTCCGGTGAAGAACTCAGCCATGGCCGCCCTCTCAGTCTCGATATTCGTCGCGAGGCCGCGTACAATGTGTAAGCGCTTACATCAAGCGTAGCAGCCGACAATCGCCTGCCGATGGTCCGCCAGCCAAATGGGAGCAGACGCTATGACAGTCAACGGGACGACAAGCGATATGCGAGATGTGAGACGCCTCGTGGCGATCACATGAGCGCTGCTGGCACCTCTTGGACCGTTGACGCGCACGAAATTGATCTTGGTCCCGTCAAGATATCGGTCGCAACCAATGCAGGACCGAGGATTCTGTCATACACGGTTCCGGGTGGGCCAGAGTTCTTCGCCTCCCTCCCCGGTTCTGGTATCGAGCTCCCAGAGGAGGAGTTCTTCCGTTTCCTCGGAGGACACCGTCTGTGGCGCTCGCCCGAGATTCCTTCGATCACGTATCAACCGGATAGCTTCGATGTCACGCGCACCGAGGCCGTCGACGGTGTCGACCTGATAGGCCAACCCGACGGTGATGGCGTGACCAAGCAGATCTCGGTCCGCCAGGAGGGCGTGTACACCGTTGTCCGCCATCGGCTGGTCAACAACGGTCGAGATGCCGTCCGCACCGCGCCCTGGGCCATCACACAGATGACGCTCGGCGGAACCGCAGTGCTTCCCCAGACCAGAGGACCTGTCGATGAGGACGGTGTGCTCCCAAACAGAACCCTCATCCTGTGGCCGTACACGGACCTCGACGCTCCAGAGTTCAGCTTCGAAAGCTCAGCCATCATCGTTTCTGGAAGTGAGAATCCTGCGAAGGCGAAGATCGGTCAGCCGAATCGGAGGGGTTGGATGGCGTACATCCTCGGAACACACATCTTCATCAAGTGGTCCAAGGTGCACGACGACAACGCCGCCTATCCGGACCTTGGCGCATCATCCCAGTGCTACAGGGACGACCGTTTCCTCGAACTTGAATCCGTTGGGCCCATCGCCGCTCTCCATCCGGGTCAGGAGACTATCCACACCGAGATCTGGCGGATCATTGACATCGACGGCCGACCACTCGACGCCATACTCGACGCATTACCAGAGACACCCGAACGGGACACCTTGTGAGCTACTTCATCGGCATAGACACTTCCACAACAGCGACCAAGGCACTCCTCATGGACGATCAGGGCTCGATTGTCGCAATTGGCCGGTCGACCTACGATTTTGCGGCACCGCACCCTCTCTGGTCGGAACAGGATCCTCAGTTGTGGTGGGAAGCGACCGTTGCTGCCATCCGTGAGGTTCTCTCCACATCAGGTGTCTCTGGAGCGGACATCGGTGGAATCGGTCTCACCGGCCAGATGCACGGATTGGTCATGCTCGGTGCTGATGGCCGAGTGCTCCGACCTGCAATCCTCTGGAACGATCAACGGACGCAGGACGAGTGTGATGAAATCCGATCGCTCATCGGCGCAGAGCGGCTGATTGCGACGACGGGCAACGACGCCCTGACCGGATTCACAGCTCCCAAGATCCTCTGGGTAAGGGAACAACGAGCCAGCCGTATTCGAGAGAACAGAGCACATCCTTCTGCCAAAGGACTATCTCAGATACCTGCTGACGGGTGAGTTTGCCACTGACCGAGCCGGAGCCTCCGGAACCATCCTCTTCGATCTCGCCGAACGTGACTGGTCCCGCGCGATCGTCAAGGAGTTGGGCATTCCCAACGATTGGCTCCCAAAGACCCACGAAGGGCCAGAAGTCACAGGAGCACTGACCGCCAAGGCCGCTGACGCTACGGGTGTCGCAGCCGGAACGCCTGTGTTTGCGGGTGGCGGCGACCAATCGGCGAATGCAGTCGGGGTTGGAGCCGTGTCACCCGGCATCATTGCAATGAGCATCGGAACCAGTGGAGTGGTGTTCGCACCGACGGCAACTCCCGCGATTGAGCCGATGGGAAGACTCCATGCCTTCTGCCACTGCGTGCCGGACACATGGAGTCTCATGGGTGTCATGCTCTCAGCTGCGGGAAGCCTGCAATGGTTCCGGGATGAGCTGGCCCCAGATCGTTCATTCCCCGAGATCAGCGCCATGGCAGCCTCTGTACCCGCTGCATCCAACGGACTGTTCTTCCTTCCGTACCTCTCAGGCGAGCGAACACCGCACCCGGATCCGCTTGCCCGCGGGGCGTTTGTCGGACTCACCGTTCGGCACGAGCGCAGACACATGGCCCGCTCGGTCATGGAAGGTGTTGCGTTCGGGTTGAAAGACTCCGCTGAGCTGATCAGTGCCGCGACCGACGTCGGCGAGGTTCGTGTCTCGGGCGGGGGTGCGTCGAGCCCCGTATGGCTCCAGATAGTCGCGGACGTCATGAATCTGCCACTGCGTGTCGTTGGCACAGAAGAAGCCGCTGCACATGGCGCAGCGCTGCTTGCGGCTACAGGAGCCGGCGCTTTCGGAAGTGTCACTGAGGCGTCGAGCTACGCTGTCGAGGTCGGCGTCCCTATCGAGCCGACCCGCAACGCGGCGATCTACGCGGATGCGTACGGTACGTATCGAGATCTGTACCCGGCACTTCGGGCGGCGTTCCACAGATCGGCGCGTCTGGATACTCCGTGAGATCCACGAAGATCGGTCTTCAGGAACTCGACAGTCGCGTCGACGTCACGCAACGATCAACCAGGCATCAAGGAGCACACCGTGGGTGAGAGAGGAGATTCAGTTGGATCGGTCACGATGTTCGATGTCGCCATCGAGGCGGGTGTCTCCACAGCAACCGTGTCGCGCGTCGCGAACAACCATCCAAACATCCGCTTGGCCACGCGAGAACGCGTCACCGACGCAATGGATCGCCTTGGCTACGTGGCGAATCTACGGGCTCGAAGCCTGGCCGGTGGAAGAACCAATGTGCTCGGCCTCATCGTGGATGATCTGGAGAGCAGCTATATCGGTCAAGTTGCCAGAGGAATCGATGAGGCGATCGCAACCCACGGATACGACCTCATGCTGTCGACAATGCACATGCGCGAGCGGACGACTCGGCATATCGAGGGTCTGTTCAACGGATTCGCGGAAGGACTCATCGTCCTGCTGGCCGGTGGATTCGGAAGGTATCTGGGTGAGGTGGAGGCACGGAGCTTCCCGGTCGTCCTGATCGATCACGAACCGGTCGATCATGTGCCAATCGTGAAAGCCGACAACGATGCTGGCGCCCGCGAGGTGGTTCATCATCTCGCCGCACTGGGTCATCGACGAGTCGGGTTCATCACCGGCAATCTCGAGGTGACTTCGGCACGCGAGAGACTCGATGCGTTCCAGTCGGAGACGACGCGGCTGGGCTTGGACACTGGTAAGGATCTGATCATCCACGGCGACTTCATGCTTGAGGGTGGTGCCTCAGGTGCACGCCAGCTTCTCGGGCTCGACGATCCTCCCACAGCGATATTCGCGTCGTCTGATGCTGAAGCTTTCGGAGTCCTGCAAGTGGCACGGGAGCAGGGGATCTCCATTCCGGGGGACCTGTCTCTGGTGGGGTTCGACGATGTCCCCGAAGCCTCGTACGTCGCTCCGAACCTCACAACCGTGCGTCAGCCGATGCGGGATATGGGGCTGCTCGCAGCCGAGATGCTCATTAGCGCGGTTGAGGAGGGCGAGGCACAGACGTCGACCGTGGAGCTTCCAACCCAGCTCATCGTTCGCGAAACGACGGGTTCCGTGAACCCACCCGCTTGATGTCACACACCATCAGGAGCGGTAGCTCAACCCGCACGTCGAAGCATGACATGGGACTGACCAGCATCGACGTCCGCCCACTCACCAACCGATCCGTCTGGCCATGTCACGCGCACCTGAGCTCGTTCAGCCTGACCGAGACCAAAGTGGTATCGGCCGAGTTGACCACTCGCATGCCCGCCACCGATGGTGACTTCACGGGTCATTACATACTGCCCGATCCTTACCTCGATCACCGATCCGATCGCGCCCGAGTTGTGTCCGGCTGACTGCCCCACAGCAACATCGATCCACTCCCCCATCGACGATGGCTCGCTGGCAGTTCCCGTACCAACATTCCTCCATAGTCGGACATTCTCCTCTCGATTCACTTCGACGAGATCCAGCAGACCATCGCTGTTGAGGTCGATGATCGCTGCACCCCGTGTTCGGCCAGAGTGGACGATTCCGGCATCGGCGCCCCCCTCCACGAAGGTGCCGTCTGGTTGACCGAGCAAGAGGTTGTTGGGGTCCTCGCTCGTGAACTCGGGCATTGCATCAACATTGCCCTTCGCAATAAACAGGTCGACGAATCCGTCGTTGTTCACATCCTGGAACTCAGCGTGCCATGCGGTCGATGGCAGCGTGTTATCGCCGACATACGGTCGATGTGCGGTTGCACCACGTCGAATCGCCAGGTCAACGTAGGTCGGTCCATCCGAAGCCTCAGCCAGGGTCTGGAGCTTGTTGTCCCCCTGACTCGTGAGGAAGACTTCAGGCAGTCCGTCCCCGGTCACGTCGTGTGAGGCGATCCCCATGCCCCATATCCGCACAAGCTTCCACCCGTCCGAACGCGTGTACGCCACCGGTTCGTCCACTGACACCTGCCACAGCAATTCTTCGCCATCACGGTTGTACTGCCTGTCGTTCGTGACGCGGAGGTCCGCAGCGCCGCTTCGGCTCCAATCGCTGAAGAGCATCGAGAGCGTGCACCACGCCGGATCGAGGTCGATAGGCGAACGGTATGAATGTCCATGTGGTCGCAGGAGCACGTTCGGTGAGCAGAGATCTGTCTCGTTCCTCAGATCGGTGAGCTTGAGATAGTTGCCGAACGCAAGCGTCGGAAACTCCTCAGCATCCTCCCATGTGGCGCTGAATCCAACGGTCCATTCAGATCCGCCATCGATGCTCCACATCTCATTTGCTCGCTCGAATGAGCAATCGCCCAGACCACGGAACACGACATTCTCCCCAACGCGCAGAACCACGAGGTCAGTGATGTTGTCACCGTCGATGTCAATCGGGTAGGCACCAGTGACGGACTCGAGCTCCAGTTGAGGGGAGTCGATTTTCGTGAACGACAGAGCCTCGCCCTGCACGCTCTCGTTTCGGTACAAAGCAGCCGGGCCGTCGCCACCGGCGAAGAACAGTTCCGCGTCGCCGTCGCCGGTGCAATCAAAGGCACCAACCCCACCGCCCTCGAAGTACTGAGAACGACCCGAATACGAGTGTTGCACGCCGGACCGTTGGGTCTCATCGACAAACCGCGGCGCTCCGAGGGCCAGGCTTGGTTCCGTGTTCTCGCTCCTGCTCAATAGAAGGAGACCACCTATGCCAAGACCAATGACCACGACCACCGCGATGAGAATCGTCGACTTCATGGCGCAGGTCTCCCCAGCCAAGCCTCGGCAGGCTCAACGTCCATAGTGCGTTTGGGCCAACTCCCACGCCGCCTGACCTATTTGGGCTCCAATGATCCGTCCCTGAAAGTCGTCCGCGCGAACATGGATGCCGCCGTACAACCGCGAGATCCCGGCTTGGTCTGAGGCATCCTGATACGTTGCCCACAGCAGTACCACCGGCGCCGTCGGACCAGCCTCGAACTTGAGCCAGTCGGCTTCGATCTTCCATTCACCCAGCCCCCCAGGGAAGTACTCACTTCCGGTTAACCCGGTGAGAACCTCGGCCGATGATCTGCTGAAGGCACTGTGCCCTGACACGTAGGCCGCAAACGATGGGGTCACGAACGTTGGCGACTGATACGGCACCCAGTCGACAGCTCGAATCCAATCCACCCCGCCGATTTCCGATTCGGGATCGGAGGGGTTGCCGACGTACGACAGAACGGCGATCTCGCCAACATGGTCTGCCAGGTGGGAGTGTCTCGCCCCTGACGCTACGGATGCTTCGGTAATGACCTCGACCAGCCCATCCCGCAAAGGCAAGCCATCGGAATGGAATGCCTCTGCGTCGGGGTCGCTCGATTGGCCGAGCCCACCCATCCACCGGATCATCGAGATCGGCCGCACATAGTCGTAGTAGCCCTTCGATCCCCACGCCGCGATTGCTGCATCATGGTTCGCACCGTTGAGCGCAAGATAGAGCTTGATGTCCCACTCGAGCCTGTCAACAGGTTCACCCTCACCTCTGATCCGAAGATCTTCACCGAGCAGGTCGGATACCTCATTCGCGAGCGTGTTCCAGTGACCGGGCGGTGTCTCGGAATCCGGACCATCGGCCCAGAACTCCGCAAGCACGCGAACGAAGTCGGCATTGTTCACCATCATCGGGTCATATGGTTGACCTGTAACCGGATTGCGTGCGTAACCGACCCCGTCCTGCGCCCCGATCGGGTTGTTCCCGATACTCGCTGGCGAGATATCCACCATCGGAGCATCGATCGGGTCCAGAAGGCTGCTGAAGGCGACGACCTCGACAGCATCATTCTTGAACGCCTGAGCGGTGGCGGGATCCCCCAGATGAGGTGGCGCACCCGGGTCGATCGGCACACCGGTCGACGTCGCAGCGGCAGGGCGAAACCGGTGACGAATCCCCAATGAGGATCGATGAACTCCTGAACGCCGTTGTCCAACTGGATGCCGTTCTGCGAGACCATGTTCTCGATCGCAAGAGGCTGCCACCGATTCGGATCGACCATCGTCGTGCCGGATGCCCTCACGACGAGGGGCGGATTGACCGCCTCGTACTCGGCGGAGTATCCCTCCGCCTCATTGGAGCCGTCCGTGAGTCCAGCGTCCAGGATCGTCCTCGCGATTCGATTGCCACCGCGGCCGGCTCGTCGCCATCGGTGTCGCATCTCGATGGGGTAGCAGAGTTCCACCATGAGGGAGTCCAGCGCAGGGATGGTTTCTATCGCTCCGATCGAGTCGATGTACCTGGCCTCGAGGACTCGGTATGCCGCATAGCTGATCGCCTCATCCCTGGCAGCATCGGTATCCGACGCTGAGTGCTTCTCCGAAACGAACACCCCACCGCATCGTCGTCGTACGCCGCCCACGCGTCGAACATCGCCGCGGACATGTGGTAGAGATTGCGGGCGTGCACCGTTGGGGCCGGTAGGTCATTTCGGATCGCATCGAGAGTGACCTCATTCCATTGCCGTGCCACGGACCACTCCGGATGAGCTCCTGTTGGGCAATCATCGCCTGACGAGAGGTCGGATGTGCACCCCGACACGAGAAGGGCCGCACTCGCGAGTACGAGGAGAATCGGCCGGAGCGACAAGCGACGATCGCTGGCAGTAATGCGCGACACGCAATAACGATACTGCCGCGGGATGGATGTCAACATTTTGGTTGTACGCGCTTACATCGTAGTAGATTGTGCGTCACCGGACTCGCCATATGAGCGAAGCGAGTGACGCAGAATCACAAACATCTACCCTTTGGAGGGAACAATGAGACG
>PVMK01173030.1_pt1 | contig 101762 bp, 104 predicted proteins | sample 1853481 | NCBI WGS metagenome assembly PVMK01 (sample SAMN08533507, study PRJNA380276) | Marine sediment metagenome, whole genome shotgun sequencing project.
AACTGAGTAACTCGTCCAAACTGGAACCTTAATCCAGCAAGACGTATGCTCACAGATGAAAGTTGCCAGGGTTCTTCGTAAATTATTAGCCGATGGGTGGTATCTACATGCAACTCGTGGAAGCCATCGCCAGTACAAACACCCATCAAAGAAAGGACGTGTGACTGTTTCCGGTAAGCCAAGTAATGGCTTGGCCCCGGGCACATTAAACAGCATCTATAAACAGGCTGGTTGGAAATAGAGGTCGTTATGAGATACGCAGTAGTGATTGAGAGAGCAGATTCAAACTATTCGGCATATGTGCCGGATCTACCCGGTTGTGTTGCCGCGGGCGCAACAGTAAAAGAGACTGAAAATGGAATTCGAGAAGCAATTGAATTTCATATTCGGGGCATGAAAGAAGACGGTTTGCCAGTGCCTTCACCGAGCAGCGCGGTTGAATATATTGAGGTTGCAGCATAGCCAGGCCACCTTAAGCAGTGTTACCTGCAGTCCGCTAGAACATTGCCCCAAATTTAACCCCAAACAGTCTCATCAACGATGCCTCATTTCCGACATCGATTGACTGAAATTACCTACAATATAAAAAGCAGGCATTGGTATTTAATGTGAAGTGATCTGTACATCCTATAAGGGTGGCAAATTATCCTCATAGCGTCGAAGTTCTTAATCTTGACAACGTACTCCAATGGAGTATGCTTTGATCACTGTGGCCAAGATGGTGAAAGAACTTGTGCAATATTGGAATTTAAGAAAATGAGCAAAGCATTTGAAGAAATTGGCGCTGGCCTGGATGATGCCATCAAGCATGCCAGGGGTCGGAAAAACAAGGTTGTTGTGCATAAACCTGAAACCATTGATGTGAAGGCTATCCGCGATAAAACGGGTATGAGTCAGCAAACATTCTGTGCAACTTTTGGGATTTCACTAGGTACTTTACGACATTGGGAGCAGGGCTTGAGGTCTCCAAGAGGCCCGGCCAGGGTATTGTTAAAGGTTGTAGATAATGACCCATCGGCGGTTATACGTGTGGTGAGTGGGTAGCAAAACCCTGCGGTGAATTCGGGAGGAGCTTGAAAAAGCCAATTAATATGAGCCATGAAAAAAGAATACGATTTTAGTAAAGGTGTACGCGGCAAGTACGCTGCCGTCATTGAGAAGGGCCCTGAAATGAAACCAGTTTCGTTAAAGAAAGTAGCCGATGAACTGGAGATGATGAGTGAGGGTATCGCGGTCTATATCAACACAAAAACCGGTCATATAGTGGCTGTTACCGATGACCTGGAAATGATGCTTGGCGACGATGATCCTCCAGATTGGGCGCAAGATATCCTCCCGGAAGTAAGAGAGGCACTAAACTCAGATGAGTTTATCTCATTACCAGATGCCTATGAAATCCACGAATACGCCATCATGGAGGGTTTTTGCTGCACCGTGCAGGATGAGGCCTTGAGAAACGAATTGCTCGATCTTATCCGGGGCTCTGGGGCATTCCGCCGATTTAAGAATTTTATTGACCATAAGGGAATCGATAAAGACTGGTACGCCTATCGTGAAAGTGCATTAGTAGAGACTGCCAGGGAGTTTCTTGAAGAGCATAAAATTCCCTTTATTGATGATTCCAAATAAAGGATAGGATTCAATTTTTAGGTAATTAATTGTTTCTAACCTCATGCCCCGGTACACCAACACCGCACACGTTTCCGCGGAAATGTATTATGTTAAATAACAGGCCGTTTGGACTGAAATCCCCTACAAGTTAAAGAGACATTCACCGGTATTCACCACCGAGTGACTCGCGCATGCTTATTTAATGAATTTGTTACATCTCTTAAAAGTGTAGCTAATAAGCTACAGCATGTTGTATGCTTAAGTTTAAGCTCCGAGATTATTTGTCCGAAAACGGTCATAGCCCATTCAATGATTGGTTGCTAGGGCTTCGGGATTTACGTGCCCGTGCTCGCATCCGAGCAAGGCTTACTTGGCAGATTACAGGAAGCGAAATAGTGACAACTAGCAGAGATTACCAGGTTAGCTTAATAAAGGGATTACAGGATCCTAAAGAGGCTGCTGCTTATCTGGATGCGGCACTCGAAGATGGTGATCGCGCAGTTTTTTTACTGGCAATTCGCAACGTGATTGAGGCTCTGGGTGGAATGACTAAAATAGCCCGTCATACCGGTTTGAATCGGGAGAATTTATACCGGGTGTTATCAGAAAAGGGAAACCCGGAACTGAAAAGTTTGGAAAAATTGCTTAAAGCTCTCGGGCTCAGGTTAGCCGTAGAAGTGGATCAAAATATGGATCATGCTGCCTGACAACCAACACGGCATTTCTCCACCGCCTTTAAACCAGTGGATGCCAAAGCCCTTCGGGTGACTCGCGCATGATGGGGTAGGTGGTGATCAATACTCTATTCATATCATTATTTCCTGTTAAGCTTTGACCCGGTTGAAATTTGTTGTTCAATATTTCCCGCTGAGCACAAACGTGGCAATGGCGGTCACAAAACCACGAGGAATAACACACCATTAATAAGTTCAGATTTCGGCGGGCTGTTACTACGGTCCTGATAATGATGTTTATGGCGGCCTGCAGTGCGCCCCCGCCACCGGTTGAAAGTGCTTTGCGAGGCACCGGCGGTATCAACGCCGGGCACCAACGTGACAAGCCTTACCTGGTTCTTGTATCCATTGATGGCTTCCGCTGGGATTACATGGATCGCTACCCGACACCCAACATGGACCGGATAGCCGCCGGCGGGTCAAAGGCGGAACGAATGCTACCGGTATTTCCAACCCTGACCTTTCCGAATCACTACTCGATAGCTACCGGCCTTTATCCCGTCCATCATGGGCTGGTGGCCAATGAATTTCCTAACCCTTTAAGGGGTAAGTGGTACTCGTTGAAGAATCGGGAAGCAGTGGAAGACCGCTGGTTTTATGCTGGCGAGCCGATTTGGGTAACCGCTGAAACCCAGGGCATGGTTGCCGCATCGTTTTTCTTCGTTGGCAGCGAGGCACCGATCAAGGGTGTTTCACCTACGCACTGGCGCAGCTATGACAAAGGTGTTTCGGGGCAGGCGCGTGTCGACCAGGTTTTGGCCTGGCTGGCGGAGCCGGAAGAGCGACGACCACACCTGTATACGCTGTATTTCGAGGATGTGGATTACAACTCGCACCGGACCGGTCCTGACTCAGCAGAGAATATTGAGGCCATTAGCCGGGTGGATGGTTACCTGGGGCGGTTGCTAAGCGGACTTGAAAAGCTGCCGCATGCTGAGCAGGTGAACATCATACTGGTCTCCGATCACGGCCAGGGCGAATATCTTGAAAATTCCCAGGCGTTCATCCTGGATGAATATGTGAACATTGGAGACGCCACCATCATTGAGGGGGGTTCATACCTGTTCATGCATTTTGACCAGGGCGGCCCCGACCGGGCTCAAGACATCGTTCAAACGGTCAACAGCCACTGGAGTGTTGGCCGCGCCTATACACCTGCTGATGCACCCGCACAGTGGCATGTTGACAACAATCCGCGTTTCCCGGATGTCATCCTGATGCCGGAGCCGGGGTTTACAGTTCTTTCAACTGCTGAAAAGGCCGCCGGGATCAGTGTCGGTGCTCATGGCTGGGCACCTGGAGCACCTGCAATGCATGGGTTTTTTGTCGCCAGTGGCCCAAATATCAAGCCCGGTATCTCACTGGACTCCGTCAACGCTGTCGATATTTACCCACTCATGTTGTCCATACTCGGGCTTGACGCTCCGCAGCAGATGGATGGTGATCCGGGCAAACTGGCCGAAATTCTTGTGGTGGAGTAAGAGTAATTTATTAACTTCATAGTGGCAAAATGCCGCTCTAAAGCGAGTCCAGTCATCTACAGGCTGGCATTTTTTTGCCCGAATATGTGCTTTAATGAGTTATAACCTGATAAAAAATAATCACCAAACAACTGCTACAAAAACCACACTGAGTAAGCCACTATGCGAATTCCAAGCCTATTATTTGTTGTGATATTTCTGTCTGTCTGCGCTACTTTTTCTTATGCCGGGGACACCGCAGAGGATGTTCACAAGCGGGATAAAGCCGATATTAAAATCCCCAAGACAATGAATTTTGTATCCAACGATGTTATCAAAATCAATGGTCGGACGATTGAGTACACGGCAACCGCCGGCACCTTGTTGATGAAGGATAAGGATGACAAGCCCATCGCGTTATTCGGTTACACCTCCTATGTAAAAACAGGTGGTGACCGCAGCAAACGGCCGATACTTTTTGCCTATAACGGCGGCCCCGGCTCCGCTTCAATGTGGTTGCATATGGGAATCCTGGGGCCACAGCGTACCGTGGTGAAAGACACCGATTTCACCAGCCCCGGGCCGTTTGAGCGTGTCAACAACGAATTCAGCATCCTCGATAAAGCGGATCTGGTGATGATTGATCCGGTAGGCACGGGCTTCTCGCAACCGGTGGGTGAAGCCAAGGGAGAGGATTTCTGGGGTGTGGACCAGGACATCGAATCCGTATCCAATTTCATTGCACGTTACGTAACCGATAATGGTCGCTGGAGTTCACCCAAATATTTGTTGGGCGAGAGCTACGGTGGTATTCGGAGCGGTGGGGTGGCAAATTACTTGTTATCGAAACACAGCATGTCATTGAACGGTGTGATTCTGGTATCCCCCTATATGGATTTCATCGCAGGTAATGCCGGACTCAAACTTGACCTGCCCTACATTAACTACTTTTCCGCCTATGCCGCCACTGCCTGGTACCACGAGAACATCGCTGACAGACCTGATGACCTGCAGGTTTTCCTGCGCGAAGCGGAAGCCTTTGCCATGGACATTTACGCGCCGGTGTTACTCAAAGGACATCGCGCAAGTGCCGATGAAAGAGCCAGGGTATTGGCCGGGATGGAGCGATTCACTGGTATCAGTACGGATTACTGGGACAAGGCAAACCTGCGGGTAAACGAGGATCGTTTTACCAAGGAATTGTTGCGTGACCGGAAAATGAATGTCGGTCGAATTGACTCCCGTTTTGCCGGGGAGGCCATTAATCATATTTCCGAAAGCGTGAAGTACGATCCTTTTTTCCCAGCGGTAGGCCCGGCATTTGTGGCAACTTTTAACGACTACTACCGGGAAGAGCTTGGTGTGAAAACCGATCGCAAATACGTTACATCGGCTGGCCTTTGGAAGCATTGGGATGAGAGCCACGCTCAACCGGGCCGACCTTATTCATCCAAAGTACCATTCGCCAATACAGCGGTGGATCTCGCTCATACCATGATTCAAAACCCCAATATGCGGGTGCTGGTACAACAGGGTTACTTTGATCTGGCAACACCCTATGGCGCCACCAATTATTTTATTGATCACATGGATATGTCACCCGAGTTGCGTGAGAACATTCAGGTGGAGTTTTACGAGGCGGGTCATATGATGTACTTGCACCCACCATCACGAGCGAAATTCAGCAAGGATCTGGCGGCTTTTATTGCTGACTAAGTCTTAGTATTCTTAAAATGTTTGACCGCTTGTACACACTGCGAAATCAGTTAGCGACTGAAAACAGAATCAATTACTTGCCATAGAGACAACGGTCCCTTTCACTACGGTCTGCTATCTTCGAGCATTCTGCCACTTTCGCATTAAATGATTTCTCAGATGCGGCTTATCATTGCCACCGGGTCACCTTCGTTCACAGGAGGCGTTGCGACGACGTAGTTCACAACACCGGCAATCAGTGCCAATACCGGTCCTGGTTTCTGGCCCCTTTTATAACAATATTTATCATAAGTGATATGTATTAGCTATTATTGGGCAATATATATCACACATGATATATTTAAATTTGATATGTATAGATCATATGTGATATAAATAACCTTGAGATGACCTATTTATATCAAATATGATGTTATGAAAATTACAGAGACAATACCCAATAAAGCAGCCTTGGAAGAGCTTGGTCGCCGGGTGGCGCTTGCCCGCAAAAACAAGCGGATGAACCAGTCCGAGATGGCCAGGGCCTCCGGGCTTGGCGTCGCCACGATTGCCAGGATAGAAACAGGTCAGGATGCACAATTTAGCTCCTGGCTGAAGATATTTGGGGTTTTGGGGTTAACTGCAGCCCTGGACCAGTTAATACCCGAAAGCCTCACCTCTCCGATGTCCGAGGTGCAACGCGGCCGCCGCCACAGGCGCATGAAGCCCGGTGAGTTCAAATGGGGTGATGAGCAGTCATGACGACTGCCACCATCACGCTTTGGGGTACGCCGATCGGCTATGTCTCAATGGGTGCAAACGAACAGTTTGCGCGCTTTGAGTACGATCCGCAGTTTGCGGAATCAGGCATTGAACTTGCACCGGTCGTGATGCCATTGGGCCCCGGTATCTTTCGCTTCCCGGAGCTCGAGCGGCGCTCGTTCTATGGGCTCCCCGGCCTGCTGGCCGATAGTCTTCCGGATAAATACGGGCACGGTCTGATCAATGCCTGGCTGGATCGCACCGGGCGAAACAAGTCGGAGTTTAACGCCGTCGACCGGTTGTGTTACGTCGGCCAAAGGGCCATGGGGGCCCTGGAGTTCCATCCTGCCACTGGCAACTCCAGGGATGAGAACAAAGAGCTCCAGATACAAGAACTGGTGGAGTTGGCCTCCATTGCGTTTATGAGCAAATCTTCGCTCGATACAAAACTAGGAGAGGAGGGCACAGACCAGGGCCTGCTGGATATACTGAGTGTCGGCGCAAGCGCGGGCGGTGCAAGGGCCAAGGCCGTGATCGCCTACAACGAAAACACGGGTTCCGTCCGGTCGGGGCAGATGAACCTGCCTTCCGGGTATGAGTACTGGCTGATAAAGTTTGATGGTGTTGAATTCAGTGGAGACTGGGGGGTCGCTGATCCGGCGGGGTATGGGTTGCTGGAGTACAGCTACTACAAAATCGCAACGGCTTGCGGTATCACGATGAACGAGTGCCGTGTCTTAAGCGAAAACGGCCGAAATCATTTCATGACCCGTCGTTTCGATCGCGGCGTCTCCGGCTCAAAGTCGTTTATGCAGACGTTTGCAGCGTTACAGCACTTCGACTACTACCAGAGCCAGGTCTACTCCTACGAACAACTCATCATGATGATGAAGAAGATGAACATGGACATGACCATGATCGAACAACAGGTTCGACGGATCGTGTTTAACCTGGTCGCCTGTAACCAGGATGATCACGTGAAAAACTTCAGTTTTATCATGGGTCGCAGCGGAAAATGGGAGCCATCACCTGCCTACGATTTATGTCATTCGGAGGGCAGTGACTTTACCCGGCATCACCAGCTAACACTCAACGGCAAGAGTAATGATTTCGATCTCAGGGATTTGAAACACCTCGAGTCCTATGCTGGCTTACCGAGAGGGGCCGTCAAGCGGATTCTCGAGCGCAGCTGCGATCAATTTACCTCATGGGAGAGTCTTGCGGTGGAGCTCGGTATACCACAGCACCTGCGCCAGCAGGTGCTTAGTACGATTCGGCTGAAGTGGGCATGAACCTGACCCCGTCTTTTCACACATGTTCAAGCACCTGTTGTCTGGCCAACTGCCGTGGCCGATTGAGTAAAGGATAGGGTTTGGGTCTTTGCTTCTCGGGCTTAGCTCCTCAGGGTAACTCCATATGTTTACTTTTTCTCATTTCAGCATTTATTTTCAACATATTAATGGAGCTGGCCAAATGTGGGTCAAGCTCCAGAGCTTTTCGGCAGAATTTTTCTGAAGATGCGTAATCCTTTTCTAACAAATAAATTTCTCCAATTGAATCCAAAATATAAGCAGCGTTTGGATCAAACTCTGTACCAATAGTCAGAACTTTGATAGCCGCTTGAGGATTTTCAAAGGCATAATAAATTTTGTACCCTAACGAATTCAGACTTGCAGCCAACTGCTTTTCCTTTCCGGTATTCTTTGTTGCCATTTCCAGTTTTATTTCATCAATCACAGAATCATCACCTGATAATGCAGCTTGTTTTAGGCGCAGAATTGATGAATTTTTGTCGGGACCAGCAAACCGAATGATCTGCTCTTGTTTTGGAACAAGTTCATTGTATGTATCAATAAAGCTCAAAGGACCGTTTTCTATTGTAGAAACCAATGCCCCTCGCCCGAGGTTCTGGTCAATCGTTCTGGCCATGTGTCCGCCGGTAACGTAGTAAGCCCTTTCCCCCACACCCACATCCCAGGATAACTTTCTCAATTTGTCTGCCTGTGTCGTATCGGCCTTTTCAAATATGGCATTAACGTGAGCAATTTTCTCACTTACAGTGTGTGGGTCATTCATCATGACGTAATCCTGGACTATGGAGGGGAACACGTCATTAATGGTATAACCGACGTAGGTCGCAATTCCCTCTGCATGGAGAGTCATAAGGAATTCATTTTTCAAGCCATCTTCCAAAGGATCTTCTTTTGCGTAACCAAGACTACTGCCATGACCAACATGGAAAAGTTCGTGTGTCAAAAGGTTGAGCACTTTGTTCAGATCATTACCCCAAAAGGAGCTGGAAAGGCTAACTACCATTTGACCATTGGTACTAAATGCATATGCATGGGTAAAAGCTGTGAGAAAGACCGTGGTATCAATTTTTATGACGTGAAGATTTGGCAGAAAAGAAAGAAGGTGTGGAATTGCTATTTCCTTGAACATTTCTTGTTTGCTGTTCACATCCAGAGCCAGTCTGTAATAGGGTGAATTTTGTCGCTCAGATAGCGGCATTGTCGCCAACGTTCTGAGCTCTCCTCGCCAAACCTCCATCAGTTCTTCGGTCCGTGGGACACTTGCGCCATCGTGCCAGGCCGCTGAAAGCCGATACGCAGAATCCGTTTCCCAGAATTCCTCTCCAGTTTTCAGGATATTCGCAGGGTCGTTGACAATGGCTTCAATAGAGCTTGTGTCAAAACTCACTTTCATTGATATTTTGGAATCTTGCGCTTCCACAACAGGAGAAGTAAGTAATGCTACTGCGATAATGGTTACTAGCATCACCGGAATTGATTTAGAAAAATTACTATCATTCATCCAGCCGTTCCTTGTTAGCAATTTTGGCGTGGAAAAAGGCGATGACAATACACAGAAGCAATGCGAATAAGGGAATCCCTGTTGTTATCGTCCGCCGTCGTACTTACAAGACGCTGTGAGAGGGAAAACGGGTACAAAAGCCTTCCCTACGGGTACGATCTCTCCCACAAGCACAGACAGACCGTTATAAACTCATCCAGGAAGCTATTGAACTCCACCTCCAGAGCTTGAAAGAGCATGGAGATGAAATCCCGCCTCCCGCGTCTTCATTCGGTTTTGTCGAAGTCGCCGCTTAACCACCAAAAAAAGGGGGCCTTTTCAGGTGATTTAAGTCCCCGGAATAATCGTCGCCTGCCAGGCAACTGCCTGCCACTTGCCACCACGTTTTAAAAACGTGCCCGTGTTGAAATAGTTCTTAAGCTCAGAACCATCATCCGGTGTGCCCCACCAATTGGAATGTGACAACGGCGGTTGTTCCGAACAGCTGCACTTTTACATCCTCACCCGCGTAAGCCATGGCTGGCCCGTCGTCTTGCCCGTCGTCGTCTTCGGCTGATTCCTCAAAGCCCGACAAGATATCCGTCTTGCCAAAACGTGTACCATCGGATGAGGTATACACCAGGTCATCCGCCCAGAATTCGACATGGGCTTCACGCTGGTCAGAACTGCCTAAAAATTGATGCAGCATGGCGGTCAGTTCACCTTCATCGTCACTGGCCATCGCGGTATCAATTTTCTCTATCAGTTGTTCGCGGCTGTAGGTATACGCCTGCCAGTCGTTTAGTTGCACCAGTTCCTCTATCTGTTTACCGATGGTCCAGCCAGCTTCCCGCTCTTCAGGCACCACCATGTAGCGGCGCAGGGGTTTATCCGAGAACATGGCATGCAAGGCAGCTTCCGCAACTTCATCCGGGTTTTTGTATTTGCTGCGGTCCCAGTCGCGGGCCAACCACTCATTGAATGCTTCAGAAAAGGCTGAACCTTTTTTGGCATATTCTTCATTCTTTTTACGCATGCGTTCTTTGGCTGTATCACCGATGGCGGAGTTGTAGTTACCCGGTTCAATGACACTTACATGCACGCCCAGGGGTTCGATCTCCGCTGCCAGTGAATCGGTGTAGGCTTCGATCGCATGTTTGCTCATGCTGTATTGGCCCGAGTAGCGCCCCGAGAGCGTACCCGAGATGGAACCGATGGTAGAGATGCGGCCTTTTGATTCGATGATCATTGGCGCAAATGCCTGGTTCATGCGGTAAACACCGTAGACATTTACATCCATCAGCCATTTGAATTCTTCCAGATCGACATCCACCAATGGTCCACCGATAAATACACCGGCGTTATTGATCAAGCCATGCAGCCCACGGCCACCTTTTTTAACTGTGGCAACGGCAGCGTCAATTTGCTGCTGCTCGGTCACATCCAGCTTGATGGCCTGGACGTTCTCAATAGCGTTCAAGGCATCAAGGTCCTTTTTCTTGCGGGCACCCGCGTAAACAAAATATCCTTTCTCAGCCAGAACCTCGGTGATTTTGCGACCGATGCCTGTGCTGGCACCGGTAACCAGCACAGCTTTCTGTTCGGTGCCGGTGTCTGATGACTGGGCGCTTGCGCTTAAGGGGATCAATGTGAAGATAACGACCAGCAGGCCGCACATACGCGTGAATGGTTTCATGGGGAGTCCTTTTTGCTGTTTTAGTGGTTGTTATATGACGACAGTATCAGAGCAACCAACCAAAAACCATTGTGTCGAAGATATGATTAAGAATGAAGAAGATGTTCCCAGACCAGTTGCTACCCGGCAATACAGTGGAAAGTCTATGAGCCATACCTACAAGGCTATCAAGCCGGAACTTGCCAATCTTGCCTTGAAGCAAGGCGCTTACCCTCGGTTGACTGATGATTAGCAGTTTGAATGCAATTACCGCAGGATAGGGGCAGAAAAACTCAATTACCGAGCACTCAAATTGATCCGGTGGTAACCTTGCTGCGCCATTTTTTACTTGATATTTGTAACAAGGAATCACTATGAAAAGATTGCTCGCTTTAGCAGCATTGGCTCTCCCAATGCTGGTATCCACTGCAACTGCTGACGAACCCAAAGAACGCAGCGAAGTACCCGTGCAGTACAAATGGGATCTGAGCCCCATGTACGCCTCAAGTGAGGCCTGGGATGCGGACAGAAAGAAATTTGAGGCCATGCTGCCGGAGATTGACGAGTTCAAAGGTCACCTGGCGGACGGTGGCGAGACTCTGCTCTCTGCGATTAGAAAAATTGAAGAAGTCAGCCAGGTCATAGGCAATCTGTATGTTTACGCCGGCTTGAGCTCTTTCGAAGACCTCCGGGTGGGTGAAAATAGCGCCAGGTTTTCAGAAGCTCAAACACTCTATGCCAAACTGGGAGAAGCAACAGCATTCTTCAGCCCGGAGCTACTGTCTATACCTGAAGAGAAACTGGCCCGGATGATCGATAGTACATCGGGCCTGGAAATGCACCGGCACTCGATCGACGAGACGCTGCGATTAAGGAAATACACACTTTCAGAGCCCGAAGAAAAAATTCTGGCTGCTGCCAGCGACCCGCTGGGTAAATATGGCAGTACCTTTACCGCCCTCAACAACGCAGATATAAAGTTCGGAGAAATGACGGATGAGGAAGGTAATACCGTTGAATTAACAAAGGCCCGCTATGGTTCTTTCGTTTACTCAACCAATCGCCAGGTCAGGGAAGATGCATGGAAAGGCTTACACAAAGAATATGAAAAAGTTGGCAATACGCTGGCTGCCAACTACGAAGGCCATGTAAAGGCCCGCGCCTTTCTCGCAAAAACCCGTGGATACGATTCAAGACTGCATGCAGCAACCTATGGCAGTGCGATTCCCGAGGAAGTCTATACCAACCTGATCAGGGTGAGTCAGGAAGGCGCCAAACATTTACAACGTTATCTTGAGCTGCGCAGGAAAGCCCTTGGCGTTGAAACCCTGGAGGTGTGGGATCTGTATGCACCGCTGGTTGAGCCCACCATGAAGGATATTTCCTGGGATGAGGCCAAAAAGATTGTTGCTGATGCTTTGCAACCGCTGGGTGAGGAATACGTTAGCCTGTATTGGCAGGGGTTTGACGAAGGCTGGGTTGATGTTTATGAAACTGTCGGCAAGCGCGGTGGTGCTTATTCCTGGGGAACATACAGTTCCAAACCTTATCTTTCGTTGAACTATGACGGCACCTTAAGCGACGTCTCCACGCTTGCACACGAATACGGGCACTCAGTTCATTCGTATTTAACGCGTCACACGCAACCCTATGTTTACGGCAACTACCGCACGTTTATCGCCGAAGTGGCTTCGATGACCAACGAGGCGATTCTGTATCAAAAAATGTTGAAAGAAACGAAGTCCAGGCAGGAAAAAATATTTCTGTTACAAACCTACCTGGACCAATTCAGGGGTAGTTTTTTCCGGCAGGCGTCATTTGCAGATTTCGAAATGCAGGCGCATGCCCTGGTTGAATCCGGCACTGGGCTGACCAAAGACAGCCTCAATAAACTCTACGCTGATGTGTTTGAGACCTATTACGGTGATGCCGTTAATGTCGGCCCGCTCAACGCAAGTGAATGGAGCCGGATTCCCCATTTCCTGCGCAACGATAATTTCTATGTTTACCAGTATGCGACTTCATTTGCCGCAGCCACCGCATTGGCAAAAATGATACTGGAAGAAGGTGAGCCTGCCAGGCAGAGATTCCTTACCATGCTCAAGTCCGGCAGTAATGACTACCCGATCGAGTTGCTGAAGAAAGCAGGTGTAGATATGACGACACCCCAGCCGATCTACGACACGCTGACGGTTTTCGAGGAACTGGTATCGGAATTGGAGCAGAACCTGGAGTAGAACAACAAGCATAATATTTGGGGTCAGTCCACTCTGACCCCATTTATTTTAGCGGACAGACCCCGCACACACACATTTGAGTTAAGAAGTGGTCGTTGAGCGTATAACCCTCACCACGGCAAACGTTCGCCTTCAGCATGCCAGAACGTGCCTGTTGAGCTCAACTCCAACTCATCCATGCGCGCGATCAACCCTGACGCTGCCTGTTCCACCGGAACTCCTTGCCCGCCGGTCATCTCTGTGGCCACCATACCGGGATGTAATAACGCAACCGCAATCCCACGATCTTTGAGATCGCGTGACAGGCTCATGCCAGCCATATTGACGGCTGCCTTTGACATTCTGTAACCGTAATAACCACCGGATGTATTGTCGTCAATCGATCCCATCCTGCTGGTAACAATTCCCACTTTTGAGCCGGCTGACAGGTTCGGTAACAACGCCGAAGTGATACGCAACGGCCCAATTGCGTTCACGCTGAATTGCCGTTCCATCCCTTCGAAATCAAGATTATCCAGGGAATCAACCGCAAGAATGCCGGCATTGTTGATTAACCAATCCAGGGGCAGATCTTCCAGGCGGGAACTCAAAGCCCTGGCCGCATCGGCAACAGCGACATCAATCCTTTCAATTACCCGGATATTCAAGGTTTCCAGGGTAGCGTTGCTTTGCCTGCAGACAGCAACAGGCTCATCACCCCGGGCTGATAATTGCCTGCAAAGTTCCAACCCGATACCGCGGTTAGCTCCGGTGACCAATACTCTATTCATATGATTATTTCCTGTGATGCTCAGCCTCAGTTATTAGCTTCCCGATATAGGCGCCGATGGTAACCCAGATGCTGTCTGTTAACTATATGGGTTTCTACCTCAATCAGGCAGCCATTCAGGGTACCAATCAGGGTGCCGTCATCCTCAATGGCGAAAGCCCAGCCATCAAACAGGACATGGCAATTGGGACACAAACATAAAATATTATCGGCCGTGTCCGGGCCGTTATGGGGGCGCCCGAGTGGCCGGATATAAGCCCCTTGCGCGTATGCGCCGCCGGGTCGTTCGATTCGGGTTGAACAGGTTTGGCAAACGTGTTGGTGTGCGGTTTTTACCGCCTCCGCAGCCAGGGTATCCCTGACGATGTGTGTTGTGTATGACTTGACCCGGTCGGGTTCCTGGTTGCTGGCTGGTAAAGGCAGTTCACCCACAGGTGTTGAGATGGGCTTGTCGTCAATTTTCCTCAGGGCAAAACGGTAAATTTTAAAACCGGCTTTACCCCGGTCAGCCCACCATCTTTCCACCAGGTAAAGACCATCATAGCGATAGGTATGTTGTCTGGATCCCAGGCCCCTGGTAACCCGCACCGGCAGCCCCTTGTTGTAACTGACAACCAAGGCGAGGTTTCCCCTGCTTAATTCCGCATCTTCATTCTGAAGTTTTGTATTCGGATCGAATCCGGCCTGCCCGCCGTATATAAGGTAATCCCCGTAATCCTCATCGTCTTCATAACCACCCGAAACAACAATCGAATCGGCCCCCTTTTGTGCTTGAGCCGCTGATACCCGCCTGGGTGGGTTTATGAATCCCCGAGGCCGCCAGCTCAGCACGGCTGGCAAACTCGGTACCCACAACAACACCTTCAATCTCACCAAAATTACGCACAGCTATACTCCGGGGCGAAACTTGCTAGTTCCTAATTGTAGACTTTTTTAGCGATAAACGCGGACAACCAAGGGTTAATTCCATGCGTTCTAAAAATGCACTGAAATTACCTACAAAATAAAATGCAATATTCCGATATTCAGCTGCGACTGGTTACCGGGTTTCAACCGGGTTGGCCACTGGATGGAAAACGATTGTTCGAGTGCGCTAATGGTCACAAGGTGAGCTTAACCGCTGGAACCATTCTTCATGGTACTCACCAAGATTTACTGACGTGGTTCTATCGCTGACAAACAGGGCAATAATAACTGGATCGTTGGCCGATGACTTTTTGCTTGATGGCTGTTCCGCATTGAAAACAATCACTGCCGGCCCGGTCATAGACCAGAAGTTCCTGGGCGAAATAACCCGGCGCACCATCTGAATTTACAAAATCCCGCAAGGTTGTACCGCCCTGTTTTATGGCGCGGTCCAGTACATCGCGGATGGCCGCAACCAGACCTTCATAGCGTTGCCGGGAAACTCTTCCGGCCGCACGTTGAGGGTGAATGCCCGCCATAAACAGGGCCTCCGAGGCATAAATATTGCCGACACCCACAACGACGTGGCCGTTCATGATGAAATTCTTGATGGCCACACGTCGATCACGTGAGCGCCTGTATAAATAGTCTGTAGTGAATTCGGCGGTAAGAGGTTCCGGGCCGAGGTCGCGTAATAACTCGTGGGATTCCATCTCCCCATCAACCCAAAGGAATGCACCAAAGCGACGTGGGTCGTTAAACCGCAGGCAGACACCATTTTCCAGTTCGACATCAATGTGATCATGTTTTTCCGGGGCTAAAGGCTGCTGCAGAATACGCAGGGAACCGGACATGCCAAGGTGGATGATGAGTCCGCCTTGTTCAAGGTGTAGCAACAGGTATTTTCCGCGCCTGTTCAGGTTGATAAAAAGCTGCCCTTCGGCTTTTTTGACTTCAGCGGGCACCGGCCAGCGTAATCTTGGATCGCGGACAATGATGCGGGCGATGCGCTGGTTAACAAGGTGTGGTTCTATTCCCCTGAGTGTTGTTTCGACTTCCGGTAATTCGGGCATTTAGCTTGGAACCTGTATGTTAGTAAACCAGCCGGTGTTAGCATCTGGCCCCATGGATGATATTACACTGGTTGGTATCGATACAGGCGGTACTTTTACCGACATTGTTGTGCTTGAGCGTGGCTTGAATACCGGTGGGATACAGCACTGCAAAGTGCTTTCTGACCCATCCGACCCATCCGGGCCTATTGTTGAAGGCTTGAAACGGCTGGGCCTTGAGAATAAACAACTACAGATTATTCACGGCACCACCGTGGGCACCAACGCTGTGCTGGAAGGTAAGGGCGCCCGTGTTGCCTATGTGAGCAGTGAGGGTTTTGCCGATGTACTATCGCTTGGCCGCCAGGAACGGGAGCATGTCTACCAGCTAAAGCAACCGGAAACCAAACTACCAGTGCCGGAAGCGCTTTGCCTCGAAGTCTCAACACGCATTGCTGCTGATGGCAGCTTGCTTGATATGGCCAGTGATGAAGAACTGGCAGAGCTCAAAGCCCGGCTACAAGAACTGGATGTTGAATCGGTGGCCATCAATCTGTTGTTTTCCTTTTTAGAACCGCAGCAGGAGCAGCGCATCGCAGACAGGCTGGGTGATCTATGGTTTGTTTCCTGCTCCAGTAAAATCCTGCCCGAGGTCCGGGAATACGAAAGAGGCATGGCGACATGGTTGAATGCCAGTGTGGGTCCGGTCATCTCCAGGTATCTGAACCGTCTTCAAGAACGCTTGCCACATGCCCGAATCGCAGTGATGCAAAGTGCGGGAACAACGATAGCGGCTGATCAGGCTGCGAATCAGGCCGTGCGGTTGTTACTGTCCGGTCCGGCTGGTGGCTTGGCAGCGGCACGCAGCATCGCCGCGCAAACTGAAAATCCTAAACTGATGAGTTTTGATATGGGCGGCACCTCGACCGATGTTGCCCTGTTCAATGGTGAAATCCCCCTGACCGGGCAGTGCCGGCTCGGGTCATGGCCATTGTCCATTCCTTCTGTGGATATCCACACCATCGGTGCCGGTGGTGGTTCGATAGCCAGGGTAGACAGGGCCGGCATGCTGTTGGTGGGTCCGGAGTCCGCGGGGGCCAGCCCTGGACCTGCTTGTTATGGACAGGGCGGTACGCAGGTAACGGTTACTGACGCCAATCTTCTGCTGGGTCGCATACCTGAAAATACGTTGCTGGGTGGGTATTTACCGCTGGAGGTTCAGGCGGCGGAAAAGGCGGTTTCAAAACTGGCGAAAGATATGGGTTGTGATGTCCTGGAAGCTGCCCACGGTATAGTACGGTTGGCCAACGAACACATGGCGCGGGCACTGAGGGTGATTTCCGTTGAGCGTGGCTACGATCCGGCCGAATATGCACTGTTATGTTTTGGAGGTGCCGGTGGTCTGCATGCCTGCGACCTGGCTGAATTACTTAACATGGAACGGATCATCATTCCGGCAAGGTCTGGTGTGTTGTCGGCCATGGGTATGCTGGTTAGCGAGCCCGGACGGGAGTTGTCACGAGCCGTTCTGGCACCACTGGGCACCTTGAACGATAACGACATCCGACAAGGATTCAAGTTACTCGAAGCTGACGCCGGGGCCCAGTTGACCGGTGAGGGTTGCACACTCGAAAGCCTGGTTTTTCGCCGCCAGCTCGAGTTGCGTTACAAGGGCCAGAGTGCAACCATCAGCATTAACTGGTCTGACGGCGGTGATCATGAAACAGCTTTTCATAAAGCACATACAAGGGCCAGTGGCCTGCGTCTGCCACACCCAGTCGAATTGGTAAATATACGCTTGAGTGCGCGGGCGCCGGCGGTTTTAAAGTCGATAGATATCCGGCAGGAAAGTGAAAATGTCACAACGGGCGAAATGATTCATATGCCTGAACTTGCATGTAAGGTGCCGATGTTTCAACGGACAGGGTTACCATCGGGTGAATCAGTGGAGGGGCCGTTGTTAGTAACAGAATCTGCGGCAACTGCGTGGATTAAGCCCGGTTGGCAAGTAAGGTCGGATGAGTGGGGTAATTTGCATTTGCAGGCAAAATAAAACCCGCTACGAGAGCGGGTTTTCTCAAACAATGCCTTGAATCAATTACTTGATCTTGGCTTCCTTGTACATCACGTGCTTGCGTACAACGGGATCATATTTTTTGATCTCCATCTTTTTTGGCATATTCTTTTTATTTTTATCCGTGGTGTAAAAGTGGCCGGTACCCGCAGAGGATACCAGGCGGATTTTATCTCTTGATGATTTTGCCATGATTTAGACTCCTCAGACCTTTTCGCCGCGCGCACGCATGTCGGTCAAGACGGCATCAATGCCTTTTTTATCAATGATACGTAAACCCTTGGTGGATATACGCAGACGGACCCAACGGTTTTCACTTTCCACCCAAAAACGATGGCGGTGAATATTGGGCAAAAAGCGTCGCTTGGTCTTTGCGTTTGAATGCGACACATTGTTTCCGGAGACTGGGCGTTTACCGGTTACCTGACAAACTCTGGACATTGGATTATTCCGTTTCTGTACTATCAAAATTGAGCCGCACTTTATACCTTAATATACGCGTATATGCAATCAAATTTGCGTACGGGAGCATCATTTTAACCGCTTTGTCGAAGTTTGGCTGCTTTTGTTACAACATTCCTCTTGAAGCCATCGAAACAGGTGGCCCGTCACCCACTACAAAATGATCCAGCAGACGGATTTCCAATAGCTGCAATGCGTCTTTCAAACGACGGGTAATCGCCTGGTCCGCAAGGCTTGGTTCGCTGACTCCGGAAGGGTGATTGTGTGCCACGATCACCGCAGCGGCACTCAGCCTCAAAGCTCTCTCTGCAACGATGCGTGGATATACACAGGCGCCGTCAATGGAGCCCTGGAACAGGTCCTCTGAAGCAATAACACGATGGCGCGTATCCAGAAACAGGCAGGTGAAAATCTCACGCCTGCGATCTCTCAATACAGTTTGCAGGTATTCCATCGTCATTGCAGGACTGGTCAGCGAAACACCCCGTTGCAATGACTGCTTTAGCTGTCGGTGGACAAATTCATGTGCCAGCCGGATTTGGGTGGCAGCCTCATCATCCAGCCCTTCGCGCTCATCTGCAGCCAGGCGGCTTGCGATCTGGAGTCCCGCGTAAACCGCCAAAGCACTGCAGCAGGGTTTCAGCTTGCCGGGTGTTTCTGTGGCCGTGGGTTACCGGGAAACAAAAGCTTGCTGAGCAGCTCTGCATCTGACAATAAGGCTGGCTGGAACGGTGGCAAGGGCTGATCCTGGTGGTGGTTTGATTGCGTGCTGGCTGATTTCATAATCCGGTCTTTAAATTGATTGGGCTTTAATGCTGAAGTATTGGCATGGCGGTGTATATCGGCATTTCTAAACAGAGTTTGTAGGATGAAACCGTTATTCTTTAGTGTTGCAGACTACAAGGCGAAGGCTTGGTATGATGGTGCCGCACAAATATTACAGCCAACCATGATGAAAAGGATGTCAATTGGATAACAAGGGTTTGAAAGCTGTCCAGTTAAAGATAATTGATCCAAGGCTGGGTCAGGAAATCCCTTTGCCCGAACATGCAACCGATGGTTCAGCGGGTATGGATCTTCGCGCATGTGTTGAAAGCAATACCATGGTTCATCCCGGTGAAACCCTGCTGATACCAACGGGTTTCGCCATGCACATATCCGACCCCGGCATGGCTGCAATGATCCTTCCGCGATCCGGGCTTGGTCACAAACACGGCCTGGTGCTGGGCAACCTGGTTGGTTTGATTGATAGTGATTACCAGGGCCAGGTTTATGTGTCCTGCTGGAATCGTTCTGACAAGGAATTTGAAATTGAACCGGGAATGCGGATTGCACAACTGGTTTTCGTACCCGTGGTCATGGCTGACTTTGAAGTAGTCAATTCGTTCGAGACCAGTGAACGTGGCGCGGGTGGTTTCGGACATACGGGTCGCCAATGAAAACTCCAAAATTAAAGATCAACAGAAAAATGGACCTGAAAGGGTTGCCGGATTTGCAGATATTGCATCTCGAGCGTCTGAACCCCCTGATGCTGATTGCAAGTGGCGCCGTGTTGCTGCTTGTGCTGGCTGTACTGTTATTCGCAGGCGGCTCCAGCCAGCAGGAAAATGATGCAGCGCTCAAACGGGCCAAGCAGACCATGGGCCAGATTGGCGGTGTCATTCAAAGTCTCCGCCGGACACTTGAAGATCAACAGGTGCAGGAGTTGGCGCTGATTGCTGCTGCTGATCCCGGCAAACTGTCCAATCTGCAGCAATATGTCGGCGGCCGTATTCCAGACATGATTGGGCTTAATCTGTACGGGACTGATCTGGACGTCCTGCGCGCTGCCGATTTGGAGCCTTTTGGTTACGCTGTGCTCGATATGCTGTTGACAGCGTCAGAGTCCGGCATTGCCCCGGCGCAGATCCACGGCAAGGGTGAGGGAGCCTACCTTTCCATGGCGGTGCGGGTTGGTGATGAAACATCCCCGGCCGCTTACATGTTGGCCAAGGTAAACCCGGATATATTGACTACGGCATTCGAGGCGTCTTTGCCTGATCCGGGTGCTTTTGCACTTGAGCAACACAACGGCAGGTTTAAACCGGCAACGATCAGTAAGCTTGCCGCTGCCCCATCCTCGAGCGAACGAATCGTCTGGATACGTATCCCGACATCCTTGTTTCATATAGGTGTTGTGCAGGGTGTTGGAGCAACGAAGTCCATGGGCGTATTTCGTCTGCTGTTCTTCATTGTGGGCCTGGTTTTGCTGGCTTTTGGTCTGATGTTGAAGTTACGGCCCTATCAACCACCAGAAGAACTTGAAGAAGACCCGGTGCAAATTGCGCCTTCACCGAAAAGTACCGATCTGAATGATGGCCCGGATTCACCCCTGCCTCAGCAACCAGACAGTGTTAATTTGGATGATGGCCTGGGTGCCATTGAACTACCGGACCTCGGATTCAGCCTGGAGAAAATGCCCGTGCCCCACAAAAAAAACACACTTCCACCCGTGGAGTTGGTGGAAAGCATCTTCAAGGCCTACGATATTCGAGGTATCGTAGGTGAAACGCTGGATGCAGAAGTTGCCTATCAGGTTGGCCAGGTTGTGGGCAGTCTTACCCTGGAGCAGGGTGCCGGACCAGTGGTTGTTGCAAGGGACGGCCGGGATTCCGGTCCGGATCTTGCCGAAGGCATGATTGCAGGCATCGCATCCACCGGCTGTGATGTTATAGATATTGGCGCCGTACCCACCGGCGTGTTGTATTTCGCTGCCTATGAGCTTGGTGATGGTACCGGCGTGATGATAACCGGTAGCCACAATCCACCGGACTACAACGGTTTCAAAATCCTGATCGGTGGTGTTACGCAGGCGGGTGACCGGATTACTGATATGTATAGCCGTATACAAGGCGGTAACCTGCGGGTGGGTAAGGGCACAATCAGCAAAGAAGACATGCTTGACCGGTACCGCGAAAGAATCTCAGGCGATATCCAGTTAGAAAAGCCTTTGAGAGTTGTGGCCGACTGCGGCAATGGCATCGGCGGTGTATGTGCCGCGGACGTGTTGCGTGCTATTGGCGCCGAGGTGATTCCCCTGTTTGATGAAGTTGATGGCACATTCCCGAATCATCACCCGGACCCCAGCGAACCGGAAAACCTGGAAGATCTGATTGATGCGGTTCAAATGATGAATGCAGACCTGGGGGTGGCATTTGATGGTGATGCAGATCGTTTGGGTGTGGTCACGGCTGACGGGGAGATAATCTATTCGGATCGTTTGATGATGTTGTTTGTGGAGGATGTTCTCGGCAGGGTGCCGGGCTCCACCATTATCTATGATGTTAAATGCACCGGCCATTTGCATGAAGTGATTGAAGAGGCTGGTGGCACGCCGATGATGTACAAAACCGGTCATTCGCTGATCAAGAACAAGATGAAAGAGGTCGATGCGCCATTTGCAGGTGAAATGAGCGGACATTTCTTTTTCAAAGAGCGCTGGTATGGATTTGATTGCGGCATTTATGCGGCAGCACGGTTGCTGGAAATCCTGGCGGCCGATGAACGCGGGGTGCAAGAGGTGTTCAGCAGCCTGCCAAACAGCTTTAGTACGCCTGAGCTGAAAGTTGAAATGCACGAGGGTGAAAACCACGACTTTGTAGCAGAATTTCAGAGGGTGGCACGTTTTGCTGATGCAAAAATCACCACCATTGATGGTTTACGGGCAGATTTTGCTGATGGTTGGGGCCTGGTACGTGCATCCAATACCACACCGATACTGGTCATACGTTTCGACGCTGACAGCGAGGAGGCCTTACAGCGAATCAAGGACGCTTTCAAACAGCAATTGCTGGCGATTCACGATCAACTGAAGCTGCCGTTCTAAGCCCGTAAGCGATGCTGCAAACCGGTAAAAAACTACTTATATTCGGGTTGATGCTGGCGGCACTACCGCTTGTAGCCGATCCTCTCAATGAAGAGCCTGCTGCAATTGAAATGATACAAGTAGTGACCCGGGCCGGCCATCCTGGTGATTGTCTCGCAGCGCTGGCGGTTAATAAAATTGATGGTGAAATGAGAGTTGTGCCGGCGCACGGTTTTTTAATTGAACCTGGCGTCCACACCATCAACGGTCGCGCAACGCTGGATAGCAGAAAATGCCAACCCATAGCCGCTGATCAACGAATCGGCAGCGTGGCTGACCTGGAAGTAAATTTTGAGGCAGGCAGAACCTATTACATTGCCTATGACCACAAACCCCAAAATACTGAAGAGTGGAAACTGGTTGTCTGGAAAGTGGAAATTGATAACTCGCTCGAAACCTACATTCAGTAAGCATCTTCCATAAATACCGGGTCAACCGAACCATTCCAGCGGCCATGATAAAGCGCCAGTTTTTTATCTGCCGGTGTCAGTCCCGCATGTGCGTTTACAAACAGGGGCTCCAGGAATCCTGTTTCATTATCACCTGAAGCACCCAGGCGATTACGCCCGGTCAGACCGCTCGAGGCCATTTCCAGAACCTCAAGCGCCAATGATTGCAGTGTTCGATTACGTATAACAGTGTTTAACCCCAGCCTGGGCGCGTCTATCCTGAGTTGTAAACGTTCTTCCATACTCCAGTCGCGCACCAGATCCCAGGCTGCTTCGAGTATCGCGTCGTCGTACAACAGGCCGGCCCAAAAAGCAGGTAAAGCACATAATTTCCGCCATGGGCCGCCATCTGCGCCACGCATTTCCATGTATCGTTTTAAACGAACCTCGGGAAAAGCCGTCGTCAAGTGGTCTTCCCAGTCCTGGATAGTTGGTTTTTCACCCGGCAATGCGGGCAAGGTACCGTTCAGGAAGTCACGAAAGGATTGGCCGGTTGCATCAATATACTCGCCATCGCGATATACAAAGTACATCGGTACATCCAGCATATAGTCGGCGTAGCGCTCAAAGCCCATTGAAGAATCGAAAACAAAGGGCAGCATACCGGTGCGGTCGGGGTCAGTATCTTCCCATACGTGTGAGCGGTAGCTGACATAACCACATGGTTTGCCATCAACAAAAGGAGAATTGGCGAACAATGCCGTGGCAACGGGCTGTAGCGCCAGCGCCACCTGGAATTTTTTCACCATGTCAGCTTCGGAGCAGAAATCGAGGTTAACCTGGACGGTGCAGGTGCGGCTCATCATATCCAGGCCGAGATTGCCGCGCCTGGTCATATATTCCCGCATTATGCGGTAACGGCCCTTGGGCATCCACTGAGTATCTTTTCGTTCCCACTTGGGTTGAAAGCCCATGCCCAAAAACGCTATTCCGAGCGGTTTGGCGATAGTTTTGACCTGTTTCAAATGGGTATAAACCTCATCACAGGTCTGGTGAATGTTATCCAGCAATGCGCCGGAAAGCTCAAGCTGACCACCGGGTTCCAGTGTTACCGATGCGCCGTTATCATCCACAAGGGCAATAATCTTGCCTTGCTCTTCGACTGGCTTCCAGCCGAACTGGTTTGCAAGGCCTTCGAGCAGTGCGCGTATGCTACTCTTGCCTTCATAGGGCAGGGGTCGCAGATCATTGGTAGTAAAACCAAATTTTTCATGTTCAGTGCCCAGTTGCCATTCGGACTTTGGTTTGCAACCGGATTCAAGATATTCAATCAGTTGCTGGCGGTTTTCAACCTGTGTCTGGTTGCCGGATACTTTCAAGTGAAACACTCCATGTTGATTTGGGCCGGAATGCACTAGGATACACGCAGGAAACCTTACTAAAAAGCGAAAAGACTGTATACGGAAGCCGGATACAGTGACAATATGCTTTTGTTGATCGATCAAGCCTCAGTAAAGTAAGGAGTGTAAAACTTAACCCCGTGAACCCGTTGCGTCAATTCATCTTGCTGTTAGTCTTTGCTTTATTGCTGGGAGCCTGCGGTGATGACAGTCGGGAGCCACGGGTTGGTCGTCTTGATCGCCATGCTCGGCCAGTTGAGTTGCTTCTCACGGAGGATGGCCGTCCGGCACCCTCTGTATTGGCACAAGAGCAGGTATTTCACCGCAATAACGGCGAAGAGCCGCAAACTCTGGATCCGCACCTGGCCGAAGGTTTGCCTTCGGCACATATTTTGCGGGACTTATTTGAGGGTTTGACAGCTGAATCACCGGAAGGCCGAATTATTCCGGGTGCGGCGGTACGCTGGAATATTTCCCGGGACGGCAAAACCTATACATTTTATCTCAGGCGTGATGCTCTCTGGTCGAATGGCGATCCTGTAACGGCGGAAGATTTTGTCTACGGTTTGCAGCGCAGCGCCAGCCCCACAACCGCGTCAAATTACGCCCATGTCCTGTTGCCAATTGCAAATGCCGCCGAGGTACTTTCCGGTGAGCTGCCATTGAACGAACTAGGCGTCAGCGCCCTGGACGAATACACACTGCAAATCAGCATGCGCGACCCGACGCCCTATTTTCTGGCCCTTTTGAGCCACGCCGTGACCTATCCTGTGCACCGGGCCAGTGTGCTGGAGCATGGCTCAGCTTTTTCCCGCCCCGGCAACCTGGTATCGAATGGCGCATATGTTCTCAAGGACTGGGTATTACGCACGCGCATCGACCTGGTCAAAAATGAGAACTACTGGGATGCCGAAAACGTCATTATCAAGAATGTTCATTATTATCCGTTTGAAGACCGCTCCACCGCGTTAAAGCAGTTCCGCGCAGGCAAGCTGGACTGGACGTTTACAGTGCCGAACAATCAATTCAAGTGGTTGCAAAAACATTACCCCGATGAGTTGGTGACCAGTCCCTGGCTGGGATCATACTATTTTGGATTCAATCTTCAGCGCGAACCCTTCATTGAAAATCCAGGGCTCAGGCTGGCATTGGCCCTGGCGATCGACAGGGACCTGTTGACAGATAAGATTGCCCAATTCGGGGAGCTGCCTTCATATACACTGGTTCCCCCCGGTATCAGGGACTATGTATCACCGTTGCCGGAGTGGGCTGAATGGACCCAGCAAGAGCGCAATACAGAAGCCCGGCGTTTGTATGCCGAGTCCGGGTATTCAGAGGACAACCCGCTCAAGTTTGAAATTCGTTATGACACCGGTGAAAGCAATAAAAAGATCGCGCTGGCGGTATCGTCATTATGGAAGCAGGTCCTCGGTGTGCAGGCTACCCTGATCAATGAAGAGTTTGGGGTGTTTTTGCGGAATCGTGAGCAAAAAGTACTGACCCAGGTTTTCAGGGCCGGCTGGATAAGTGACTATGCGGATGCATACAGTTTTTTGAACCTGTTCCGCACTGGACACGGTAACAACGATTATGGTTATTCCAACAGCCTGTATGATTCCCTGCTGAAGGAGGTCGCGGCTGAGCGAATACCGTCAAGACGCAGGCGGCTGATGTTTGAGACCGAACGCATGCTGTTGGCTGAAACGCCATTCGTCCCGGTTTACACCTACGTTACCAAGCGCATGGTTAGCCCGCTCCTCAAGGGCTGGCAAAGCAACGTAATGGATCACCACTACAGCAAGGATATGTTTTTTCTCAGGGAGGCATCTGACGAACCGACAGAGGTCGTAATTGAAGAAGCAATAACAACTGAATCGGTCGATGAGGCAGCTACGCCCGTTGAAGGGGATGAAACAGTTATAACTGAAGAAACTGCGGAGACAGCAGTGCCCCCGGAAGAAGAAATAGTTGTGCCCGGGGAAATGGAAGAACTGCTTGTACCTGAGGAAGCAGCGACAGCAGTAACGGAGAAAGAAGCACTCGAAAAAGAAGCACCCGGAAATGATGATGAAACAAACCCGGAGGATCCGGTCGAATGATCCAGGATTCCGGCATGGCGAGGCACACTTTCCAGCGATTGCTGGGTTTGATACCTACACTGCTAATGTTGATTACAGTGGCGTTTTTTCTGATACGCGTAGTGCCCGGCGGGCCGTTTGATGCTGAAAAAACCTTGCCGCCGGAGGTCGAAGCCAACCTGAATGCCAAGTATCATCTGGATGAACCGTTGCTGCAGCAGTACTTCCGCTATCTCGGCCAGATTGCAGTTCTTGATTTCGGTCCTTCTTATCATTACAAGGATTGGACGGTCAACGAGCTGATCGCGCAGGGATACCCGATATCGCTGACGGTGGGCCTGGCAGCCATGGTGCTGGCCTTTTTCCTGGGAACATTGCTGGGTATAGCGGCGGCACTGAGACAAAACACGGCCGTTGATTATTCCCTGATGGGTTTTGCCATGCTTGGCATTTCCATCCCCAATTTTGTCATTGCGCCAGTCTTGATATTGTTACTGGCCGTTTATGCCGGCTGGTTACCGGCCGGGGGCTGGGACTGGAGCATTGCCAGTATGGTATTGCCGGTGGTGACACTTGCATTACCGGTTACGGCCTATATTGCCCGCTTAACACGGGGCAGCATGATCGAGGTCTTACACAGTAATTTTATCCGCACAGCGCGTGCCAAGGGATTACCTGAAAGCGTGGTTATCCGCCGCCATGCATTGCGCCCGGCATTGTTGCCGGTGATTTCATTCCTGGGCCCCGCGACCGCTGGAATGATCAGTGGCTCGGTGGTCATAGAGCGTATATTTTCTATTCCCGGCCTGGGCAGTTACTTTGTACAAGGGGCGTTAAACCGTGATTACACGCTGGTCATGGGCGTTGTGATTTTCTATGGCGTGTTGATTATTGTGCTGAATTTCCTGGTGGATCTGATCTACGCCTGGTTGAACCCAAAGGTTCGATATGACGAAAAGCACTGACAATCCCGTTATTGATCCTTTTGAAGCGGCGCTGGGCGTACGCGACGTCAAGGGGCGCTCCCCGTGGGAAGATGCCTGGCATCGCCTGCTCAAAAACAGGGCTGCGGTTTACAGCGCTTTTATCATGGCATTCATGATCCTGCTGGTGGTGTTCGGACCGATGTTGATTTCCTGGGAATCGGACTTTACCGACTGGGATCACACCTCATCCCCGCCTGGCCTGGAAAGTGGCCACTGGTTCGGAACCGACGCAGTGGGCCGGGACATATTGGTACGCACGATGGAGGGTGGCAGAATCTCGTTATTGGTAGGGCTGGTGGCAACCATCGTGAGCCTGCTGATCGGTGTCAGTTATGGAGCCACGGCTGGTTATTTTGGGGGCCGGGTGGATCGCATGATGATGCGGGTGGTGGATATTGTCTATGCCCTGCCGTTCATGTTTTTTGTCATATTACTGATGGTGGTATTCGGCCGGCATATTGTGCTGATCTTTGTGGCCATTGGTGCGGTCAACTGGCTGGATATGGCGCGTATTGTGCGTGGTCAGACACTGAGCCTTAGAAACACGGAGTTTGTTGAGGCCGCCAGGGCCTGTGGCGTGAGCGACTGGGCCATTATCAGGCGGCACATTATTCCCAATTTGCTTGGCGTGGTAATCGTCTATGTAACCCTGACCATTCCACAGGTCATCCTGCTTGAGTCATTTTTGAGTTTCCTTGGTCTCGGTGTGCAAGAGCCGATGAGTTCATGGGGTGCGCTGGTTGCCAACGGTGCGCAAGATATGGAATCTTCACCCTGGACACTGATAGTCCCGGCGGTATTTCTAACCGTGACCTTGTACTGTTTCAATTATATCGGGGATGGTTTGCGTGATGCACTTGATCCCAAGGACAGGCTCTGATGTCCTTGCTTGAGGTTAAGGATCTGAATGTCGGATTCGATACGCCGGATGGTGAAGTTCATGCAGTCAACTGCCTGAATTTCTCAATCAAGGCCGGTGATGCTCTGGCCATTGTGGGAGAATCGGGTTCCGGTAAAACCCAGACCGTGATGGCCTTGATGGGTCTGCTTTCCGAAAATGGTCACGTTAACGGACAGGCATTGTTCAAGGGCGAGGACTTGCTGCAAATGAGCACAGCCGAGCTGAACAAACATCGCGGGCGTGAAATCGCGATGATTTTTCAGGATCCGATGACCTCGTTGAACCCGTACCTGAGGATCGAAAAACAGATGGTCGAGGTGGTCCGGCATCACCAGGGGCTGAACAAAGCTGAGGCCCGGGCCCATGCGATAGAAATGCTGCGGGCAGTACGCATTGCGGATCCTGAGCGCAGCATTCGCCAGTATCCGCATGAGTTTTCCGGTGGCATGCGGCAGCGGGTAATGGTGGCGATGGGTCTTTTGTGCGAACCGGACCTGTTGATCGCCGATGAGCCCACCACGGCGCTTGATGTAACGGTACAGGCACAAATCACTCACCTGATGAATGCATTACGGCACAAATCGAATACCGCGATTATCCTGATCACCCATGATCTGGGTGTGGTGGCCGGTTTATGTGACCGCGTGCTTGTGATGTATGCCGGTGAGGCGGTTGAATGCGGTTCAGCAGAACAGATTTTCTACGATCCCAAGCATCCTTATACACAGGGCTTGCTGGCTTCCGTACCCCGCCTGGACCGACCCGACGATAAGGCATTACAAGCCATACCGGGTAACCCGCCCAACCTTCTGTCACTACCTGAAGGCTGCAAATTCCGCGACCGGTGTCCAAAAGCACATGATGCGTGTAAGGAAAAGCCACCGATGCAATTAGATGAAGAGCGCCATGCGTTTCGCTGTTTTCTGGGTGGCCCGGAATGAATGACAGGGTGCTGAGAGTGCAGGATCTTTCGGTGCATTTCAAACTGCGCGAAGGCGGTCTGATTCGACCCAAAACACACTTGCTCAAAGCCGTTGATGGCGTGAGTTTCGATTTAAACGCCGGTGAAACACTGGGCATTGTAGGCGAATCCGGCTGTGGGAAAACCACGCTGGCCCGCGCCCTGCTGGCCTTGATCAAACCCGATCGCGGTCGTGTTTTATGGTTGGGTGAAGATTTGAACAAGCTGGATGAGGAGGCCTTACGGAGAAAACGCGAAGGTATGCAAATCGTGTTCCAGGATCCGTTGGCTGCACTCAATCCACGGATGACAGTCCGCGACATTATTGCCGAGCCCCTGTGGACATTTTTCCCCAAAATTGCACGTGTGCAGGTGGACGAACGTGTCCGCGGCATGATGAAGGTAGTGGGGTTGCTGCCGAACCAGATAAACCGCTATCCACATGAATTTTCCGGCGGACAGTGCCAGAGAATTGGTATAGCAAGAGCCCTGGTACTGAACCCGAAACTGGTCATCTGTGATGAGCCCGTCAGTGCCCTGGATGTTTCCATACAGGCACAAATTATTAACCTGCTGAAGGATTTGCAGAAGAAACTGAATTTGTCGCTGGTGTTTATTGCCCATGATTTATCAGTGGTCAAACACATCAGCGACCGCGTCATGGTGATGTATCTTGGCCGGGCCATGGAGGTTTCCTGTCGTGACCACCTGTACAAGCGCCCACTGCACCCCTACACAAGTGCCCTGATCAAGGCAGTCCCGGTGCCCGATCCGAAACTGGCCCGCGCCGCCAGTGATACCGGCTTGACCGGTGATATGCCATCACCCCTGGATCCGCCTTCGGGCTGTGTGTTTAACAGCCGCTGTCCGTACACAGTAAAACGTTGCCAATTGGAAGTACCGGCGCTCAGGAGAATGGAAAACGGGGATTGGGTTGCCTGTCATAGAGCTGAAGAACTTGATTTAACCATAAGGGCAAGTGTTAACAAGCCCTGAGCAAAAGCGGTTAGAATACGCGCTACTTGCTAAAACCAGATTTGATAGAGGACATAGGAATGATCCGAATAAGCCTGCGAGCCCTCGCAGTAATCGCCGTTTTATTGTTAATGAGCGGTTGTAAAACAACAAAAGTGATCAGCGAATGGGATGCTGGTCGCGAAAATATCGATAAGCGGGAGCGAATTGCCGTCGTTGCCATGATGCCGGAATCCCTGCAACGCCTGGTCGTAGAACAGGAAATCGTGCGTGTACTGCGCAAGTCGGGCAGGAATGCACTGGTATCCAGTGACGTCCCCGGTTTATCCGGTCGTCTTAGCAGGGAAACCGCCGAACCTGCCCTTAAAGCCGCAAGTGTGGATGCCATCATCGTTGTATTCATGACCAGTGGAGGAAAAGGAGAGCGACTGGAACGTGCCGATTATTATACGCAGATGGTAGGTAGTGGCTTTTACGGTGGTGGTTATGGCTACTTTACACCCGGCTTCACCAATGTGTATACGATCCGCGAAGGTACCGGTTTCTACGATCAGGAAAATTTTGTCTACGTGGAAACCACCTACTTCGATCTTGTTGAGGACCGCGCCAAGTGGAGCATGATCACAAGATCAAAAGATCTCGATCACAACGATACCGCCAAAGATATCTCCAAGAAAATCGTTTCCAAGATGAGATCCACAGGCACGCTTTAGGCGCCTGTTGGATTTAACATGATTTGCATTAGATGATCGATAATCATCCTGAGCGTATCAAGCTGGAATCCGGCCTTGCCCGGATGGGACTGGATGTCCCGACCGGTGCCATTGACGGCCTGCTCACCTATATGGTTTTACTGAAGGAGTGGTCTGGCACTTACAATCTTGTTGCAAAACGGGAGCGGGATTTTCTGCTTGCCCGGCATGTGCTGGATTCATTATCCATAGCGCGTTGGTTACAACCGGGGTCCTTACTGGATGTGGGTACCGGGCGCCGGTTTGCCAGGCTTGCCGTTGGCCATTATCAGGCCGGAGACGGAAGTCACGTTGCTCGACAGCGCAGGTAAAAAGATTCGTTTTATCCGTCACGTCGGGCGCACACTGAAGTTGGCAAATATTCACCCGCTGCATCAACGGGTGGAAGTGTTGGCAGAAGAGCATGCATTTGCAAATATCACTTCCCGGGCATTTGCGTCACTGAAAGAGTTTGTTGAGGCGGTCAGGCACAATGCAGATGAAGATACGCTTCTGCTGGCAATGAAGGGCGCTTACCCCGCCAAGGAACTTGAAGAGCTACCCGACCGGGTCAATGTAAAGTCGGTAGAACAATTAACCGTGCCGTATTTGCACGCCGAGCGGCATCTCGTCATTATGTCGATCTCAGATTCACCCAACCGATAAAGTAAAAATACATGGCAAGAATCATTGCAGTCGCAAACCAGAAAGGCGGCGTTGGAAAAACCACAACCGCCGTAAACCTGGCTTCTGCGCTGTCAGATATGAAGTATCGCACCCTGCTGGTTGATCTTGACCCGCAAGGTAATGCTACCGTGGGTTGCGGGATCGATTCGCGAGCGCTGGAAATCTCCGCCCTGGATGTATTGCAGAACGAGTGTGATATACCCGAAGCCATGATCCATGTGGACAAAATCGGTCTTGATGTATTGCCATCCAACAGCGACCTGACAGCTGCAGAGGTCTCGTTGTTGCAGGTTGATGAGCGTGAGTACCGCCTGAAAAATGCGCTGGAAAAAGTCGCGCACCAATACGCATGGGTCATCATTGATTGCCCGCCCTCGTTAAACATGTTGACCCTGAACGCATTGGCAGCGGCCAATAGCGTACTGATTCCGATGCAATGTGAGTACTACGCACTTGAAGGACTCGCCTCATTGCTGGAGACCATTGAGCAGGTACGGGGCAGCGTCAATCCGGGGACTGGATATCGAAGGCCTGTTACGCACCATGTACGACGGCCGCAACAACCTTTCCCGGCGCTGTATCGGATCAGTTGATAGAACACTTCGGTGACCGGGTTTACCGCACACTGATACCACGCAATGTCCGCGTAGCAGAAGCCCCCAGCTATGGTTTACCGGTACTGAGATACGCCCCGGCATCCCGCGGCTCGTTAGCCTATCTCGGCCTGGCAGGTGAAATGCTGCGCAGACATAGAAAAAGACAAGCCGGATAGCCGCCTGCCGCCATCCCACCGAGTCCCGTCATTCCGGGCCAGACCCAGAATCCATCTCGACACCTGGTGCAAGCGGGCTCATTTTCAGTGATGGGCTTAGATATTGTAACCCGTTACGTTACAGGGTACACTCACTACCGTGATTCGGAGCTTTAAGCATAAAGGGCTTGAACGATTTTTCTATCATGGAACAAAATCAGGGATTCAGGCCAAACATGCTGTAAAGCTTAGATTGATACTGGGCAGACTTGAAGCTGCGGTAGTTCCAAAGGATATGGATTTGCCTGGAATGAAGCTACATTCTTTGACCGGGAAAAGGGCCGGAATATGGTCTGTCAGTGTGAGCGGTAACTGGCGTGTGACATTCCGGTTTGAAGATGGTCATGCCGATCTTGTTAACTATGAAGACTACCATTGAGTATGAATTATGTTGATGTTTAATCCACCCCATCCTGGCGAAGTGATCAAGGAACTGTGCCTGGATCCCTTGGGTATTTCTGTCACCGCGGCTGCGAAGGGTCTGGGGGTCAGTCGAAAGACACTTTCTGCTCTGTTAAATGGTCGCGCAGGCGTAAGCCCGGAAATGGCGATTCGATTATCAATCGCCTTTGATACCTCCGCTGAAAGTTGGCTAAATCAGCAATCTCAATACGACCTTTGGCAGGCAGAGCAACACAGGGATGAATTGAAGGTAATCAGGCTTTCGGCCGCTTAGGTTTGATTGTTTCCTGTTTTTGGTAGACATTCTTTTTCTCGGCGCCCCCAAATATTTATTGATATCAAATCCGAGCTGAAATCTACAATTTGTAGGATTCATCACTCGATGTTTGTAGGCAATCAGCTTGTTATGGTGCGGCCCACTCGCTTTTCAGTGCCTGGGAGTGTATAAAATTAAGAGTAGCAACCACTAAACTTGGAGAATCCCCATGCGGGCTGAAGAGCTAAAAAGCGAAATCAGAAAATTAAAAGTATCTGAACAGCTTTTGTTAGTGGAAGAAGTTTGGAACGAAATTGCCAGGTCAAATGAAGAATTGCCTTTGCCTGAGTGGCAGAAAAAAGAGTTGGAAAAAAGGCTGGTGGCATATGACCGGGGAGATGCTGAAACAATTGAATGGCACCAGGTTCACGAAGAGCTCAAAAATAGCTACAAGTGAACTTGCTTTATTCCAAAAGGGCAAAAATCGATATTGATATCGCTATGGGTTGGTACGAGGAACAAAGAAAAGGTTTGGGGTTAGAGTTTCTGGATTGCCTGGAGGAAACAATTAGCCGTATCCTGGAAAACCCAAAACTTTATTCTTTTAAATACAGAAGGTTTAGAAGTGCATTGATAAGAAAATTTCCATTTTCGATTTTCTACACAATTGAAAAAATTGAAATAGTCGTTCATGCAGTATTTGACAATCGGCAAGATCCGGCAAAAAATCCATAACCAGTTACTAGGAATGTTAAGCCTAAGCTTGATACTATGCTGCGTTGGTTTTGGAAAATCAGTAAATGGCACAAAAAAAGAACCCCCTTGGTCGTAACCTGAGTTCTATGCTCAGCAAATCAGCGTTGCAGCATGCGGTAGAAAGCGCGGCATCCAGGTCATCTGGCCAGGACACATTAAGATCTTTGCCGCTGGACCTCATCAGTCCCGGACCGTTTCAGCCGCGCTCAATTTTTGATGCAGACCGGCTGGAAGAACTGGCGGAGTCCATTCGCCACCAGGGTGTTATCCAGCCCGTGGTTGTACGTGCACGTGGTGAAAATCGCTATGAATTAATAGCAGGGGAACGACGCTGGCGTGCGGCGCAAATAGCCGGTATCGAGAAAATCCCGGCGATTGTCCGCGATGTACCTGATGAAATCGCCATTGCAATGGCGCTGGTTGAAAACATCCAGCGTGAAGACCTGAACCCGATTGAAGAGGCGACGGCATTAAGACGGCTGGTGGACGAGTTCCAGATGACCCACCAGGAAGCCGGCGATGCGGTTGGCCGTTCACGCTCCGCAGTTTCCAATCTTTTGCGTTTGCTGGAACTATCTGAGGAAGTTCGTGAGCTGGTAGATGCAAGACACCTGGAAATGGGCCATGCACGCGCGCTGTTAACACTTGAGCCATCGTTGCAGGCGCAGGCTGCGCGTGAAGTGGTCAGAAAGCAGTTGTCCGTGCGTGAAACCGAACGGCTGGTCCGGCGCCTGAAGAATCCACCGGTTCGAAAGACACAACAACTTGATCCTGATATCCAACACCTGCAGGACAGACTGTCTGAAAAACTCTGCGCCCGGGTGAAGCTAACGCACAACGCCAAGGGCAAGGGCAAAATGGTCATCGCCTACAACTCGGCAGATGAGTTTCGAAGGCATCCTCGAGCAACTGGGCTTAAGTTCCGATTGACTTACGTAGGAGATAAATCTTCTACAAGAATCCACAAAACCAAGCTGGGATACGGGTACCTCCCCCTGAGACCGTGAGCCAACAGGGATGTTGGCGACCGAGCGTCCCAGGGAGGGGCTTGCAGCGTGTCTCAGGGGGAGGTACCCGTAGCCCGGCGTTCGTATGGTGCAGGTCTTATAGAATCGATCTGTATATGGATTGACCAAGGTCAAATTCACACATCCCAATAGCCGCTATGATGCTAACAGTTTCTAATTCAACCATTTGAAGGTACACAATTATGCAAGCTTATCCCCATCATTATCTCGCCACTGCAACCGGTGGCAACCAGGGTAGTGTTATCGTAAGTGGCGAAGGGTTGCCTGATCTGGACACGGCATCCCCGCCACAGTTTGGCGGACCCGAAGGTATCTGGTCGCCGGAAATCATGTTGTCGGCCACTGTGGCCAATTGCTTTATATTGAGTTTCCGTGCCATTGCAAGCGCATCGAAGTTTGAATGGACCTCGCTTGAGTGCAGTGTTGACGGTGTTTTAGACCGGCCGGAGCGTGCTACTTATTTTACTAATTTCAATATTCATGCTGTTTTGCGTGTGCCGACCGATGCCAAGATCGGGATGGCCCAGAGGCTGTTGGAAAAAGCAGAGCAAATATGCCTGATAACAGCCTCACTCAAATCTGAAATTGCACTGACAACTGATATACAGGTTGACTAGCAAGCAGGATTTGGAAAAACCTATAAAAAACCGCATATTCGGATTGCTCCGTTAGTCATCAGAATGTTAAAATGGTCGGCTGATGGCAGCTAGCCTCGTGGGCAATCTGCCAATTAATAAAATGCGTGGTTAATTTGGTAGGTGAGGTCGGGTAAATGACTGTTCCGAGTGGGACGGCTCCAAATGGCCAGTTAATAGGCCGGAGTTTGAGAATTCAGTCATTGGTTGCCCTGTTGTTGGCCGGTGGTTTGCTACTGCTCGACCAGGTCGCGGCTTACTCATCGATGTTTGGTAGCTTGGCGGCGTACATTCCGGCGTTATTTTTCACGCGGGTCGTAACGCCAAAACTCGGACTGGACAGTGCCGCTTTTCTACGCACTGCTGTGATAGCTGAAGTAGTAAAGATTTTATTAACCGCTTTGATATGTATGGCGGTATTTATTTTTGTTAAGCCCCTGGCTGCCGGTTGGTTTTTTACCGGCATGGTTGTGGTGATTTTCAGCGGACGGCTGGGGTTACTTTTTCGGGCTTGATTTTTTGGGATTTGAACACACCTTTCCAGCGGAAAGAAACGGTAAAGACGGACTGTAATACATGTCAAGCGGAAGCGAAGCGCCTACTTCAGGCGAATACATACAGCACCATCTACAGAACCTGACTTTCGGCCAGCACGCCGATGGCAGCTGGGGTATCGCCCATGGCGCTGCCGAGGCTGCCGAAATGGGTTTCTGGGCATTCCATGTGGATACACTGGTCTGGTCTCTGATTCTCGGGTTTTCGTTTTTCTTCATGTTCCGCAGCGTTGCAAAAAAAGCCAACTCCGGTGTTCCCTCGCACTTCCAGGCGTTGATTGAGTCCATCATTGAATTCGTCGATACCAGCGTCAAGGATTCCTTCCACGGCACCAGCCGTTTGATTGCACCATTGGCACTGACATTGTTCGTCTGGATCTTCTTCATGAACCTGATGGATCTGATCCCGGTTGACTGGCTTCCCTTTGTAGCGAGCAGCGCCGGCGTTCCGTATCAAAAGGTTGTTCCAACAACTGATGTGAACGCGACGATGGGTATGGCGATTGCGGTATTCGTGCTGATTATTTTTTACAGCATCCGCGCCAAGGGTGTGAAAGGTTTTATGGCCGAGCTGGTTTTCAATCCATTAAACCCTAAACAACTGGGGATGCCAAAAGTCGTTTGGCCGCTGGTGATGGCATTTAATTTCCTGCTTGAGATCGTTTCCCTGCTGGCCAAGCCGGTATCACTCGGTTTACGACTGTTCGGCAACATGTATGCCGGTGAATTGATCTTTATCCTGATTGCACTGATATTCACAGCGGGTTCCGGTTTTGTTGGTGCAGGCCTAAGTTCATTGTTTGGTGAGCACATACCGGCCTGGTTCTGGGTGTTGGCTACGGCCACGGTATTCACCACGCTCTGGATGAACATAAAAGGCAAGCTGAGTACTAAGAAGACGCTTTGGTTCTTATTGGCTGAACTGTTCCTGGTGGGTGGTCTGGCTTTCGTCGGCGGTCAGTTGATGCACTTTGGATGGGCTGTGTTCCACATCCTGATCATCACGCTGCAGGCATTTATTTTCATGATGTTGTCAATCGTGTACCTGAGCATGGCTCAGTCTCACCATTAGACGGTATTGTCAGATGGTTTTGTAAGTTAGTTTTTATTGTTTTTTTGTTAGGCACATAACTGAAACTGGAGTTAAGTAATGGAATTTGTAATTGGTATGACCGCTATCGCCGTAGCATTGCTGATTGGCCTCGGCGCGCTGGGTGTAGGTATTGGTGTTGGTATCCTGGGCGGTCGCCTGCTGGAAGGTTCTGCACGTCAGCCTGAATTGGCACCGATGTTGCAGGGTAAATTCTTCCTGGCCATCGGCCTGCTGGATGCTGTTGCCATGATTGGTGTCGGTATTGCGTTGTTCTTCACCTTCGCAAACCCGTTCATCGGTCAACTGACAAACGCTCTGGGCGGATAAGTTGTCGACCACCTACATTTTTTGGGCGACAACCCTTTTAGCAGACACGAAACGATGAGGTATACGGCATGAACATGAATGCCACTCTGATCCTGCAGTCGATCGCCATGATGGTGTTCGTCTGGTTTTGTATGAAGTTTATCTGGCCGCCTATATTGAAGGCCATGGATGAACGGCGTGCCAAGATTGCTGACGGCCTGGCCGCTTCCGACCGCGCAGAAAAAGCGCTTCAGGACGCGAACCAGGAAGTTGAAAAGCAAATCATGGCAGCGCGCGACAAAGCCGGCGAAATTGTTGACCAGGCAAACCAGCGCCACGGCCAGATTCTGGAACAAGCCAAAGACGATGCCGTCGATGAGCGCAGGAAGCAGGTCGCAGCAGGTGAAGCTGAAATTACGCAATCTGCTAACCAGGCACGTGAAGAGCTGCGGGCTACGGTTGCAAGTCTCGCTGTTTTGGGTGCCCGTCAAATCCTCGAAAAGGAAGTTGACGAGAACACCCACCGTGAATTGCTCGATAAACTGATCGCCGAGATCTGAATATGAGCAGCTTGACGACGCTGGCACGACCCTACGCGAAAGCAGCTTTCGAGCTTGCCAATAGCGACTGCAATCTAGCGGCCTGGGATAACATGTTATCCGTAGTCGCAGTTGTTACTGCCGATGTAGGTATGGCCAACTGGCTGCAAAGCCCGCATTCGACCGCCTCCAAGGCTATTGAGATTATTGTGGAAGCCATGGGTGGTGAGGTTGATCCCCGTTTTCAGGGCTACATAGGTGTGCTGGCAGACAATGACCGCTTGTCATTGTGTGGCGAGATATCCCGGATGTTTGAACAACTACGCGCGGCTGCTGAAAAGCGACTGAACGTGCGGGTTGTATCTGCAGTTGCACTGCAGGAGGCGGATATCCAGCGTATGCGATCTGCCCTGGCCAAGCGGTTTGATCGCGAAATAACCCTGAGCAACGAGGTCGATGCCGATGTTCTGGGCGGCGCCATTATTTATGCTGGTGACCAGGTCATCGATGGTTCCTTGCTGGGCCGTCTGAAGCGACTGGAAGCATCACTAAGCTAGATTCCCTATTAAGTTAATTGAAAGAAGACCGATCACCTGAAAACAGGGCGATCAGACAGGAAAATGACAATGCAGACTACATTGAATCCATCTGAAATCAGCGAACTGATCAAGCAACGCGTTGAGGAGCTGAATATTTCAGCTGAGACCCGTAACGAGGGCACTGTGGTCAGTATTTCTGACGGCATCGCCCGCTTACACGGCCTCGAAGACGCCATGCAGGGCGAGATGATCGAGTTCCCCGGTAATACCTTTGGACTGGCGCTTAACCTTGAGCGTGACTCTGTTGGTACCGTTATCCTGGGTGACTACGAGCACATCACCGAAGGCGATACGGTCAAATGTACCGGGCGTATTCTTGAAGTTCCCCACGGTCGTGGTTTGCTGGGCAGGGTAGTGAATGCCCTCGGTGAGCCGATTGACGGTCAGGGACCGATTGAAAATGATGGCTTTGCACCGATTGAAAAAGTTGCACCGGGTGTTATCTGGCGTAAATCAGTCGATCAGCCGGTACAGACCGGGCTGAAATCCATTGACTCAATGGTTCCGATCGGTCGTGGCCAGCGCGAACTGATTATTGGTGATCGCCAGATTGGTAAATCTGCAATCGCCATTGATACCATCATCAACCAGGTTCGCTCCGGTATTAAATGTATCTATGTGGCCATCGGCCAGAAGCAGTCCACCGTGGCCAACGTGGTCAAGACGCTGGAAGCGCATGGCGCCATGGAACATACCATCGTGGTCGATGCCTCGGCTTCCGATTCTGCGGCCATGCAATATATGGCACCGTATGCCGGTTGCACCATGGGTGAGTATTTCCGCGATCGCGGTGAAGATGCACTGATTATTTATGATGATCTGACCAAGCAGGCCTGGGCGTATCGCCAGGTATCCCTGTTGCTGCGTCGTCCGCCAGGCCGTGAAGCTTATCCGGGTGATGTTTTCTACCTGCATTCACGTTTGCTTGAGCGTGCTGCACGGGTTAACGAAGAATACGTAGAGAAATTCACCAATGGTGAAGTCAAAGGCAAGACCGGTTCTCTGACGGCACTGCCGATCATTGAAACCCAGGCTGGTGACGTATCAGCATTCGTACCGACCAACGTGATCTCCATTACCGATGGTCAGATTTTTCTTGAGACCGATCTGTTTAATGGTGGTATTCGTCCGGCCGTACATGCTGGTTTGTCCGTATCACGTGTTGGTGGTGCTGCGCAGACCAAGGTGATCAAGAAGCTTGGTGGTGGTATTCGTCTGGCCCTGGCCCAGTATCGCGAGTTAGCGGCTTTCGCACAGTTTGCTTCCGATCTTGATGATGCAACCCGTGCCCAGCTTGAACGCGGTCAGCGTGTTACCGAATTGATGAAGCAACCGCAATACAGCCCGATGTCTGTGGCAGATATGGCGGTCTCCCTGTACTCAGTCGATCGCGGCTTTATGGATGACATTGATATGCACAAGATCGGCGCTTTTGAAGCGGCCCTGATTGATTATATGAATAATTCCCAGACTGAGTTGGTGGCCACGCTTAACGGTGGCGACTGGAATGACGACATCGAAGCTCAGCTCAAGGCTGCTTGTGAAGAGTTCAAAACCACAGGTAGCTGGTGAGTATTGGCCGGTCCTAGCGGAGTAAACTGAATATGGCAGGTGGAAGAGAGATTGTCACAAAGATCCGCAGTGTAGGGAACACCATGAAGGTGACCTCTGCGCTGGAGATGGTCTCGGCCAGCAAAATTCGCAAATCGCAGGATTTGATGAAAGAGAGCCGTCCGTATGCGCGCATGATGAATCGCGTTATTGGCCATCTCGGAAAAGCCAACCCGGAATATCGTCATCCGTTTACGATCAAGCATCCGGATGTTAAAAAAGTTGGTTACATTGTCATTTCCAGTGACCGTGGCCTGTGCGGCGGCCTGAACAACAATCTGTTCAAGAAAATGCTGGCAGACATGGGTGAATGGCAGAAAAAGGATGTGGATATAACCCTGGTTACACTGGGTAAAAAGGCCATAGCCTATTTCAAAAATATAAAAGTTGAAGTCATGGCTGTGGCCAGTGAATTGGGTGAAAAACCGCAAATCGAAGACCTGATTGGTGCGGTCAGACCCTTGCTGGAAGCATATCGTGAACAGCAGGTGGATCGCGTTTACCTGGTACACAACAACTTTATCAATACCATGGTGCATGAGCCGGTTATTGAGCAGTTACTGCCGTTGCCACCGGGTGATGATGAGCAGGTCCGGGATATCTGGGACTACATTTACGAGCCGGATGCCGAGACCTTGCTGAACAGCGTGATGGTTCGTTATTTAGAGGCGCTGATCTTCCAGGGAGTGCTGGAAAATCTCGCATCCGAACATGCTGCACGCATGATCGCGATGAAGAGCGCCACAGACAACGCAAGTGATTTGATTGATGAGCTGAATCTGATTTATAACAAGGCCCGGCAGGCAGCGATCACACAGGAAATTTCAGAAATCGTCAGTGGTGCGGCTGCCGTTTAAGGCAGGCCATTGGCATATTAGGAGCTAAAGTAAATGAGTGCTGGATCAATTGTTCAGGTTATTGGCGCCGTCGTAGACGTAGAGTTTACACGTGATTCGATGCCCAGGATTTTCAACGCATTGAACGTGGACGGAACCGATATCGTGCTGGAAGTTCAGCAACAACTCGGTGACGGCGTGGTGCGTTGCATTGCACTGGGCTCAACCGATGGTTTGAAACGTGGACTGTCAGTGTCCGATACCGGTGGTGCAATCACCGTTCCGGTGGGTATGAAAACCCTGGGACGTGTCATGGACGTGCTCGGCAGACCGATTGATGAAGCCGGCCCCATCGGTGAAGACAAACGTATGCCTATTCACCGTAAGCCGCCCACATACGAAGAACAGGCCGGTGGTAACGATGTGCTTGAAACCGGTATCAAGGTTATTGATCTGATCATGCCGATCGCCCGGGGCGGTAAAGTTGGCCTGTTCGGTGGTGCCGGTGTTGGTAAAACGGTAACACTGATGGAACTGATCCGTAACATCGCTATTGAGCACTCAGGCTTCTCGGTGTTTGCTGGTGTGGGCGAGCGTACCCGTGAAGGTAATGACTTCTACCACGAGATGAAAGACGCTGATGTACTCAGTAAAGTATCACTGGTTTATGGCCAGATGAATGAGCCACCGGGTAACCGTTTGCGTGTTGCTCTGACCGGTCTGACCATGGCTGAGGAATTCCGCGATCAGGGTAATGACGTGTTGATGTTCATCGACAACATCTACCGTTACACACTGGCGGGAACAGAGGTATCTGCACTGCTGGGCCGTATGCCTTCAGCGGTAGGTTACCAGCCGACACTGGCACTGGAAATGGGCTTGTTGCAGGAACGCATCACGACCACCAAGACCGGTGCAATCACCTCTTTCCAGGCGGTATATGTCCCTGCGGATGATTTGACCGATCCGTCGCCGGCAACCACTTTTGCGCATCTTGATGCGACCCTGGTATTGAGCCGTGGCATCGCTGAGCAGGGTATTTACCCGGCTGTTGATCCGCTGGATTCAACTTCACGCCTGTTGGATCCGAACCTGATCGGCCAGGAGCACTATGATGTGGCGCGTGCTGTACAGGGTGTATTGCAGCGTTACAAAGAGCTGAAAGATATCATCGCCATTCTCGGTATGGACGAGCTGTCTGAAGAAGACAAGCAGGTTGTTTCCCGCGCACGTAAAGTACAGCGCTTCCTGTCCCAGCCGTTCTTCGTAGCCGAAACCTTTACCGGTTCAGAGGGTAAATACGTAACCCTGAAAGATACCATCCGTGCCTTCAAAGGCATTATCGATGGTGAATACGATCACCTGCCAGAGCAGGCGTTCTACATGGTTGGCGGTATCGAAGAAGCCGTGGCCAAGGGTGCGGAAATGGCCAAGAAACAGGCAGCTTAAGCGGCCTCTTCTTAAGAGTAGGTAATTATGACTAAAACTATTCGCTGCGACATCGTAAGTGCACACGAGGAAATCTTCTCGGGTGAGGTTGCGATGGTCTTTGCTACCGGTATTGCCGGCGAACTGGGTATCAGCCCGCGTCACGCGCCACTGATCACACAGCTCAAGCCAGGACCTGTACGGGTCCAGGATGAGGCCGGTGAAGAGCAGTTCTTCTTTGTTTCCGGCGGTATTATCGAAGTACAGCCACACGTTGTCACTGTGCTGGCAGATACTGCAGTGCGCGGTGAAGACCTTGACAAAGCTGCAGCTGAGGCTGCCAAGGCAGAGGCCGAACGCGAGTTGGCAGACCGTACCGGCGAAATGGAAATTGCACAAGCCCAGGCCAAACTACTTGAGGCGGTTGCCCAGTTACGGGCCATGGAACGTTTGCGTAAACAAATGAAGCACTAATCGCTTTTTATTCAAGCTAGAGAAAAGCCGGCCTTGAGCCGGCTTTTTTTTAACGACATTTCCTCGAGTTACAAGCATGTATCGTTTATCAATAAATAATGATTTATAAGCGATATATAATTATGATTTACACAGCGAGCCCAATGAAACAATGACACTACGCCTGATTACACTTTCAATTCTGTTGATATCCGGCTTGCTATTCGGCCAGGTGATTAAGGCCGATGACAGCGCCGTTGTTTTCATGTATCACCGTTTTGGTGAGGATCAATATCCGTCCACAAGTATTCGTGTTGATCAATTTCGACAACAAATGGAATATCTTCGCGACGGTGGGTTCTCTATTATTCCCTTGGCGGAGCTGGTGGCTTTTTTATCCGGAAACCACGTGCTGCCACCAAAAGCGATCGTGATAACCGTTGATGATGCCTACCGTTCAATTTATAAAGTCGCGTATCCGTTGCTGGCAGAATATGGTTTTCCGTTCACCGTTTTCGTCTCGACTGATCCGCTCGACAGCAAATTGCCGGATTATCTGAACTGGGATCAGATACGCGAGATGGCCAGTAACGGGGTCACGTTTGCGAACCACGGTGCCGGACACATATACATGGTGGAAAGACAGCCTGATGAATCTGATTCCAGGTGGCAGCAGCGAATCGGAGCAGATATTGATAAGGGATGGCGACGTTTGACGGAAGAATTAACCGACGCCAATAAGCCGTTTCCGGGTGTGTTTGCTTACCCCTACGGTGAGTACGATACGGGTGTTGCGCTACAACTGACAAAGCGGGGATACATTGCATTCGGACAACAATCGGGTGCAGTCGGAAAGTTGAGCGATCGACGCATTTTGCCCCGTTTCCCAATGGCGGAGGCATATGCTGGAATGGACGGGTTTCGCACCAAGGCTTTGAGCCTGCCAATGCCGGTGACAAAAGTTGAGCCTTGGGATCCGGTCACAGACAATCCACTACCTGAAATTACAATTACTCTGGCTGAATCTGCCGCAAGGCTTGGGCAACTTGCCTGTTTTGTCGGCGGTCAGGATAAAGTCGAGGCATCCTGGGTTGAGTCGAACAGGCGCTTTGCCGTCAAGCCCATAAAGGCATTGGCTAAAGGCCGTCAACGTGTCAATTGCACCGCCCCCCGAAACGATGGTCGCTATTACTGGTTCAGTCACCAATGGATTGTGCGGTAAACTTCAATACAAGCCCCTGATGGAATACTCATGAGAGTAGTTGAAGTTACACAAGAACCTGTAGAGCTCTATAAAATCCTGAAGTTCGAGGGCATGGTCGGCAGTGGTGGCGAAGCAAAGTTCGTCATTGCCGAAGGCCATGTTCTGGTGAATGGCGAAGTTGAAACCCGCAAACGAAAAAAGATTGTTTCAGGCGATACCATTGAGTTCGGGCAAGAAAAGATTCACATACAACTCATACACAGACAATAACTGGAAATACCTGATGAATAACAATGATGTTTTGCGCCGTACCCGTTACACCTTCAATTTCGATGACTCGAAAATGATGGCTGTATTCGGATTAGGCGGGCTTGAAGTAACGCGTACTGAAATCAGTGACTGGTTGAAGAAGGACGATGACCCCGATTATCAACAATGTAGTGACCAGCAACTGGCAACTTTCCTGAACGGGCTGATCATCGACAAACGTGGCAAAAAAGATGGCCCGCAACCAGAACCGGAAAAGCAGCTATCCAACAATATTGTTTTCAGAAAGTTAAAGATCGCGTTAAGCCTGCAGGCCGATGAGGTTTTGAGCCTGGTTAACCAGGCCGATTTTCGCATTAGCAAACATGAGTTAAGTGCGTTTTTCCGTAAGCCGGGCCATAAACACTATCGCGAGTGCAAAGATCAGGTTCTGCGTAACTTTTTGAAAGGTATGCAGCTTAAATATCGAGCATGAGGTTTAACGATGCAAATAACGCTTGATGACATTACATCGGCATCCCGTATTGTCTACTCTGACATGCCGGCAACACCGCAGTATCGCTGGCCATTGCTGTGTGAGCATCTGGGTACGGAAATTTGGGTAAAGCACGAAAATCACACCCCGGTGGGTGCATTCAAGATTCGGGGAGGCCTCGTTTACTTCGCAGATCTGGCACGGTCTGGACAAGTACCAAAGGGTGTGATCGCTGCGACGCGCGGCAATCATGGCCAATCGGTTGCTTATGCTGCGCAACGTTACGGGATCCCAGCCACTATTGTTGTGCCGTATGGCAACAGTGTTGAGAAAAATGCGGCCATGCGTGCGTTTGGCGTTGAACTGATTGAGCATGGCGATGACTTTCAGGCTGCCCGGGAATTTACCCAATCCCTGGCCATTGAAAAGTCGCTCCATTTTGTGCCCTCGTTCCATCCATTGCTGATAGCTGGCGTAGCCACTTACAGCCTGGAACTACTGCAGGCCGTTAAAGATATTGATGTTGTGTATGTACCAATCGGTCTCGGTTCCGGTATTTGCGGAATGCTTGCGGTACGGGATGCACTGAATCTGAGAACAGAAGTGGTTGGGGTTGTTTCGGCCCATGCCAGTGCTTATGCGAAGTCCTTCAGTGCTAAACGTCCAATCGAATCCCCCGTCACGACAAAACTCTCCGATGGTATGGCCTGCCGTGTCCCGGAACCCGCTGCGCTTGACATGATATTGGAAGGCGTTGATCGTATTGTTCAGGTGACGGATGATGAAGTGTCGGTGGCCATGCGGATGATGTTCGAGAGCACCCATAACGTCTGCGAAGGTGCAGGCGCGGCAGCGTTGGCAGCAGCAACACAGGAAAAATCACGAATAAGCGGCCGAAAAGTTGCAGTTGTAGCCTCGGGCGGTAATGTTGACCAGGATGTCTTTGCCGACGTGCTTAATGTCAAAACTTGAGTTAAAGATTCGATGGTGAGCTCAAAACCAGGTGTGCCAATAGCTTTAAACGAGAAAAGCCTGGCTGAAGACGCAAACTCAATCGCGTTGATTGATAAAGACATGGCGCAAATATTGGCGAATCACGGCACACCACCCCTGTGGGCGAGAAAGTCGGGGTTTATCACCTTGCTTCGCATTATTCTTGAACAACAGGTCTCGCTCGTCTCAGCCGATGCCATGTATCGACGCCTGGTTGCCAATATCAGTCCGCTTACGCCGTCCGCCTTGCTCGCGGCAGGAGCACCTTTTCTGCGGTCTTTCGGCATTACCCGACAGAAAGCCGGGTATTTTATAAATGTTGCTGAATTGATCCAGAGTGGTGGCCTTGATCTTGAAGAACTGGGCAAATATAGTGATGAATCTGCCATTGCAAAGCTCACCTTTGTAAAAGGTATCGGCCCATGGACGGCAAAGATATACCTGCTGATGGCATTGTGCCGACCGGATGTCTGGCCGGTTGGTGATATCGCGCTGGCCACGGCGTTCAAGAATTTGAAAGGTTTGCGGGAAAGGCCGACACAGCCAGAGTTAAGTGAAATAGCAAGGGTTTGGAGTCCATATCGTGCTACAGCAGCCAGGATGCTGTGGCATTATTACCTAAGTGAAAAATCAAACAGGGAATAAGTCTATTGAAGATTTGGGTAGATGCGGATGCATGTCCGGTGGTGATCAAGGAGATCCTGTTTAAAGCAGCAGAACGTACGGAAGTACAAGTAACGCTGGTTGCGAATCAACCTGTGCGCGTACCGCCATCGCGCTTTATTCGCTTTATCCAGGTGGCCTCCGGGTTTGATGTCGCTGACAATGAAATTGTTGAGAGGGTTAAAGCCGGTGATCTTGTCATCACAGGTGATATCCCACTGGCCGCTGATGTGATTGAAAAGGGTGGCCATGCTCTTAACCCTCGCGGGGAAATGTATACTGCTGAAAACATCAAGGCCCGCCTGAATATAAGAGATTTTATGGATACCTTACGCGGCAGCGGAATAGATACAGGTGGCCCGCCGGTGCTCAGTTTGGGTGACAGGAAAGTATTCGCAGATAATTTGGATAGATTACTGGCTAAAAACACCGGGAAGGAATAATTACAATGGCTAAAGACAGTTTTTCTTCTCTTTCCATATCCAGTGCGCAGGTCAAAAATCTGGATTCACTTGGTTATAAAAAAATGACGCCCATCCAGGCGCAAAGCCTGCCGCATGTGCTGAAGGGCAGGGACCTGATTGCCCAGGCAAAAACAGGGAGCGGCAAAACAGCAGCTTTTGGTATTGGTTTGCTGGAGCAGATTAATCCGCGTTTCTTCGGCGTGCAGGCATTGGTTTTGTGCCCAACGCGTGAATTGGCCGACCAGGTAGGTAAAGAGTTACGCAGGCTGGCTCGCAGTACGCCCAATATCAAGCTGGTATTGTTGTGTGGGGGCAAACCATTCGGACCACAAAAGGGCTCCTTGCAACATGGCGCGCATATTGCTGTCGGTACACCGGGGCGTATTCAGGATCATTTGCGCAAAGAAACATTGAAGCTTGATGGCCTTAAAACACTGGTGTTGGATGAAGCAGACCGAATGCTGGATATGGGCTTTTTTGATGCAATGACCGAGATCATTACGCAAACTCCAAAAACCCGTCAAACATTAATGTTTTCTGCTACATACCCTAATGAAATTAAAAAAATGTGCCACTCCATTCAACGTAACCCTGTGACGGTGACTGTTGAGGCAGAACACAAGCCCGGTGTGATCGAGCAGTTGTTTTACGAGGTTAAAAAACACGAGCGCAATAACACCTTGCTGGCCTTGTTTGAACATTACAAACCTGAAAATGCACTGGTTTTTTGCCACACCAAAAGGCAATGTGACGAAGTTGCCCGGTTTCTGCATGGACGCAAGATCGAGGCGCTGGCGATTCATGGCGATCTGGATCAGCGCGAGCGTGACCAGGTGCTGGTTCAATTTGCCAATAACAGTTGCCCGGTTCTGGTCGCTACCGATGTTGCTGCGCGTGGCCTGGATATCAAATCATTACAGGCGGTGATCAATTATGAATTACCGCGTGACCCCGAGATTTACATTCACCGGATTGGCCGCACTGGTCGGGCAGGGGAAAAAGGGCTCGCACTGAGTATTTTTACTGAGTCTGAACAATTTCGTGTTAAATCAATCGAGCAGTACCAGAAAAGGCCTTGTGTATGTGATGTTTATGCCTCCCTTGATCGCGATCCTGATTTTTCGATTCAATCCCCCATGGTGACAATTCAGCTTGATGCAGGCCGGAAAAATAAAATGCGTCCGGGTGATCTTTTGGGAGCACTTACCGGCGATGCTGGCCTGGCCGGGTCCCAGATCGGGAAAATCGACATATTTGATATGTCCAGTTATGTGGCCATTGAACGCAGCGCTGTTCGTCAGGCGCTTAATTACCTGGCCAATGGAAAGGTCAAAGGACGGAATGTTCGAGCCCGCAAAATCAGTGGGTAGAAAGATATGGATGGACTGAAGCACTATTCACCGTTGGAAGAAAAAACCAATATCATTTCCCATGCTATCGGGCTCGTTTTGAGCATTGCTGCCCTGGTACTTTTGGTGCTTCGTGCAAGCTTATATGGCAATGCCTGGCATATCGTGAGTGCCAGCATTTTCGGGCTTAGCTTAATTTCCTTATATGCAGCGTCTACTTTTTACCACAGTGCTACAGATCCAAAGCGCAGAAGCCGCTTGAGGGTTTTTGATCACGCCACCATTTACGTTCTCATTGCAGGTACCTACACGCCTTTTACGCTCGTTACACTTAACGGCTCGATCGGGTGGATGATTTTTGGGGTTTCCTGGGGCCTGGCTATAGCCGGGATCACACTGAAGCTGTTCTTCACAGGAAAATTTAATGTTTTATCAACCCTGATGTATGTGTTCATGGGCTGGATAATTGTTTTTGCGATCACACCCTTGATTAACAGCCTGTCTACAGAAGGTCTATTCTGGCTTTTCGCAGGGGGTGTTGCTTATACAACAGGTGCAATTATATACAGCATCAAAAAAATAAAGTTTAATCACGCCATCTTCCATATGTTTGTTTTACTGGGTAGTTTTAGTCATTTTGTGTCAGTATATTTTTTTGTTTTACCAAACGGATAATCAGGGATTGTCTTATTTCGGTACGGTGAATACCTCTAAGTTGTGGCAACCGTGTTACACTCCGCGTTTCACGAACCAATAATCGCTGCCAACACCAGTTGTCGCTTATAATGAGCAGGAAATGAAAGTACATATAATACTTAGCGTGATGACCCTGGCGTTGGTATCGGTAACGTCTCCACTGCTGGCTGGTGAGGGTAAGGGTTTATATGAAAAGAACTGCACCCGATGCCATAACACCGAGGTATTTACCCGTGAAGATCGAGGCATCAAAAGCTACGAGGGTTTAAAAACCCGGGTTAAACAATGTACTGGTGCGGCAGAAGTGAAATGGGTGGATGAGGAAATTAAAAACGTTGCGGATTATTTGAATAAGAATTTTTACAAATTTTGAAGGACGTTCCTTTTCATCAGGTAATGTAAAGAATAACAACCGGCATTTGCATCGCGCAGTGTGGTTAAAGAATTCTGTAGAAAAACAGAATACCAAGCTAGAAATTAATGTTTTTATTTATGAGGAAGTAAGGTTATGAGTACAGGTACAGTAAAGTGGTTTGATGCAGGCAAAGGCTACGGATTCATCACACCGGAAGACGGCAGTAAAGATTTGTTCGTGCACCACTCTGAAATTCAGACTGATGGTTATGCAACGCTCAATGACGGTCAGCAAGTAGAGTATGAAATTGGGGAAGGCCAGAAAGGTCCTTGTGCAACTAAAGTTGTAGCTCTCTAATTCTACAGAATTAACCATTCTGAACGGATGCCGGCATTTGCCGGTATCCGTTGAATTTACACCGGTTAGAAGCACCGCAGTTCCCGTGACTTGACCTTAGCGTTTTTTCCTTTCGTCAATTACCTCCTGTGTTTTTTCCTGGTTTTTCTTTTCGGGCTGTTTTCGTTTGTCCTGCGTCCTTTCCCCTTGGGTAAAGACAGCTTGGCCGTGTCCTTGTGCTTTGCTTTGTCACCCTCGCGGCTAATACCCAGGCGCTGGCCTGATACCCAGACCTTTTTAAGCGCATCAAAAGTTTCCTTCGGCATACCCTTAGGCAGGTCAATCAGGCTGTAGTCATCATAAATATTGATGCGGCCGATATGCCGGCCTTCGATGTCTGCTTCATTGGCTATGGCGCCAACAATGTTGCCGGGCATTACACCATGGTCGTGACCCACGGCAATCCGGTAGCGCTCCATGCCCTCGGTGGGTGGACCGTCTTTTTTACGATCGGGACGTGATCCGTCTTTTCTTGAACGCTCATTACGTTCCTTCCTGCCACGCTGTGGTCTTTCCTCTTTATCCCAGCTCCCGCCTGCTTTTCGATGCGGTTTATTTTGCAGCAGGAATGGAGAATCACCCTGGGACAATTGGGCAAGCGCGGCAGCAACTTGTAGCGCCGGCACATCATGTTCCTGCTGGTATTGTTCAATCATCCCGGAAAACAGGGTCAGGTCCTCACTTTCCAGGGTGTCGGTTATACGTTGTTTGAACTTGTCGATACGTTTGTTATTAATGACATCGGTTGAAGGCAGATCCATGATCTCGATCTTCTTCCTGGTGGCATTTTCAATTGCATATAACATACGTTTTTCACGCGGGGTAACAAATAAAATAGCATCGCCCTGGCGACCTGCACGGCCGGTGCGGCCAATACGATGCACATAGGCTTCCGTATCGGTCGGGATATCGTAATTCACCACATGGCTGATGCGTTGCACATCAAGACCGCGTGCAGCGACATCGGTGGCGACAACAATATCCAGCTTGCCCTGTTTTAGCCGATCAATGGTACGTTCACGCTGGTTTTGCTGAATATCACCATTGAGTGGTGCCGAGGCATAACCACGGGCTTCCAGTTTCTCAGACAAATCAACGGTGGCGAGCTTGGTGCGGACAAAAATCAGCATGGCATCAAAGGGCTCGGCTTCAAGGATTCGGGTCAAAGCATCCAGTTTGTGAAAGCCCTGGACAGGCCAGAAACGTTGTCGAATCGTTTCAGCAGTGGTGGTTTTAACCTTGATGGTTATATCCACAGGTTTGTTCAAATAGCGGGTGGCAATGCGGCGAATCTGTTGTGGCATGGTGGCTGAGAACAGTGCTATTTGCCGGTCATCCGGTGATTGCTCAAGTATCCACTCCACGTCATCGATAAAACCCATGCGCAGCATTTCATCGCCTTCGTCCAGCACCAGCGTAGAGAGGTTTTTCAATACCAGGGTGCCGCGACGTATATGGTCCATCACGCGTCCGGGCGTACCTACGGCCACATGCACACCACGTTTCAGAGCGCGAATCTGCACAGCGTAATCCTGACCACCGTAGATGGGTAACACATGAAAACCTTTCATGTGATGGGCATATTTTTGAAATGCCTCGGATACCTGGATGGCCAGTTCCCGGGTAGGTGCCAGCACCAATACCTGTGGATCTTTTTGCTTTAAATCCAGCCTGGATAATATCGGCAGGGCAAACGCCGCGGTCTTGCCGGTACCCGTCTGTGCCTGACCCACAACATCCTTACCTTCCAGTAGCAGTGGGATTGTCTGTGCCTGGATAGGTGACGGGGTTTCATAACCCACCTCATCCAGCGCTTTCAAAAGTGACGGGTTCAGCGCCAATTGACTAAACGCAGTAATCTTGTCGGCGCTCATATATGGTATCCGAATGTGGAAAAATTGAATTCAGATGAAAGTATGCGCCATTTACCCGGCTGACATTGATCTGATTTCAGATTGGCCGGTCCGGGGTGGAAACCGGTCCGGCCCGATGTTTATTTTGTGGTAGTGGTTGCTGATCTGGCTTCATCCAGGGCTGATCGCAGGGCCTTGGCCCACGACGTCATCATCCGTCTGGCATCTGCGCGGTTGCTTACACTGGTTCTCCACTCTGCGTAACCACGCCGGAAATCACGTTTTCGATCTGTTGCCTTGGCGATTTTGTCACCGGTAAGAGAGTCAAAAAGCTCCAGGTTGAGCGTCATTTCACCCGCTGATTCAGAGTAACTGAGGGTGCGGCCTGCTCGTTGAATGTCCGGGGCGATAACGTCGAGATCAACAATGGCAGGTTTCACCAAAAGGACATCATCACCGATCTCTTCCGCCAGCTCATAACCCCCATCAAGCAGTTCCTCGGTAAAAACTTCGCGGAACAGTGTCGCGACATCTTCCTGTATCCGTTCCATGTCCTCGGTCCGGACTTTGAAGCGATTGCTGCGATTCTGGTCACGTTGCCAGTTTTTTTTGAACGCAACCGTGGCGTCCTGAAGCCAAATGCGGTTGTAAATGCTCAGATCAGCACCAGGATCGGCGTAAACAGTGGCTAAATCGGAGTCTTTAACAAGCTCCATGCCCTCATCGTTGACGGCTGGCAAGTTCTTCTTTGCCAACGCGGGTGAGATTGTCGCAAGGGCAAACATCACGGTCATAATGGCAAATAAAATTTTGTATGAGTTCACTATATTTACTCCTAATATCCATAACAATTAACAAATGAAGCGCAGGAATATTGACCACGGAAACTCATGTGCGTTTCACTAAATTCAGTTTAAGCCAATGTAAGTATGTTTAGTAGCCGGAATTTGTAGCGTTTAATTGATTTGTAAGGCATTGTTTACAGAGTTTACACCACCAGATTTAAGGACATGACCGACAGAAAAACACATTGGGAAAATGTTTACACAAACAAGTCGCCATTGCAGGTGAGTTGGTATCAAGAAGATCCGGCTTTGTCGTTGCAGCTTATTCATAATGCCCAGCTTGCTCTTGATGCAGCAATGATTGATGTGGGCGGTGGTGCCTCCACGCTGGTGGACAGGCTTTGTGAAGAAGCTTATACAAATATTGCGGTCCTGGATGTGTCTTCTAGTGCACTTTCTCACGCCAAAGACAGGCTGGCTGAGAATGCAAATGCCGTAGAATGGATTGAAGAGGATGTAACCTGTTTCAGTCCGCCGCACCGGTTTTCTCTTTGGCATGACCGGGCAGTGTTCCACTTTTTAACTACCAAATCCGACAGAGACAAATACATCAGCGTACTCAAGCAGGCGCTGGAGCCGGGCGGGCATCTTATTATCATGGTTTTTGCCATAGGTGGGCCGGTTAAATGCAGCGGACTTGATATCGTTCAATATGATGCGAATAAGCTTATGGCAGAGTTAGGCCAGGGTTTTGAATTGCTGGAGACTGGACACGAAGGTCATATTACCCCTTCGGGTGGGGAGCAAAAATTTGTATATTTTCATTTTAAAAGAGTCACTGGCGACTAAAGTCCGGAACCAGGTCGTCTATAGTCCAGCAACTCCATCGAGGTACATATTCAATATTTGCGCAAAAAGGTCCCCCAGGGATTCATCCAAACCATCCGTGGTATTGGATATACGATACGGGAAGCGTAAAACCGTGAAACGTATTTCCAGGAAATTTTCAATCCTATGGACATGGGCTATCGCACTTGGTTATGCTGCGAGTATCGCAACCCATATGTGGCTGAACGCCTCAGCATTTTAATAGAGACTTAATTATGACGCGTACCATCAGGATACTTGTATCCATTACATTGTTCGGCTTGGTTTTCTCCATGCCAGCTTCGGTGCAAGCAGGAACATTTATGTTCAAAGCGGATGGTGGCGGAGTTCACCAGTCCGAGGTCGATCTGAGTGATAGCGGCGGTAGTTTTGCCGTAGATCGCTGGTTTGTCAGCGCCGGTATTGACTATGCCTGGGACTTACGCACCTCGCTCGGTTTTTCCGTGGGTGGTGGCAATTCAAGCTACGAATTTGGTGACCTTGCCGGACTGGGTGGAGGCGAGCCCTGGAATAAAATTAAAGATGCCCGTGTATCAGCTACATGGCGCTTTGGTTTTGGTGAAACCGGCTCGTTCATCATTATCCCATCGGCACGTTTTAATGGAGAAAGCGGCGCGAGTTCCAGTGACAGCAGCACTTACGGCTTATATGTTGCAGCGGCTTGGCGAATCAATGAGAACCTGACAATTGGTCCCGGCTTCGGCGTGTTTTCCAGGCTCGAAGATAGCAGCAGGATTTTCCCCATCCTGGTTATTGACTGGAACATCACGGACCGCTGGAACCTGTCCACCGGTCGTGGACTGGCCGCTTCGCAGGGCCCGGGCCTGATGCTGAGTTACGAGTTGAACGAGGATTGGTCGCTGGGGTTAGCAGGGCGATACGAAGATATCGAATTTCGGCTGGACAATGAGGGCCCGGCAGCAGGAGGGGTTGGACGTGACCTGTCCATACCGATTGTGTTCATGGCTACCCTGGAACCGAGCAAGAAATTTACCTTGTCAGTTTTCACCGGTATCGAGCTCAACGGAACATTGAAGCTCAAGGACGCGCTGGGCGATGTCGTGGAAGAAAGCAGTTATGATCCCGCCCCGCTATTTGGCGCAACATTTGAGGTGCGTTTTTAACATTCTACACAAAACTTAAGGCTGGAATATCCGTAAAACCAGTTTTCTAAACTCTTCAATCACCAACACGGAACTGGCAACAATTGTGGCCCTTAGCCAATCTGCCAGAGAGAGCGTATCGACGTCAAATATCCCATGGGCCGGTGCCCATTGTACGGCCAGCACCTGCAACACGACTACTCCCACCAGTGCCACCCACAGGTAGCGATTGCGGAAAAAATTGGCATTGAAGGTGCTTCCTTCTTCAACCCGGGCATTGAAAGCATTGAAAACCTGGAACAACACAAATGTGGTGAAGGCCATGGTCTGCGCATACGTCTGTGATCCGGTCTGAAGCCCCCACCACAGGACACCCAGGGTGCCAGCCATCATGATCACGCCGAAGATCGTCAATTTGCCCAGACAGCGCATCGTCAGGATTCGATCGGTGGCCTTGCGCGGTTGATTGGACATGATATCCGGTTGTGGCGGATCTATACCCAGCGCCATGGCGGGTGGACCATCCATGATAATGTTGACCCACAACAGTTGAACGGGTGTAAATGGCAATGGCAGACCCAGGAACGGTGCAATCAACACGGTCAAAATGGCACCAATATTTGTGGATAGCTGGAAACGCACAAATTTAACGATGTTGTCGTAAATAGTGCGCCCTTCTTTTACCGCTTTCACAATGGTGGCGAAATTATCGTCTGTTAACACCATGGTGGCCGCTTCCCTGGCCACATCGGTGCCGGTGAGTCCCATGGCCACACCAATATCAGCGGTTTTCAGAGCAGGCGCATCATTCACGCCGTCGCCGGTCATTGCGGTCAGGTGTCCGCGAGCCTTGAGTGCGCGCACAATACGAACTTTCTGCTCCGGTGTTGCCCGGGTGAATACACCGATGGTGTCAATTACATCGGCCAATTGAGCATCGTCAAGGGCATCGAGCTCGGCGCTGGTCACAACTGCACCCTTTATACCGAGTTCGCGGGCGATCGCAGTGGCCGTGATTTTTTGATCACCGGTGATCATTTTGATCGAGATTCCGGCCTTATGACACAAGGCAATGGCATCGTGTGCCTCAGGCCTGGGAGGGTCCATCAAGCCCACCAGTCCGGTGAAAACCAGGTCTTTCACATAGACGAACAGGTCGCCGTCCGGCTCAAAATCCCGCGCCGGCAGTTCGGTCCAGGCAACAGCCAGTACACGCAGGCCTGTGGAGGCCATTTTTTCGTTGGCGTGTTCAATAAGTTGGTATTGCTGCGTATCAAGAGGCAAATCACCATTTTCGTCAAATACTGTCTTACAGAGGTTCAACAATACATCGGGTGCACCCTTGACCATTATCCGCACACGTTCGCCATCCAGGTTAAACGTCACCTGGTACTTGTGCTCAGTTTCAAATGGAATTTCGGCAATACGTCGATAGTGCTGTTTCAATTTTTCAACATCAAAACCACCCTTGGCCGCAACTGCCAGCAAAGCTCCCTCCATCGGGTCGCCGATGACCTTGCCGGCGCGAAGTTGGGAATCGTTGCACAGAGTGATTGGCATCAGCAGAGCTTCCATGTCTGGCGCTCTGGTATTGCCGTCGCCAATCGTGCCTGCTGTATCGTATCCCTCACCGCTAACCTGCAGGTGGCGGCCGCCGGTATAAAGCTGGCGGGCGGTCATCTGGTTGACGGTCAGCGTACCGGTTTTATCGCTGCATATAACCGAGGTACAGCCGAGGGTTTCTACCGCAGCCAGGCGTTTGACGATGGCCTGGTTGCGTGCCATGCGTTGCAGGCCGATGGCCAGGGTTACTGTTACTACCGCAGGCAAACCTTCGGGAATGGCAGCCACGGCTAATGCGATCGCCGTCAAGACCATCTTTATCCAGGGTTCGCCACGCAGCAGGCCGGCTATCAGCATGAAAGAGACAACGATACCGGCGATCAACGCGAGCCGCCTGCCAAGACCATCCAGCTGTATTTGCAATGGTGTCGGAGCATCCTTCGCTTGCCCCAGCATACCCGCCAATAAACCGAGTTCCGTACGCATTCCGGTAGCTGTCACTACCATTTCAGCACGCCCGCGGGTTACGGTGGTATTCATGTAGAAAAGGTTGGCACGTTCCGCCAGTGGAATATCCTGACCAGCCAGCGAATCAACCTGCTTGCCCACAGTGCGTGACTCACCGGTTAGCGAGGATTCATCAACTTCAAAACTAATCGCAGCAATCACGCGGCCATCGGCAGACACTCGATCACCGGCGTTAAGCAATACAATGTCTCCCGGCACCAATTCATCCGCGGAAAGAATCATGGTCAGGCCGTCACGGCGAACTTCGGCCGTCGGAGCTAGCATTTTCTTCAGTGCCGCGAGTGATTTTTCAGCACGGTATTCCTGGGAAAAGCCCAGCCCGGCATTAATTACGACCACGATCAGAATCACCAATGCATCGGTCAGGTCTCCGACTGCGGCGGCGAGTACGGCTGCGCCGATCAGCACCAGGATGAGAACGCCCTTGAACTGATCAAGCAGCAGTAGCCAGCGGCTTCTCGGTGGAATCTCTTTTAAGCGGTTGGGGCCGTATTTTATATGCCTGGTGGCGGCCTCGTCTGAACTGAGGCCTGTGACGGGATCAACGCCAAGCCGAAGAGTTGCTTCAGTGGCGCTGATCTGGTGCCAATCGGCGGCTTTGGGGTCACTTTGCGTTATCACGTATCGTCCATTTCGGCTGTGTTGATTATAGAGCATTAAATGGTTTCAAACGTTCGATATTCGGTTTCTCAATGTCATCAGGAAAGAATTGGCATATGATTAATATTGATTGTTTTAATTACCGGAGATTGCCATGTCATATCAAAAACCCGAATTCAAACCACAATACGAAAACTACATTGGAGGCGAATGGGTTGCGCCCGTTGATGGTGAATATTTTGAAAACACCTCGCCCATTGATGGCGGTCTCATCGCCCGGGTAGCAAGATCCAACAGTAAGGATATTGACCTGGCCGTGGAAGCAGCCAGCAAGGCAGCCGATGCCTGGGGCAAAACTTCAGCAACAGAACGCAGCAATATCATGTTCAAGATTGCACAGCGTATTGAAGACAATCTTGAGAGTCTTGCCCTAGTAGAAGCCTGGGATAACGGTAAGGCCATCAGGGAGACCATGGCGGCCGACATCCCCCTGGCAGTTGATCACTTCCGCTATTTTGGCAGTGTCATACGCGCTGAAGCAGGGCAGGTGGCCGACATTGATGCGAGTACTGTCTCCATGGAAATTCATGAGCCATTGGGGGTCGTCGGTCAGATTATCCCGTGGAATTTCCCGATCCTGATGGCGACGTGGAAACTGGCTCCAGCATTATCTGCCGGCAATTGCGTTGTCCTGAAACCCGCAGAGCAGACACCGGTTTCCATTCTCTTTTTGATGGAAGTGATTGCTGATTTACTTCCCGCCGGTGTGCTGAATATTGTTAACGGCTTCGGCCCGGAAGCAGGCAAACCATTGGCAACTCATCCGGATATCAAGAAAATTGCATTTACAGGCGAGACCACCACCGGCCGGCTGATCATGCAATATGCCTCTGAGAATATTATTCCCGTGACGCTGGAGCTGGGTGGCAAGTCACCGAACATTTTCTTTGAGAGCGTGATGGCCGAGGACGATAACTTCCTCGACAAGGCCATTGAAGGCCTGGTGTTGTTCGCCTTTAACCAGGGTGAAGTGTGCACCTGTCCATCACGTGCTTTAATCCAGGAAAGTATTTATGAAGAATTCATGGCGCGCTGCCTGGGGCGGGTTGAAGCCATCAAGATGGGTGATCCGCTGGATTTGAGCACTCAAATGGGCGCACAGGCATCCAATGATCAGTATGAAAAAATACTGAACTACATCGATGTCGGCAAACAGGAAGGCGCGGAATTGCTGATCGGTGGTCAAGCCTTCCAAAGCGATGTATATCCGGATGGCCTTTACATCCAACCGACTATATTCAAAGGCGACAACAAGATGCGGATTTTCCAGGAAGAAATATTCGGCCCGGTTTTGAGTGTGACAACATTCAAGGACGAAGCTGAAGCCATGGAAATCGCCAATGACACATTGTACGGATTAGGCGCTGGTGTATGGACACGCGATGTGCACCAGATGCAGACATTCTCCCGCGGTATCCAGGCAGGCCGTATCTGGTGCAATTGCTACCACGCCTACCCGGCGGGTGCTTCATTTGGTGGTTACAAGAAGTCCGGCATCGGGCGTGAAAATCATAAGATGATGTTGAGCCATTACCGTCACACCAAGAACGTGCTGATGTCCTATGACAAGAATCCACTGGGATTCTTTTAGCCAGCGTTGCAAAACCTCACCCCTGCACAGGCGGGGGTGACGAATTTGAAGTCGCAGGGACATTCATGTGTATGTAGAACGAGTATCAGTCACGGAAAAAGCCAGGGCGGTAATCGACAAGCTTCGTGAAAAACACGGTGAATTGATGTTTCACCAAAGTGGCGGTTGTTGTGATGGCTCCGCTCCCATGTGCTTTGCCAAAGGTGATTTTTTAGTGGGTTCCAGGGACCTGTTGCTGGGTGAAATACACGGCTGTAATTTCTACATGGCCGCAGACCAGTTTGAATACTATAAAAGCTCGCATATTACGGTTGATGTATCACCAGGCAGAGGATCGAGTTTCTCTCTTGAGATACCGCTGGGTTTAAGGTTCATGGCCGTTTCACAGATTTTTACAGATGATGAACTAAGCAATATCAGGCCGGTGGAGACCTGACCTTGATGGTAAAAATTTGAGCAACGCGCTAGGCTGATCATTCAAATCCAATAAGACCACAAGGAGAACACTTCATGAGCAATGAGAAAACTTACCAGGGTAGCTGTTTTTGTGGGGCGGTTGAATTTACCGTTACAGGTGAACCGGCGGCAATGGGTTATTGCCACTGCGAGTCGTGCCGGCACTGGTCTGGAGGTCCTGTCAACGCGTTCAGCCTGTGGAATCCCGAAGCGGTAACGATTACTAAAGGCGCTGATAATATCGGTACCTATAACAAGACGCCGAACAGCGATCGGAAATGGTGCAAAACCTGTGGCGGTCATTTTCTCTCCGAGCATCCGGGTATGGGTCTCACCGATGTGTATGCTGCAGCCATTCCAGATTTCCCCTTCCAGCCTGCGGTGCATGTTAACTACCAGGAAACGACATTGCATATCAAAGACGGCCTGCCAAAACTGAAAGACTTTCCCGCTGAAATGGGTGGTTCCGGCGACACCCTGCCGGAGTAATAACGAGGAGTCATTGTGTCTGCGTACAAAGTAAGCGGAAGTTGTTTTTGCAAAAAAGTGAGCTATGAAATAACCGGTAACATGGGTGTTTTCCAATATTGTCATTGCTCCCGATGCCAGAAAGTCACTGGAAGTGCTCACGCATCAAACGTTTTTGTTGCTCCTGATGATTTCAAATGGCTGAGTGATGAAGATAGCGTTGGCCGATATGACCCACCCGAAACAAAACACTTTGCCACCGCATTTTGCAAGAAATGTGGCTCGTCATTGCCGTGGCTGTCGAAAAGTGGTCAGGTGGTTATCGTCCCGGCCGGTTCACTTGATGATGATCCCGGCATCCGGCCAAGCAAGAATATATACTGCGGATCAAGGTCGGCCTGGTATACAGCCGCCAGTTCATTACCGGAGTACGAAGAGGGACCCCCTCGAAAGTAGCCTGGTAGTTAAACCTACATAATTTCACTTCCCCCGGCTAACCTAAAGCGTGGGACTCCCGTCTATACTTTTGAAATGGGACAAACTGAACAAAAAATCATCCGCAAGGCAGCAGCAGGGGACCGCGTAGCCTTTCGTGGACTGGTGCTTGAGCACAGTCATGCGATGTTCCGACTGGCCTGGCGTCTGACGAGTGATGAAAGCGCTGCCGAAGACATCGTGCAGGAGGCTTTTATCAAGGCCTGGAGGAAGATTGGCAACTTCAGGATGGAGTCCAGTTTCAAATCCTGGTTACACCGGATTACGGTCAATACCGCGATGGATTACCTGCGCAAGCAAAGCCGGCGTAAGAAATTTGAAACTGAAGAGCCTGAATGGGATTCGGGTTTGAAGTCGGCTGAAATACCAAGTCACGATGTCCAGATAGATATTCGCAAACAAACCGAAGCGGCCATGATGGATCTCAGTGAAATTGAGCGTAGTGCGCTGCTGCTCAAACACTTTGAAGGCCATTCCATCAATGAAATTGCAAAGATCCTGGAAATTACCACGGGTGCCTGTAAACAAGCCATATTTCGCGCAGTTAAAAAGATGCGCATCGCATTAAGACCACTGGTGACGACATGAAAAACATCACTGACGATGACCTGACGCTGTTATTTTACGGCGAACACGAAAACCCGGCCCTGGCTGCCAGCGTGGCAGAATCAGAAGAACTGTCAGCACGCTTCGATGCCTTGCGCGCCGAACTCAGGCTGGCCGACAGTTTTGTACCACCACATCGTGGAGATGATTATGGTGCTGATGTCTGGCAGAAGATTTCACCACATCTGGACGGCGAGCGAGTCGAATCCAGCAGTCGCATAAAGACCTGGTTAGCCTCATTCTCCCAACCGCGTTTCAGTCTCGCCGGCGCGCTTTCCTTTGCTCTGGTAGCGGTGCTGGTATTTACGCTGGGTCGCAATGGTGGTCAGGAAATCATCAATGATCCTGATAATCCCGTTAACAGCACCACTGTCGCTCTGGCCAATATTGACCCTAACCGTCTGTTGAGCCGATCAGTATCCGGTCACCTGGAACAGGTGAACCTGGTACTGACCCAGTTCGCCAATGCATCAGAATCAAGTGCCAGCGAAGCTGAATATGCCACCGACATGCTGGTGGCCAACCGCTTATACCGGCAAGCGGCAACATCGCAGGGCAAACACAAACTCGCCGCGTTCCTGGCCGATCTTGAACCATTGCTGATCGAATTGGCCTACGAAGCCCAGTCGGGCTCACCGGCAACCCGCGAACGAATGCAAAAAGAGGTCAGAAACGGCCTTTTATTCAGGGTTCACGTGATGAACAAACAACTTAATAAACCACAAATCTCAGTGTAAGGACGAAACCATGTTAATGAACAAAATGTTGAAAAGTACCATCCTGGCCAGTGTGCTGATAGCAGCAACGGTTCTGGCTCAGACCCCCTATGATGAAGGCCAGAAGGCCTTGCGTGAACAAAACTGGACGGAGGCTGCTGACCAGTTCAAGAAAGCCATCAAGGCTGACAAGGAACAGGCCGATGCGTCCATGTACTGGCGGTCGCATGCACTCTATAAAGCGAGGCGCAAGTCTGAAGCAGAGCGCCAGATTCGTAGCCTGGAACGTAAATACCCTGATAGTCGATGGGTAAAAGAGGCGCGCGTATTGCAAATTGAACATGATGGCTCAGAACCGGTCCTGTCAGGTGCAACCGACGGCACCGGACTGGATGAGGATTTGCGGTTGTTTGCACTGGCTCAGCTCATGGACCGTGATCCGGAGCGTGCCTTACCACTGGTGCTGGATATGATGAACAGCACTGATTCGGAAAGTGTCCGTAGTGACACATTGTTCATGTTAGGAATGAGTGATGACCCTCGCGCCCAGCAGCTCATTGCGCAAATTGCCCGTGACAGCAAAAACCCCGATTTACAGGTGAATGCCATCCAAATGCTTGGCATCTCTTCTAACCAGACTTCGATAGACTTGCTTTCAGACCTGTACAACGAATCCACGAACTTCGAAGTTAAACAGGCCGTTATCCATGCCTATATTATCGCAGATGATTCAGAATCCCTGGTCGATCACATGATTGATATGCTCAAAACCGAAAAAAACCCGGAACTGCAAGCGGAAATAATCCACGCCTTGGGCGTACTGGATGCCACCGAGGTAATGGCGACACTGTATACAAGCATCGAAGGAACTGAATTACGCAAGGTGGTTCTCGAATCCATGATGATCGCTGATGATGCGGACGGACTTATAAAGGTGCTGCAATCCGAAAAGGATGTTGAGCTCAGAGCCTCAGCCATGGAGATGTTGGCCGTCAGTGGCGATAAAGCCGGTGCCGAATATCTGGTCAAGCTTTATCCGGATGGATCTCACGAGGATAAGCTGGCTGTTATTGAGTCCATGATGATCATGGATAATCCCCAGGGTCTGATTAGTCTGATGAAAAAGGAGACCGACCCGGAACTCAAGCGTGAAATGCTGCAGATGTTGACCATCATGGATTCGGAAGAATCTGATGAATACCTGTTTCAACTGCTGGAGAAAAAGGGATGAAGACGAAATGGTTGGGATTGGCCCTGGTGATTATTAGCGGCCATGCGTTTGCGCAGGTGGGTCTGTAGCAATCTGGACTGCCAGGGAAACAAAAGCCCGGGAAATAAAAGATTAAGCCAGGCATTGCGTATTTGACTGAGGTCTGAACATGTATAAGCAGGTTGTGAGTTTCTGGTTCGAAGAGATCGAACCAGCGCTGTGGTGGAAAAAGGATGACGCTTTTGATGCGCTCTTAGTTGAGCGCTTTTCAGAAATCCATACCCGGGCTACTTGTTGTGAATTGTTTGAATGGCGCAAGGAGCCTGAAGGCAGACTGGCTGAAATTATTGTTCTGGACCAGTTTTCACGAAATATGTTCAGAGATTCAGCCCTGGCTTTTGCCAATGATGCCATGTCGCTGACACTGGCACAGGAAGCCATAGGTTGTGGGGCTGATCAGGCCCTGACACCGGTTCAGAGAAGTTTTTTGTATATGCCTTTCATGCATAGCGAAGTGCTTAAAATTCACGAAGTCGCCGTGAAGCTTTTCCGTAAAAATGGTATCCGGAGCAATCTGGATTTCGAGTTTAGCCACAAAAAAATTATTGAGATGTTTGGCCGCTATCCACACCGAAACAAGGTTCTTGGCAGGGAATCAACGGCTGAAGAGATCGAATTTCTGACCCGGCCGGGTTCAAGCTTTTAGCCCGGAATACGAGCGGCGTGTGTCAGTTTCGCACGGCGATCTGGTAGACATAAATGTCCACTCCACGCGTAATCAACTTGTATCATGGATACGGTTAACAGGTATTAGCAGGATTGGAGATTAGAATGAGCGGCGACTTTATCAAGAAAGTTGTAATCGTCGGTGGCGGCACCGCCGGTTGGGTAGCTGCGGCGGTAGATGAACTGCTTTCACATCGTGATTTCATCAATAAAAACTGTGCAACCTAAAGGCACGGGGAAACAATCTGTGTTGAAGCATGAGTCGGTTGAGGGTGAAGGTTTATGACAGCACAGGTACGTATTCTTCCGAGTGGTCGTAAATTTCTTTCTGAGGGAAACTCAAATATTCTTGAGGCTGGCCTGCGAGCAGGCCTGAGGCTGGGATATGGTTGCAGTAACGGAAATTGTGGCCAGTGTCTTGCAAAAATCGTCTCCGGCGAAGTCCAAAAAACACGACACCATGATTACAGGATAAGTGATATTCAAGTGGCCGGCGGCCATGTGTTGATGTGCTGCAATTCTGCGGTGACTGATGTAGTACTGGAAGCAGATGAAGCCAGTGATGCCAGTGGGGTTCCACAACAACAAATAACTGCCAAAGTTAGAAACATCACGATCGTTAATGGCAATGTCGCCCTTATCCACCTGAAAACGCCCCGAACCAATCGTCTACGTTTTCTGGCGGGCCAGCATGTAAAACTGGGTGGAAATGGAACCCCTCCAGCCAGCCATCCGGTCGGAAGTTGCCCCTGTGATGATATGCATCTGCATTTCCAGATCCCTCTGGATACGGACGATGAATTTTCAGATCACGTATTTAATGTAATGAAGAATGGTGACCTACTGGATATTAACGGGCCGGCGGGAGATTTTATTCTGGATGAAGACTCACCCCGCTCACTTATTTTTATAGCCCAGCAAACCGGGTTTGCCCCTATCAGAAGCCTGGTCGAACACGCCATGGCGCTAGAGCTCGCCGAAGACATCCACCTGGTCTGGGTTGCCGAAGATAAACAGGATCGCTACCTTGATAACCTATGCAGGTCATGGACCGATGCGTTGGATGATTTTAATTACATTCCTGTTGATGCCGGTTTGGAAATGGATATTGATAGTTTATGCAGAGAAATCATTTATAAGTTGAATGTAACGCCGGATAAATTGGCTGACTATGATTGTTATATTGCCGGTGAAGAATCGTTTTCAATTGCCTGTAAAAAAACAATGATTGGCAGTGGCTTACCAAAAGAACAACTGAGATCAAACTAAATAGCACACGATTAAATCGATGGTTTCCTTACGGGGCGGATAGCGATAATTCAAAATGTTGACGCCGGGAAACGGATTACGGATAAATGAGTTAAGCTATGCATTCATATGAAAACGTACACGTTTGACGATCCTGAACTGGGTCTTATCAGCTATGTAGATGGCAAGCGTTACCTGTGGTTGATCTCTGTCCTGTTCCCGCTGGTTCCGTTGATCGGCATGGGGCTGATGAACTGGAGTGGTCAGCAGTGGATGTTGTGGGTGCCTTTGATTGGCCTATATATACTTATTCCGGTGCTGGATTTTCTGTTTCCCAATGACCGCAGTAATCCACCCGAGCAGGTCGTGCCGCAGTTGGAAGCGGATGCCTATTACCGGGTGCTGAATTACCTGACCGTGCCATTGCATTTCTTTATTCTGATTACTGGAGCCTGGTTTGTCGCCAATAACGACCTGGGCTGGAGCGGGCTTTTAGGGCTCAGCCTGATGGTTGGGGTTATCAGTGGATTTGGTATCAATACCGGTCACGAGCTAGGACACAAGAAAAGCTCCATGGACCGCCTGGTTGCCAGAATGGTACTGGCCGTGCCGTTTTATGGGCATTTCACCATCGAACACAATGTCGGTCATCACGCAGAAGTAGCCACTCCGGAAGATACTGCCAGTGCTCGCTTTGGGGAGAGTATTTATAAATTTGTACTGCGTGAAATACCGGGTGGAGTCAGCAGAGCCTGGAAACTGGAGAGCCAGCGTCTCCAGCGTCGGGGTTTTAAAACCTGGAGTGTGCATAACGAAATTCTGCAATCCTACCTGGTATCCGTCGTTCTTTATGCAGGCTTGCTCATCACCTTTGGCCTGGTCGTTCTGCCGTTCCTGCTGATCCAGACAGCTTATGCCTGGTGGCAGCTAACCAGCGCCAACTACATTGAACATTACGGTCTTCTGCGAGAGAAACTACCCGGTGGAAGATATGAGCGTTGTCTTCCCCACCATTCATGGAACGCAAATCATGTGGCTTCCAACCTGGTGACCTTTCATCTTGAAAGGCACTCAGATCATCACGCCTATGCGGCAAGGCATTATCAGTCACTGCGGCATTTCGATGATGTACCCCAATTACCAAGTGGTTATTTCGGCATGTTCCTGCTGTCCTATGTGCCATCGCTGTGGCGCAAGGTGATGGACCCAAAGGTACTTGAGTGGGCCAACGGTGACATGAGTCGCGTTAATGTTGATCCGGCCTGGCGAGTTACGCCTGAGAGCTAAGATTATGTCGATTTATATCTAACTGGTTTTGTAACTGGCCGGAGAAACGCCCGTGTGTTTTTTGTATGAGCCACAATCTCAATTAGCGTCCGTAATCAATGATGCTGGCAATGCGTTTCAACTCCTCAACATGTCCTGAAAATGCTTCCCGGCCGGACTTTGTAAGACTGGCCCACATACGTTGACGGCCGTTTACTGCGCCTTTCCTGAAGGCAACATAGCCCGCTTCTTCAAGTTGTTTCAGATGTTTGGACAGTACGGAGTCACTCACACCAAGTTCGTCGCGAAGCACCTGAAATTCAGCCTCTTGCAGCGGTGTTAAAAATGCGCAGATTTGTAGACGATTGGGCGCATGGATGACGGTATTGAGTCGCACCTTTGTCATTTGTTCTTGCCCTGGTCGACCATGGCAAGGTGGGCGCGCCTCGCGCTTTCGCTGGTCAGGAACACCGCCAGTCCAACCACCAGTCCGGCAACAAGTGGCACCCATGCAGCGTCATATGTCCGCCGAATAACGATCGAGCCGAAAAAAACGACAAGCAATACGATTATAATCAATACCATCGACCAAACATTTGCTGTGCTTGCTGGGGCATCCCGCCCATATGCACCACTTTTCTCACGCGCTGTTGTGATAAATAGCGCCAGGCCGATAATTGGGAATACGATGTAGGGATATGGATCTTCCAAGGCATAGAGAGCGAATAGGCTCGCGATCAAGACCGCTACTCCAGCACCAAACCAACGATCAGGCACTGCTCGTCGCCAACCGGCACCCTCCATTTTTACAACAGATTCAAGCGCCTTTTTAGCCTCGTCAGGGGTTACATTGTCAATCATAGTTCTTCTCTTTCCGAATTGGAAAGACAATACTACTCTATCTCTTTCCATCTTGGCAAGTCATATGTTTCCATGTCGGAAAGTAATGATACCCAGGTAATCCATGGCATTGATAGGTTCGTCGCCCCTGTCGCAAAAGGTCGAAGAGGGACAGATGGGCCTCTTCATGGGCTTGTTTAATCTTTCGGTCGTGTTACCCCAGCTGGTCGTCAGTCTTGCGATCAGCCGTGCCGAAGACAAGAGTATCATCTTTCTGATTTCCGCCGTTGCGTTGGCGTTATCCGCTGTCGCCTGGCTGCTGGTCAGTGATGATGACGGTCATAACCAATGACAATAATTGTGTTGTGTGAGGCCTTATCGGGTGAATAAGGATTTGGATGTCGGATTGAGGTTCTGCATAATAGCCGGATAGGAAATGTCAGGGAAAAGCTTTTATGCAAATGCTTTCTGCATTGGATGCGACTTTTATATATCTGGAGAGTAAACACAGCCCGATGGCCATCGGCGCCGTGTATGTCATTGATGCAGCCGATACACCGGAGGGTTTTTCTTACGAAACCTGGTATTCCCTGGTAAAAAGCCGTCTGAAACTTTCGAAAGTCTTCCGCGAACGATTGGTGGAGGTGCCCTGGGATTTGTCCTTTCCTTACTGGATCAGGGATCCTGGCTTTGATCTTGATGACCACTTACCCAGGGTGAGCCTGCCTGAACCGGGCGGCATGGCGGAGTTGATGCAGATGGCTGCTGATACTTGGGGGGAAGTGCTGGATCGGGAACGGCCCTTGTGGGAAATAACTTTCGTTGAAGGCCTGAATTCCGTACCCGGTATATCAAAAGGTTCTTACGCACTGATTACCAAGGTGCATCATGCTGCGGTGGATGGCAAAGCCAGCAGTGAGATGATGACCGCGTTGCTGGACATGACACCTGATATCAGGAAAGTTGAAGGTGAAGATACCTGGGCACCGGAAGAGCTTCCTTCTACCTTAGGCGTCATTGGCCGTTCCTGGTCCAAAGCCGGTCACAAGGCACTCGACCTGGCGGGTTTTGTCGGCAAGGCTGCAGTGGGTGCGGTCAGTCTGCAGGGTGACAAGCAATTAAAGAAACTTGACCCGCCACCCAGGTTATTGAGCGCTCCCTCAACCATATTCAACCAGCCAATTGCCTCAGGCAGAACATACTGGGGAAAGAATTTTGAGTTTGACCGTATCAGGGCTATCCGCAAAGCCGTACCCGGTGTCACTGTCAATGACGTAGTTCTTGCAATATGTGCCGGTGGCTTGCGCAGCTACCTGGATGGCAGGGGCGAATTGCCTGCTAAACCACTGGTGGCGATGGCGCCGATATCGATCCGTGCTGAAGATGATGGCAAAGGTGTCGGAAACCAGGTTTCGGCCATGCTGGTCAGCCTGGCCACCGACACCGATGATGCGGTCGACCGGCTTGTCCACATCCGTGCAAACACACAAAGATCAAAAATTCACGCCACCGCTTTACCAGCCAACAAGATAACCGAGTTTCTGCCCTCGGAAACACTGGCTGCAGCAGCGCGCGTTTATACACGTACACGACTCGGCGGTCTCCATCGGCCGTTTTTCAACGTAACTATAACCAATGTTCCGGGACCACCGGTGCCGCTTTATGCAGCCGGGGCAAGGATTCACAGTGCTTTTGGCATGGCGCCTATTCTCGATGGCCTGGGGCTGATCCTGGTGGTTGTCAGTTATCATGGCAGACTGTCGATAGGCATCACCTCCTGCCAACAGATCGTACCGGACCCCGAAAATATGGCAGAATACATCGAGCGTTCACTTGACGAACTGGAATATGCAGTCAGCCAGGCGGATCCGGCAACTTTGGCCACCGGGTATCAAAATATAGAGACAGGGCGGCAAGGGGTCCCGGATTCGTTGAAAGCATTTCACGATGCCGGCAAGGCGCTGGATAAAGCCATTGAGTTACTCAAGAAGACACATTAAAAAAATATGAACCAGGCAAAGGAAAAAGACTACATAGATCATTCCCACCGACCTTCGAAGTTGTTGCTGATGCTGGAGGCCAGAATGGTGTACGACTATGCAGCCATGCTGCCGATGTTGAGCTTTAAAAAGTATTTGCCGCAGGGTGACAACCACCCAGTTCTGGTACTTCCCGGTTTCCTGTCCAGTTCCCGCGCCACCCAGCCCTTACGTAAATACCTGGCAGACCTGGGTTACAAGTCCCATCGATGGAAGCTGGGTTATAACATGGGTTATAGCCTGAAGTTGCACTACGGTATTCGGGACCGGGTGACCGAGTTGGTGGAACGCTACGGTGAAAAGATCAGCCTGATCGGCTGGAGCCTTGGAGGGGTATATGCACGTGAGCTTGCGCGTGAAATGCCCGATATCGTACGGCAGGTCGTTTCCATGGGCAGCCCGTTCCGGGGACATCCGAGTTCCAGCAATATACATAAAATATTTAACATGTTTTCCGAGGTTCCCTACGAGGAAATGCCAGAGTCCTTCCTGCAACACATGGCACATGCCCCGCCGGTTCCCACGACCGCGCTCTATACGCGTGGCGATGGAGTGGTTGCCTGGCAGTCTACCGTGGAACTTTCCGATCGCTATGATGTAGAAAACATCCACGTCGGCGGCGCTCACCTGGGCCTTGGTTTCAATCCGAGGGTGTTATATGCCCTGGCTGACCGCCTTGCTCAGCCGGAAGGGGAGTGGCGCCGGTTCAAGCCCCCTTTCCTGATGAAACCGCTGTTCCGCAACTGGTACCCCGACTGGCTGGTACACGGTACTGAAAACCCGTTGGAAGTAAAGGGGTAATCAACACTGGAACAATTTTGCGTTTGTTAGCAGGAAGTTGCTGGCTAATTTAAAAATATGAACGAATCCAAAAAACCACTTGATCGGGCGGGTCTGCTAAAGCTGGCCAGTGTTGCTTCGGTAATTACCGCAGGTATCCTGATAGTCGCCAAGCTGGCCGCCTGGTATGTGACCGGTTCTGTCGGCCTGCTCGCATCATTGGTTGACTCGGTGATGGATAGCATTGCCTCGCTGATCAATCTGTTTGCCATCCGTTATTCTCTGCAACCTGCCGATGCAGAGCACCGTTTCGGCCATGGCAAGGCCGAACCCCTGGCAGGTCTTACGCAGGCAGCATTCATTGCCGGTTCCGCCATATTCCTGATTTTTCATGCGATTGACCGCTTACGCCTGGCTCAGCCGCTGGAGCAGGTCGGTGTCGGTGTCGGTGTGATGATACTCGCCATCGTCATGACACTGATATTGCTGGCAATCCAGCGTTATGTCATCCGCAAAACCGATTCAACAGCCATCCGCGCGGACTCACTTCACTATGCCACTGATCTTTTGACCAATGTGAGTATTTTGCTGGCACTGTACCTCACCACCCTGGGTTGGACCTGGGCTGACCCGGTGTTTGCCATCGCGGTTGCCATTTACATCTTTTACAGTGCATTCCATATCGGCCATGATTCTTTCCATCAACTCATGGATCGGGAGTTGCCGGCTGACATTCTTCAAAAGATTCAGGAAACTGCGATGAGTCACTCCGAAGTGACTGGCACCCATGAACTGCGCACACGCCAGGCGGGGCAGTCACGGTTTGTGCAATTACACCTGGAACTGGACGAAGAAATGTCACTCAAGCGGGCGCATGAGATTGCCGACGAAGTGGAGCTGGAGATCAAGGAATTTTTACCCGGTGCAGAAATCCTCATCCACCAGGATCCGGCTGATGACTCCTGAAAAGTCAGGCTGGAATAACATTTACCGACGGGCTCAACCCTGATTGGATGAAAGAAAGTTAAGCAACTGATACCTTCGTTTCGAGAAATTTACCGATCTCCACCCAGGCTTCAACAGCCTGTGGCAGGTCCGGGTCAAAGATTTGCCATACGTGCACCATGTCAGTCCAGGTCTGCAATTTCACTGGCGACCCCGAGGCGCAGGCCTTGTAGACGTAACGGCGGGAATCGTCCAGTAACATTTCGGACTCGCTGGCCTGTACCAGGGTAGGGGGCAAACCTGAAAGATCGCCCAGCAATGGTGATGCAACAGGGTTTGCAGGCCGCACCCGATGGGCCCAGACCACCCACCAGCTTTTAATGAATATCGGCATTTTGTTGAGAGCCCGCATGACTGGTTTGAGCATCACGTCGGTATCCTCGTTGCCGCGGATACTGGCACCGGAGAACGTGGTATCAGTCAATGGTGATAGTACGACCACTGCTTCGGGAGCGCGCAGGCCGTTGTCCCGCACCCAGGCAATCAGGGATAAAGTGAGATTGCCTCCGGCCGAATCGCCGCCAATGAATAGCTGCGTGACTTTTCCAGGCCCATCGGGTCCGTTCTCAAGTATCCATTGATAAGCCGTGCGGCAATCGGCAACACAATCCATATGCTTGTATTCGGGTAATAAGCGGTAGTCAACTGCCAGCACAGCACAGCCGGTGACTTCCGAGAACTTACTGGTAATGGTGCGATGGCTTTTCGGGCTACCCATTATGAAGCCGCCACCGTGGATATAGAGTACTCGCCGCGTATTGTCGACTCCCGGTGCGATGACCCACTCGGCCGGTACGCCACCGGCATCGACCGGAGTAAACTCACTGACGTAATCACGACCATCACTCATGCTGTCAATGACAGCGCGTGCAGCTTGCACATTGTGTTTTTGCATGCCAAATGAGATTTGTTGAGTGAGCTCTTTGACGGCTTTGACCACTGCCTCCTGTTGCACACCTGGACCTTCCGGATTTGTGAAGGTGAATAGTGTGCCCCTGGTAGTTGGTTTGGGGTATTCATCAGGGTGTTTTCCGCGCAGGTAAAACCGCTCAAAAGCCCAAATAATCAGCAAGAGCAATACAAGGCCGATCAACAGATTCATTGCTAACTCCCGGAAACAAAGTAAAATCAATAATTGGTATTAGATATAGCATACAAGACAGCTTTAACAGAGTGAGTTTAACCGGTATCAGGGATCATTAGAATTGTCCAGTACGCCCATAAAGGAACCGATTTCCAAGGTTGATACAGCTTGGTTGCGTATGGAGCAACCCACCAACCTGATGATGATCAACGGGGTTTTTATCCTTGATGAGCAGTTGGACTATGCGAGACTGATTGAAACCATAGAACAGCGTTTCCTCACTTTCAGGCGATTCCGGCAAAAAGCCGTGGATGGTGCCGGCGGTGCCTACTGGGTGCCGGACGAGGATTTCAATATTAACGACCATGTTCGCCGCACCGCCTTGCCGGGTGCCGCGGACCAGGCGGAGCTTGAGATCCTGGTGTCTCAACTGGCCAGCACGCCGCTGAATAAATCACGGCCACTGTGGCAGTTCCATATTGTAGAAAATTACGTGCACGGACCGGCAATCATTATCCGGATACATCACTGTATTGCTGACGGTATAGCGTTGGTGCAGGTGTTTCTTTCACTGACCGACCCGACACGGGCCGCCCGTCCATCAGCACAAAAGCCGGAAACCTGGAAAAAGCGACGTGCGGATGAGTCGGATATCTTCAAACGCCTGCTGGATCCTGCCCTTGAAGGGCTGGATTTTGCGACCCACCTGGGTCAGCGCCTGATCAAGGAAGGCAGCAGGATATTGCAGAATCCTGCTATTGCCGGTAACTATGCCCAGGAAGCCAGTGAGATAGTCCGTGAACTGGCCCATTCGCTGACCCTTGAGGATGATCCAGTGACCCGTTTAAAGGGACGTCTTGGTGTTGCCAAGCACGTGGCCTGGGCCGAACCATTATCACTTGATGAAGTGAAGGGTGTGAGCAAGGCATTTGGCTGCACGGTCAACGATGTGCTCATCGCAGCGGTAAGTGGCGCGCTCAGACAATACCTGATCTCTGAAGGCGACAGCTCTGTTGGTATGGAAGATATACGTGTCACGGTACCGGTTAATCTGCGTCCTCTTGAACATGCCAAGGACCTTGGTAACCACTTTGGCCTCGTGTTCCTGTCGCTGCCACTGAGCATGGATAGTCCACTGGAACGCTTGTATGCGGTCAATGAGCGGATGAATGAGCTTAAATCCTCAAAACAGGCTGCTGTTACATTGGGTTTCCTCGCCGCGCTTGGCATGGGGCCCTCGGCCGTACAGAAACCTGTGCTGGATATGCTCAGCAAGAAAGCCACCGCGGTTTTGACCAATGTTCCGGGGCCGCAAGAGCCGATCTACATGGCTGGGTCAAAAATGAAGCAAATGATGTTCTGGGTGCCGCAAAACGGACAAATCGGACTGGGGATCAGCATACTCAGCTATGACGGCAAAGTCTTCTTTGGCCTGATTGCCGACCGCCGCCTGGTAGCAGATCCGTCAGTGGTCATCGCTCGATTCAGGGGTGAGTTTGAAAAACTCCTGTACCTGGGTCTGATGCTGCCTTTGGAAGGTCGCCCCAGTGTACAGACCGCTGAGGATCTGTTGGAGAATTCTCTCAATATCTGCGTTTGAGCTAAAGACGAAAGCTATTCCATTTCCGCCAGCGCTGCTTCAATATCCAGTTTTGCCATGGCATCTACGGGTTGCATTTCAGTGGCCCTGACGTATAAGTCTGTGACTTCATCAAGTCGGTCGTCGCCGAACAGCAGGTAAAGACCGTTGCCATATTCGATGTTTGCGATGGGTGCCTCAGGGGTCAGTTCCAGTGCCCGTTCAAAGTGCTTCAGGGCTTTGGCTGGCGTTGCACCGTAGGTCAGCTTGCCTAACATCTTTCCGACCTTGTCGATAACTTCGGCGTAGTAGGCGCCAAGCGCGATATTTGCGTCTGCGTGTTCTGGCTGCAGGTAGAGTGCGTTCTCAAGGCTGGCCTGAATTTTCCCGCCGATTCCCTGGCTTAAGGCCTTGACGATGGAAATGCTCTGGCTGTAACGGCCCAGGTTGAAGGCATGGAAATAATGACTGTTGGGATCGTCCGGCAGAATTTCTATGGCGGCTTCAGCTCGCTCTGCGGCAGACAGGAACAGGGCTCGTGCGGTGGCCTCATCGGGTTCCAGGTAGGTGGCATAGATTCCTGCTGCCTTGTTGGCAGGGGCATGTGCCAGATGGCCGCATTGGCTGGCTAATACGGGTGCCTGCTGAAAATCGCCGGAATGGTAACAACGCCAGGCATCCTGGATAGTGTTTGCCAATGCAGCAAAGTCACCGTCGAAAGAATCTGGTGCTGCTTCAGGTGTCTCGTCCAGGACTTGCTGTACCCAGTCGGCGTCCGGGAATTCGACACAGTCACCACGGTGAAGATCGGGCCATGAGTCATGCAGACTGTCGCCTTCAAACAAGAATGCAGAGTTGTCGTGGGGGAATTCGTTCCATTTAGACATAGATTTTCTCACCGTGTTTAGCCGTAGCAGAAAAGTTCTAGGTTCTAGTGTGTTTACTCTAAATATTAAGCCTAACATTTGACCATCATTTATCAATCCTCACTGGAGCAAGGAGTTCGAGATGGCTAACAAGACATTGAAAAAGAAAGTACAGGCGAAACCGGCTATAAGCAAGTTAACAGACCCTGTGGTCGAGTCGGTACGTGAAATTTTGTTTGCAGGCCTGGGTGTATTCTCAGTCGCACAACAGGAAAGCGGCAAGCTGATTGATCAGGGCAACAATTTTTTTGACAAGCTGGTATCTGAGGGTGCCAAGTTGGAGAAAAAAACTATCAACGACGCGGAAACCGTAGTTGACGAAATCAAAGACGATGTGGAATCAAGGTTTGATGTCGCACGCCAGCAAATTGCTGATAACTGGGATGGCCTTGGCAACATCTTTGATGAGCGTGTTGTAGGAACCCTGGACCGTCTCGGCATTCCGACTACGAAAGAACTAAACAAACTTTCAGGCCGGGTTCAAAGAATGTCCAGCCAGGCCGTGAAAAACTGGAAGGAACTTGAGGGTGCTTTTGAAGAACGTGTATCAGGTGTTCTGAAGAACCTGCGTATTCCAAATGCTGACGATATAAGCAAGTTATCTGAAAACATGCAAAAGATATCCAGCGATGCGGCAGCGAACCTGGGCAAGCTATCTGAAAGTGTTCAGAAGGTATCCAGCGATGCGGCAGCAAACCTGGGCAAGGTATCTGAAAGTGTTCAGAAGATGTCCAACGAGACCGCAGCAAACCTGGGCAAGGTATCTGAAAGTGTTCAGAAGATGTCCAACGAGACCGCAGCAAACCTGGGCAAACTGGAAAAAGATCTTGAAGCACATGTTTCAGGTGCAATCGGCGATCTTGAAGCAGCGACTGCTAAAGAAATCAAAATCCTGAATGCCGGCGTGAAGGACGTATCCGACCAGGTTTCCGTGAACTGGGACAAGCTGGAAACGGTCGTCGAAGGACGTGTAACCGAAGCCCTGAGTGGCATTGGAATCGCGAACAAAGATGACCTCGGTAAGCTCTCTGCTGAACTGAAAAAGCTTACCGCGCAAGTGGCAGCCATGGATAAGAAGCTGAAGGCAGCAGCAAAGACTGCTCCGCGTAAAGCGGCGGTTAAAAAGCCGGCAGCATCCAAGGCAGTGGTTAGCAAGACACCGTCACTGATGGCTGCCGTCAAAAAGGCGCCAGCTCCCAAGGCCACGGCCAAAAAGGCAGCGACTACCAAAGTGGTGGCTACCAAGGCTGTAAGCAAAACGACGCCGAAGTCCAAGGCTAAGACCACGAGCTAGTTAGTTAACAATGAGCGAACAAGGCCGGCGTTGTCAGCCTTGTTTCAAAAAGTCTGGTCTTTAGGGTGTTTGCTCTAATTTTAAGACCTAACATGTAAACATCATTCATTAATACACATACGAGAAAGGAGTTTGAAATGGTTAAGAAGACACTGAAAAAGAAGGTTATGAAAAAGAAAGTACAGGCAAAACCTGCAGCAACTAATATTGCAGCACCGGTTGTAGATTCAGCACGTGAAATCTGGCTCGCTGGCCTGGGTGCATTTTCTGTTGCACAGAGCGAAGGCGGCAAGATGATCGAGCAGGGTAACAAACTGTTTGAAAAGCTGGTTTCCGAAGGCATGAAGCTGGAGAAAAAGACCCGCAACGTAGCTGAAACCGCCGTTGGTGATATCAAGGACGAAGTTGAATCAAAGGTTGGTGCAGTTCGCAAGCAAGCAGTTGATAACTGGGACAAGCTGGAAAATATCTTTGAGAACCGAGTAGCACGCGTACTGGGTCAGCTCGGTGTTCCGACCGCTGATGAAGTCAACAAGCTGTCAGCGCGAGTTCAGACCTTGTCACGCAAGGTTACCGCAATGTCCAAGCCACCTGCCAAACCGAGTAAAGCTGCAGCCAAAAAGCCAGCTGCCAAAAAACCGGCCGCTAAAGCAGCTAAATAGACAGCCCCCTCCCAATAATGGGAATCTTGGGCCGGCGTGACTGCCGGCCTTTTTTTATGTTCAGGAGAAGGTGAGACCGGGAACCGGTCGAGAGGCTGGCCTGGGCCATGAACGGTACTTCGCGATAGAGCAAATGGACCCCGGATCAAGTCCGGGGTAACGGTCGGGACTGGGAACCAGCCGTGAGGTTGATTTATATCTGCCTATAAGTACGTGCCAAAACCTCAACCTCACCCGCCTCCGGTTCACGCAAATAAGGCAACATCAGATACAGAACCCGCGCCACGGATTCAGAAAGCACCTTACCATCTACAAGACCGGGGTCACCACGCACTTCTGCGAAAGGTATCCAGTAAGTCATTACCAGCAAAATGTTATCGGCTAACATTTCGCAATCGTGTTCACCAATTTCCATAACGCCATTTTTCCGCAAACCCGAGATTTGGGCCAACAGCGCATTGCGTTGCCTGACTAGCAGGCCACTGAATGCCCGTTGCAGATTCTTGATTCGAACATAAAGATCGTTGAGGTCGCGAAACAGGAAACGGAAGCGGCCCATGGCTTCAAAAATGAGGTGCAAACGCAGCCACATATCTTCAGCTTCCGGCACGCTGTCCTCTTCAATTTCCAGCAATGGTTGTACCAGCAACAAATATCGCTTGAATAACTCCAGGGCGATATCGTCCTTGCTGCGGAAATGGTAATAGAGGTTTCCGGGACTGATGTCCGCCTCGTCAGCAATATGGTTGGTGCTGACATTGGGTTCGCCGAACTCATTAAACAGCGCCAGGCTGGTGGTTAGCACCAGTTCACGTGTATTGCGGCGAGCCATAGCGTATTTACCCGATCTTCAGTCGTCTACCTGGCCGCCGAGTTTTTTCACAAGGTCGACATACTGCTGCATGGCATCATCTGTCGAAAGCCCTCTGGCACGTTCCCATGCTTCATATTTCGCAGTGGCCACGAAATCAAAAAAACCGGGTTTGTCACCGGAAATATCTCCCGAGGAACCCTGCTTGTACAACGCATACAGTCGTAGCAGTGTTTCGTTGTCGGGTCGTGCTGCCAGTGATTTGGACGCAACAACTGCTTGTTCGAACAAGGAATTGATCTCTGTCATCCGGGGAATCTCCGTGTTGTCGCATACTGATTGGTACATGCGAATTGTAACAGCATGGGAACTGTTTGCTATTCTGATAAGATTGTAAGGCTTGGTCACATAAAACACGAAGGGTCTGGAGGACAGCTATGAACTACTTTATAACCGGCGGGACCGGCTTTATCGGTCACAACCTGATTGATGAATTACTGCAAAAAAAGAAGAAAGCCACCATCTATGTCCTGGTCCGTAAGAATTCAAAGAAAAAATTTGAGGCTCTGAAGAAAGAATGGGGTAATGGTGCCAAACGCGTCATTCCGGTCACCGGCGATCTGACCAAATCCATGCTGGGTATACCTGCAAAGAAGAGGCGCGAGTTGGAAGGGCAGATAGATCACCTGTTTCATCTCGCAGCTGTTTATGACCTGATGGCTGATGCGGAAAGCCAGACTCGGGTGAATGTGGATGGAACGCAGAACGTCGTCAAGTTTGCGGAAAACATCAAGGCAAAACGGTTTCACCATATGAGTTCAATTGCCGCCGCCGGTTTGTATTCGGGCATCTTCCGTGAAGATATGTTCGAAGAGGCTTACGGAATGGACAATCCCTATTTTCGTACCAAGCATGATTCCGAAGCTGTGGTCAGAAATGAGTGCCGCGTACCCTGGCGCATTTATCGGCCGGGCATCGTTGTCGGACATTCGGAAACCGGTGTCATCGACAAAATCGATGGCCCTTACTACTTCTTCAAACTGATCCAGAAAATGCGCAAGATGCTGCCATCCTGGATGCCGACGCTGGGTATTGAAGGTGGCCGTATCAATATCGTGCCAGTGGATTACGTGGTGGATGCGACGATACATATCGCGCACAAACCCAGGCTGGACGGCAAGTGTTTCCACTTGACCGATCCCAAGCCCAAGCGCATCGGCGAAGTGTTGAATATGTTTGCCAAGGCTGCGCATGCTCCGGAAATGACCATGCGTATCGATGCCAGGATATTCAATTACATCCCCACAGCGATCAAACAGGGCCTGCGGATGTTGCCGCCAGTCCGGCGAATATCAAACCAGATCATGAAAGACTTCGGCCTGCCCCCGGACATGATGAAGTTTGTCAATTACCCGACCAAGTTTGATAGTCGCGAGACCGAACGTGCACTCAAGGGCAGTGGAATTATATTACCGAGGCTGGATGATTATGCCTGGCGTTTGTGGGATTACTGGGAACGTCACCTTGATCCCGACCTGTTCATCGACCGCAGTTTACGTGGCCATGTACGTGGCAAGGTGGTCGTTGTTACCGGCGCATCCTCAGGAATAGGGCACGCGACGGCCGTCATGATGGCAAGAGCCGGAGCTAAAGTCATATTGGTTGCCCGTGGTGTTGAAAAGCTGGCGGAATCACTTGATGAAATCGAGGCTATGGGTGGCAAGGCCTGGTGTTATCCCTGTGATGTCAGCGATCTTGCTGCCTGTGACTCCCTGATTGACCAGATTATGGAAGACCATGGCGCGATCGACATATTGGTTAATAACGCCGGGCGCTCCATTCGACGGGCCATTGCTGCTTCAACCGATCGTTTCCACGATTTTGAGCGCACCATGCAACTGAATTACTTTGGCTGTTTGCGCCTTATCTTACGCACAATGCCGGGAATGTCGGCACGCAGGACAGGGCAGGTTATCAATATTTCCTCCATCGGCGTACTGACGAATTCACCACGCTTTTCGGCCTATGTGGCATCGAAGGCTGCCCTGGACGCATTTTCGCGCTGTGCTTCAGCTGAATACAGCGACACGGGAATTACGTTTACCACCATCAATATGCCGCTGGTGCGTACGCCCATGATCGCCCCGACCAGGATGTACGATAACGTACCAACCATAACACCGGACGAGGCGGCTGAATTCGTCAAGCAGGCGGTTATTTACAAGCCACAGAGAATCGCCACACGGTTAGGAATTTTCGCTCAGATGCTGCACGCGGTAGCGCCCAAGATATCGGAAATCGTTATGAACAGCGCGTTCCGGATGTTCCCGGACTCATCGGCAGCCAAGGGTATTTCCGAAGACCAGCAAAAGGCATCACAGGAGCAGGTTGCCTTTGCCAGTCTGATGAAGGGTATACATTGGTAAGATAGGAAAACTGTCGGAACGTAGGGTGGGCAAATTGTTGCCCACTATCATTCTGTGTCTTGTCGGGGCCATATTTCAGCGGTGCTCAAATGAACATCGTGATTGAACACGCGTTGGGTCATTCCTTTTCCATCTGGACTTATCTTCCCAAAAAAATACACGGCAGAGTACGGTGGGGCCTGCATAACTGAAACGCCGACAACAAAGGTGCCATTCAGATTTTTAGCTAAATTTTCATAGTCATCTGAATAAAACACATCAACAACAATCCCCTGTTTGTTGACTGCAATAAGATACATACCTGACTTGAATTCTTGCCCGCTATTATTCGCTTTAAGGGTTAAATCCCCAATTTTCAAGGAGAGATCCCGCCGGGACAGCACAATGCCACTCTCTTTGATCGAAACAGCGGGGTCGAGAAGAGATGGCGTGCTGTTTGCTTTTTGCGCTACCTGCCTATCATCTTGTTCTGTTAATGAACTGGCAAATAATGATACGCCGGCACCCACTTTTAATTGATCAGTGAACCCGGTTGCTTCCAGCACAGTAGGAGCAACATCAAAATGAGTGGCAGGAACATCAGAAACCGTGGAAGGTTTATCATCAAAGATCATAAACGTTAGCCTGCGGTGTTTTTTGTTCTCTTTAAGTTTTGACCATAATGTGTTTCGCAAAGATAGGTGGTCAGAGAACAACACGATTATCGTGTCATTCATATCAACAATTTTCATTGCCTCGTTAATAAACTTGCTGACCAACTGATCACTGCAATAGATGGCATTACTCATTGAATCCCCGTTATCTACCAGCTTCTTGCAGCTTTCAGAAGGGATACCATTGGGGTGGTGGGTATCCAGCGTGAGTAGCGTAAGTAAATAAGGTTGTGTCTCATTTTCGAGCGATTGAAGTTCATTCAGCGCCAATTCAAAAAGACTGTCGTCATAAAGCCCCCAGCCCGATTGGTATTTTTTGTTCGGTAGTAGCGAAACCAACTCTTCATCTCCGAATATTTGCTTGTAACCATGGGTACGAAGGAAATTTTCTTTGCCTGCAAACCACAAAGGCGCACCACCCATATAGATTGTTTCATAACCATTATCAGACAAAATGTCGACCAGGCATGTTTCATCCGGATAGGGTTTGTCAACGGAGGCCATGGTGCTGTTAGAGGCGAGGTGGTTACTGACTTTGAGTGGGAAACCGCATTGGCTGGCAACGATGCCGGCAATCGTCCACCCGGTACCACGTACCTGCCTGACATTGGTGAAACGATGGGCTTTTGCAGATAGATTTTTTATATTTGGGACTATGTCACCAAAAATTTCTCTATCAAAATAAAGTGCTTCGAGTGACTCAGCATATATCAGAATAATATTCTTTTTAAGGTTAGGCTTTGGTTTGATCTGTGTCTTAGGTGATGTTTCAGGTTCGATGACAGTGGGGATAGGCGGGGCTTCTTCCTCGGGAGATGATTCTGCTGTCAGATTTTCTACAGGGCCTTCCACAACTGCCGGACTGTTTTCTTGAACCGTGTCCTGGCCACCGGGTTCTTCATTGCTTGTTTTTGGTTCGGACAGGTCCATTTTGGTTTTTTCGTTGGTTAATTCGGGATAATTTGCATCGCGCAAGCGTGGTAGGTTCGATTCAGTCGCCAGGCTCAATTGATAGCTTGCCAGCGAATATATTGGGTAATTACCAACCAGGGCTAGAATCCATAAAAGCACAACAGGTACTGCAGGCCATAATTTATAAGGTTGTTTTTTGTAGATGATTGCAGGTGCCAAAAATGCTAGCAACAGGCCTAGTAACGACGGATAAAAGACGCTGCCATAACCTCTGGATGCGATCACCAGACTACCGCTGTTCAGATGATAGAAAAATGAATCGTTAAACCCCTCACCCTGCATGTAATAGCAGGTGCCGAGCATCAAGGTTGCGCTAAAAGCAGCACCTGATAACAAACATAGAAAAGTGACAACATACGCAGAGCCTGTTTCATGCAGCGCTCTGATCGTGGCGGCAGCAAAAAACAGGTTACCAAACAGCCAAAGCGAGCTTGCTCCAAAAAAAGAGAAGCTAATTGCGGGAACAGAAATATGTAATAAGGCAAAGGCCAGAAAACTCTTGTTGAACATGGGGTCCCTCTGTTCGGGCCAATGCTATCACGGGAGAAGATGAATTTGTGCCGAAGGTTGGGTTTATATCGAAAACTTTAAAGTTATATTGAAAATACTATATACATAATAAATATAGTAGTATGTTATATAATATGTTATTTTATTGTCATGGTAAGACAATACGACTCCAGCAGACGCAAGAAAGCCGCTGAACAAACCCGCCGGGATATATTGCAGGCCGCGCTGAAACTCCACTGGCAGGGAATCACCGAATTCGAACCCCTGGCGCGCGAAGCCGGCTGCTCCCTGGCTACATTACGCAAACACTTCCCGAGCAAGGAAGCGCTCTTCGGAGGCTGCACACGGGCCTTTGCTGAAACGCTGACAATGCCGGATATGCCAGCCCTTGGCGCAATTACCGAGCCCGTGGATCGTATTGAGCAGAATGTATCCGAGCTTTGCCGTATGCACGAAGCCATGTTTGGATATGCCTGGCTGAGTGCGCACCAGCGCAAGGATTCCCCAACCCTGGATGCAGAGATGAATGCCTACGAGGGCCTGGCCGATGCAATCGCTGGGATTATCACTCCGGCGGGGTCATCAAAGGCATCGCTGGTACGGGGGCTGCTGGATTTCCTCACCTACCGGGCACTGCGTTTATCTGGACGGCTTTCATCCGAAAAGGCCAGGGAAGAACTGATCACGACCGTTCAACAACTTCTGTTGGATAACAACAAATGAGCCACTCAATTATCCGCAAGGAGGATCCATAACCATGAACTCCAATGAAAAAAACGGCACAAGAATCGATGAAATTGCCAACGGTATTTTTCGTATCAGCACGCCGGTACCGCCGGCGGTGATCCCCGGCGGCTTTACTTTTAACCAATACCTCATCAAAGACGATGCCCCGCTGCTATATCACACGGGACCACGTAAATTGTTTCCCCTGGTGAGTGAAGCCATTGCTTCCGTATTACCTGTGAGTTCACTGCGTTTCATTGGCTTCTCCCATTACGAAGCAGATGAATGCGGTTCACTCAATGAGTTTCTGGAAGCTGCGCCAGAGGCCGAGCCCCTGTGCAGTCAAATTGCCAAGATGGTCAGCGTGGACGATATTTCCCTGCGACCGGCTCGCGCACTGGCCGATGGCGAGGAACTTTCATTGGGGGCCCACACTGTACGGTGGATTGATACGCCTCACTTGCCTCACGGCTGGGAGTGTGGACACCTTTATGAAAATACGACCCAAACTTTGTTCTGCGGTGATCTATTTACCCAGGGCGGGCATGAGCATGAACCGCTAACCACGGAAGATATCCTTGAAACAAGCGAAGCGATGCGTGGTGCGTTGGACTACTTCTCTCAGACCCGATCTGTCCATGAGTTAATGGAAAAGCTTGCGATCAATTCGCCGCGTATATTGGCCTGTATGCATGGTGCCGCGTGGGAGGGCGATGGTGCTGCGTTGCTGCGCCAGCTAGCCGGTCGTTTGGACGCGTAACCCGTTGCTCTCCACTTCTTGCCGTTATTGATTGGTGGGCAACAAGTTGCCCACCCTACGGGTTTTTCTGTATTTCATCTGCCTTTTTCGTTTTCACACATCGATGACGATGCTTTCTCACACCCGCCGTAGCATTTTACAACACCCATTCTGTCCAGCTTTGCGCCACCACTTTCAATTGCGGAGCAATAAAAGTCATCAAATTTAGTACTTGGCAAACACTGGCCCTTGCCACAGACAACATCTCCATGTTTGTCCAGCAGAGCATCGCCATGTAAGTACTTTGAACAAAATACATTGCCCTTTTTGTCCTGTGCGCAGTCTCCCCGGCCACAATAAACCACGCCGAATCTATCGGTTTGACAGGCTGCGAATACACTTTGCTGTGAGGCTGCAAGCAGGATAAATAGAAGACAGATTCTGTTCATACCAATAGAGATTACACTCGCGCAGTGGGGTCATAAGTCCATATTAATTTATGGTTTTATTACCGGGAATACAAAGCCTTTTGAATCCGGGCAGACAATTCTGTGGCTTCCCTTTTTACCCGTTCGGTATCAATCGTCAGGATTTCTTTGTCCTTCATCAATACTTTTCCGTCTACCACCACGGATGTTACGTCCTGCTCATCAGCGACGTACACGAGATGTGAAATCACGTTGTAAGTTGGCACGAAGTGGACGTCATCGAATGAAACCTGGATGATGTCGGCGCGTTTGCCGACAGCCAACGAACCAATGCTGTCGCCCAGACCAATCGCCTCGGCGCCGCCGCGTGTGGCCATGGTGAGTACGGCCTTGGCTGGCATCACTTCCGGATCCATGTGGTTCACTTTTTGCAGCAGGGCTGCCAGGCGGATCTCCTCCCACATATCAAGATCATTGTTGCTGGCAGCGCCGTCGGTACCCAGCCCAACCTGGACACCGGCCTGTAACATTTCGGTGACCGGCGCTATACCGGCAGCGGTTTTCATATTCGACGTTGGATTGTTAATCACACCAATCTTGCGTTTGACCAGGATTGGAATTTCAGTTTCCGTTGGCCATACAACATGTGCGCCGATGGTGGGTACGTCAAAGAATCCGATGGAATCCAATAATTCAATACTGGTTTTGCCGTAGTTTGCTTTCGCATATTGGACTTCGTATGGGGACTCGGACATGTGGATGTTAATTGCCACGCCCGCATCGATAGCCGCATCGCGAACGGCGCGCAGTTGTTCTGCATTTAGTGTGTAGATGGAGTGAGGACCAAATGTGGGCGTGATACGTGAGTTCTTACCTTTCCAACGTTCGATGAATTCCAGGCCTTTGCTTATGGAATCAGCTGCGTTCTCTGCGTCCGGACTACGCTGGTCAATCACGGTTGCTGATAGCAAAGCCCGCATTCCACAGGATTCCACGACCTCGGCGGTAATGTCGGGATAGTAATACATGTCAACAAAAGTGGTGGTGCCGCCACGAATCATTTCCCAGCATGCCAGCTCGGTGCCGATGCGTACAAAATCGGCGTTCACAAATTCGATCTCAGCGGGAAAAATATAATTTGTAAGCCAGTCCATCAACGCCAGGTCTTCCGCGACGCCGCGCAATAAGGTCATCGCTGCATGCGTGTGACCGTTGATTAAACCGGGCATGACAATTCGATTGTCACCCTGCAAGGTGTTCGCCGATTGATATGCAGATGCAATTTCGCTGGCAGGGCCAATGGCTACAATAACGCCTTCATTAACAGCGATGGCCGCATCCTTATAAACAGAACCATCCGCCTGGCCCAGGCCACCCTCTCGACCGGTTCCCGTTGGCCCAGGCCAGTTTCTCGACCGGTTCCCAGTCTCACCTTCTCTCACCTTGTCCATGCTGACGATGTAATCGCCTTGAATTATCAGGTCGACCTGTTGCCTGGAATTATTCAGTGGCGTTTCCGAGATTTGCGCAGTGGTAGAGCAGGCTTGCAGAAACATGCAGCTAAACAGGATCAAGGACGCATGTGCGCTGCGGGTAGATTTTCTGGGTTTCATTGGTAAGTTTTAACCTGCCTGGCGGTCGTCAAGTAACTCATCCAGGTCTCTAAGTACACTGGATAGGTTGCGTGCTACTGGTGCATGACTTGTTTGTCCCTTCGCCAATACTTTTATCAAGCGTGCGGTCTTCATCCTTCAGTAAATCCATGTTTAAGGACATACCGCGTCGTTTCAAAATTGGGCGAAGTGCATCAGCTCTGGCCAACAAATCCCGGCGACTTGCCTGGTAGGCGTGTTCGCACAGTGCCTTGCGGTCGGCGTAACTGAAGATATTGGTGAAAAAGACCGCCTCATCGTCGCGATCCGGTTCCATTAAAACCAGGTCGGCACCTGGATGGCTGCGGAAGTATTTCCTGAAGCCGGCTTCCATGCGTGACTGGATCATGGCACGAAACGTTTGTGACAATATCAGTGGCAAACCACCCTGGGTCAATCTCTGGTCAGAAACTTCAGCATCCTGGCCTTTTGCACCGGCATCGAACGGAACCAGGGGATTCACACCGATCAGTAAGTCGGCACCCTCGTCCAAAGCAACCGAAGCATGTAGTGTCCGGCGTAATGCGCCATCCACATAATAATGTCCGTTAATCTCAACCGGTGGATACAGTCCGGGCAGGGCGGCGCTGGCCTGCACTGCGCGCGAGATGGTGACATCGCGATGTCCCTCGCTGCCAAAACGAACCGCAGTGCCGCTGTCCAGGTCCACCGCTACGATAAATAACTGGCAATCCAGATCGTCGAATTCATTGCTGTTGCCGGTGAGTTTGAACGCCTGTTCCAGAAAGTCATGCAGAGTTTCATTGTCAAAGATACCACTGGGTACTGCTTTACCCAGTTCACTGATCAGTTGTGAGATCACGGATTGCCCGGGGTTACGGACCAGGCCAATCAGGGTTTCAGTCAGGATTGCAGGTAGCTTGGTGGCTCTGTTGAAATACTCGCGATAGGCCGGTTGCAGGAAACGTTCCGGTTCGAACTTCAAGCTGGCATATTCCTTACTCAGGAAAATCCGGCACAATTCCGCCGTTGTAATCCGGTTGGCGAGACTTGCAGCGATGAGTGCGCCGGAGCTGACACCTACATAGATATCCAGCTCATGTAATTTCAGGCCATTTATGCTTTCATCCAGTGCCCGAAGCGTGCCCAGCTCATAAATGGCGCCAACCGGCCCACCGCCTGCAATTGCGAGACCGGTTTTGGGCTGGGATTGCGTCTGGTTAGGAGTCTGAGCCTGGTGTATTGTGAGCATCTTATGGAGCCTGTGTGACAGACAATAATTTTAACGGTGCCGCTTGTGATTAACCAGCTTGGCGGCATGTTTAAAAGCAGGTGTTTTGGATTTCATAGCCCAACCAAACGATCGGGCCATTATGTAGGATTAATTAGCAAATGACAGCAGTGAAAGAAAAAGCCCCTGATTTCAGCCTGCAAAGTGACAGCGGTGATGATTACCGGTTGTCAGATCACGCAGGGAAAAGAGTGCTGTTGGTTTTTTATCCGGGTGATAACACGCCGGTCTGCACACGCCAGTTGTGTGAATACCGTGATGGAATCGAGTCCTTTGCCGGGCTGGGTGTATCAGTGGTCGGTATCAGTTCCGATGACATCGAATCCCACCGGGCTTTCCGCGACAAACATGACCTGCCTTTTGTGCTGCTTTCGGACCCGGATCTCGAGGTGGCGAAACTATATGGTTGCAAAGGTGCTCTTGGCATGAAAAGGGCGGTATATCTGATCGATGAAAAGGGTATCGTTCGTTATGCCCATGTCGAGGCACTGGCCCTGTTCCGGCGCAGGGCGGAAGAGTTGTTGGACGCTATCCGGGAACTTGATGAGGATTAGTAGTCTTGAAGAAAAACGCTCCACTCTTGAGACAGGCCCTGACCGATAGCCATAATCTTGCTGCCAAACTGGATGAACCCGGGTTTCCGCTGGCGGAGTTAGAGTTGCTCCAGGCATGGCAACGTGAACGCCTGGCAAAAAGCTACCGGGGCTTGATCAGCCAGGAGCGCTATCGTGCCGCCGGTGATTTTTTCCTGGACGAACTCTATGGCGGTCTTCATTTTCGTGAGCGGGACCAGGAGATGGAGCGTGTATTGCCGGTCATGGTGCGGATGTTGCGTGACGACATGATCCTGGTATTGGCCGAGGCTTTTGAACTCCAGGCATTGAGCCTTGAGTTTGATATGGATATGACCGTACAGTTTCAAGCGTCAGGTTGGAATGAATTGAATACGGCCCGTTATGGTGAGCTTTATCGTGCCGTTGGGCGGGCGCCTGAGCGTAAAAAACAGATTGATTTAATCGGTCGCCTGGGCCTGGAACTGAACGAGTTGGTCCATCATCGCCTGGTTTTATGGCTGATCAGGACACTCAGGGGGCCGGCGCGTGCGGCAGGTTTCGGCTTGCTGCAGTCATTCCTGGAAAATGGCCTGAATGCATTTCGCATCATGGGTGACGGTACCGAATTTGTCGAAACTATATGGCACGAGGAAGGTGAAGTCATGCAGCGGCTATTTGATGCTGACAAAAACCCGTTCGCGTAAATGCTGATTTACGCGTCCTCGAAACTACAACCAAAATGCTCTTTCAGGTAGCGTACGATTTCCTGCTCAATGGGTCCTTTTAACAGCATCAACATTAAACCCAGGTTGGCCTGAATCCTGAGCTCGCTGTCCGCCACCATGATCTGGCCATGCACCCCGGGCCGTTCAAAATGAATCATCTCGTCTTCCCAGCCGTAATCAATACCAAACTTCTCGGCCAGATCGATGGACAATTCGTCAGCGGCATTCAGTGCCTCTTCGTGGCTGAGATTGTGGTATGCGTGAATATCGATGGTTGACATATTTTTCTTATATCCTTTCGGGTTGAGGCAGTGTAAACCAGTCGGTCCCGGTCTTGCCAGCCTGGTCCTTTAGTGATCCAGATCAAATACAAGTAATTCAGGCCGTCTCAAATTTGTGCTGGTTGCGTACGCTGGCGTATGATTATTCGATAACCGGGTGCGGGTAATCTCTGCTGTCATTCATTTTCCTGGCCAATGTGGTCGCAGCCATCGTCATTCTCCCGGCCCTGGTTCGTTGGTTGATGATGCGCAACCGGGAAACCGTTGTCGACACAACTGTCTCAGCAGAAGTTTGAAGGATTCTATATGGGCATAGCAAAACGTGGAAATCTCTCCGACTTGCGAGGCGTAATGCGTCTGGCGGTGGAGGCGACAGTTGGTGTTACTGACGTTGTTGAGAAAATGCACCATACGATTCAGTTGGGACACGCCCCTTTCGGTGCTTCACGTGCCGATACTACCAGTGGCCTGACCGGTTTTGTTTATCGCAGCATACGTGGCATCACGCGGCTGGTTGGCAAGGGACTTGACGCCGGTTTGGCGCCGGTGGGTGCATTACTACCGGAGCAGGCATCTTCTGCCAGTCGTGATGCTTTTGTCTCAGTGATCAATGGCGTGTACGGGGATCACCTGATGCAGACTGGCAATCCACTCACCATAGAAATGGGCTTGAGGCATTTGGGGCTGCCGTTGGAACCTGGGCGGGTGGATGCCGATTCAGGGGCAGAGGGGAATGGAGTCTTCACAGGAAAAATACTCCTGTTCATACATGGATTGTGCCTCAACGACGAACACTGGACCCGCGACGGTAATAATCACGGGCAGGCCCTCGCCGATGATCTTGGTTACACCCCACTTTACCTGCGCTATAACACGGGTTTGCCTATCGTAAACAACGGGCGTGATTTGGCTGACTTGCTGGAGAGCGTGCTGCAAGACTGGCCGTGTCCCGTCAGTGAGCTTGCAATCGTAGGACACAGCATGGGCGGACTGGTTGCCAGAAGTGCCTGCCACCATGGCAGCGTGGCAGATCATGATTGGTTGCAACATCTTCACAAGCTGGTTTCCATTGGTACGCCGCATCATGGCGCGCCGCTTGAACGCGGCGGTAACTGGCTCGAATATGCAATGGATTTTAGCCCCTATGCCGCACCGTTCACTCGTATCGCCAAAAAGCGCAGCGCGGGTATTACCGATCTGCGGCACGGCTGCATCATTGACACAGGCCAGGATTTCGTACCGCTGCCCGCTGATGTTGAGTGTTTTGCGATGGCCGCCACGCTGGGCAAAAAGCGGAGCCAGCTCAGTGAACGATTAATTGGTGACGGCCTAGTGCCCCTGGACAGCGCGCTTGGGCGACATAAGGATTCATCCCGTACGCTGGCGTTCCCAAAAAGCCATCAATGGGTCGGTTTTGAAACAGGACACCTGCAGCTACTGGCCAGTCCCGGTGTTTATACGCAATTGCGCGACTGGCTCGAATAACCACTCCACTGATGACAATCAAAGGCATTAGCCAAACCATGCATCAGACGGAGACATATCTCCGACCTGTGTGGTGAGTTATTGACCTTTTTCTGCCTGTTTCAGAAATCGTTCCGTCAATTTATCCACCGACCAGGAATCCGGTGTCTGGCTGGGCGGATATTCAGCGAAAGTCTGCAGAAACAAGGTGGTTTGCGCCAGGCCCATGTAGACCCAGGGCGCCTTGCTGATGACCCAGTCCCAATAGGTATTCGAATTCTGGTCGGCGCGCTCGTAAGGATCACGGCGCAGGTTGAAAATTTTGGGCAACCTGAGCACGACTTCAGGTTCAGCCCACAAGGCCATGGTCCGGGCGCGCTGCTCAGCATAGACAATTTTCCAGTCACCGACCCGCACACCGACCGGCATGCCTGCATCATTCAGGTAGTGGAAAACCCGCCGTGGCCCGGCTTTGGCTTCCCCGCTCCAGTACGGCAGGAAATTGTACCCATCCAGGTGTACCCGGAATTTTGTACCACCGGCCATATAGCCCTGCTTTAGCTTGTTGGCAATGTCCGGTTCGCCGGCAGCTGCCAGCAAGGTTGGCAGCATATCCAGGTGGGACATGACCTCGTTTGAAACAACACCGGCGGGAATTTTGCCTGGCCAGCGGAACAGGGCGGGAATACGGTAAGCACCTTCCCAGTTGCTGTTCTTTTCACTGCGATAAGGTGATATTGCGGCATCGGGCCAGGTATTGTAGTGCGGCCCGTTATCGGTGGAATACATGACGATGGTGTCATCGGCAATTCCCAATGCATCCAACTTGTCCAGCAACGCCCCAACCACATCGTCATGGCCCATCATGGTGTCGTTGTATGGCCCCTTGCCCGGAGCGACCGACATCCGATGCCTTGGTGTGGGTGCGGAAATGCATATGGGTGGCATTGAACCAAACGAAAAAGGGCTTTTTAGCCTGTTGGGCACGATCGATGAAATCCAGGCTGGCTGCGAGGAACTCTTCATCAACGGTCTCCATGCGCTTGCGAGTCAGCGCACCGGTATCCTCAATTCTGCCGTCAGCATAGGAATGGATCACCCCGCGCGGGCCAAAATTCTCGCGAAAACCAGGCGCCTTGGGGTAGTCCGGATCTTCCGGTTCTTCTTCCGCGTTAAGATGATATAGATTACCGAAAAACTCATCGAAGCCATGATTGGTAGGCAGATATTCATCCTTGTCACCCAGGTGGTTCTTGCCGAATTGCCCGGTGACGTAGCCCTTGTCCTTCAATAACTGGGCGATGGTCACATCCCGGTCCTGCAGGCCGAGTTCCGCACCGGGCAACCCTACCTTGGTGAGGCCGGTACGCAGGCCTGACTGGCCGGTAATGAACGTCGATCGCCCGGCGGTACAGCTTTGATCGCCATAATAATCAGTCATCCGCATGCCTTCTTTGGCAATCCTATCAATACTCGGTGTGCGGTACCCCATGATGCCATCGTTGTAGGCGCTGATATTGAAGATTCCGATATCGTCACCCCAGATAATGAGAATATTTGGCTTGCCGTCTGCAGCCATGACATTGGCTGAGAAAAACAGGCCTAAGACAGACAGGGCCAGGAGTATGGGTGCATTTCGCAGTGATTGAGATATATTTCGCATTTTGATTCCTTTAGACAGTGACCATTTAGAATATCTGTCACTAACATAGACCACAAGGTGTACTCCGGTCAGAAACAGGTGGTTAAGGGCCAAGCTGAAAGAGTATTCCAACCCCATGTGTTTTGAATTTTAACGCGACCCGGGCCAGGATTTCCGTACCGGGCATTTGCCATGATTTTTTTGCCGCGTAGAATTAGGGCATATCTTTGTCGTGGAAAAGCCAAGTTGGGAAAAACACCGACATCAAAATTCACACTTCCGCTGGTTGAATCTCTCGTCATCCAGAATATGGATGACAAGTTGTACGCGCCTTAGCCGGCAAAGCCTGGAAATGCCGGCGGCATGTTTACCGCCGACATATATGCAAAGCTCCGCTATTTGTTTGGTGAACCCGGTATTGGCTGTTCACCACGTGCCAGGTTCATACGGTCCTGGGTCACTTCGTGTCTTGCGTATTTATCGACCGGAATCAGGAAGTGCACCAGTGCCGGCAGCAGGATCAGTGCACCGAACATGTTCATCACGAACATGAAGGTCAGCATCAGACCCATGTCGCCCTGGAACTTGATAGGTGACCACAACCAGGTGGCCACACCAATGGCCAGGGTCAGGCCGGTGAATGAAACCGCTTTACCCGTGGTTTTCAGTGTTTCGAAATAGGCGTCGTGCAGGTTGTAACCCCTGTAGAAATAGCTCTCGAGCCGGCTGTAGATATAGATACCGTAGTCGACACCGATACCGACACCCAGGGCGATCACTGGTAGTGTCGCCACTTTCACGCCAATATCAAGGAATGTCATCAGGGCCTGACCGAGTACAGAAGTCAAGACCAACGGCAGGATGATGCAAAGCACCGCACGGAAGGAGCGGAATGCCAGCAGTACCAGGAAACTGACCACGCCATACACCCAGACCAGCATCTTGTACTGTGCCTCGCTGACCACGTCGTTGGTCGCTGCCTCAACACCGGAATTGCCTGCGGCCATCACGAACTCGATACCACCGGTATCGTAGTCCGAGTTGAACTGATCGATGGCTGCAGTAATCGTCAGAAGCGTATCGGCCTTATGATCTTTGAGGAAAATCAGGACAGGTACCAGGTTGCAGTCGGCGTTCATCAACCCGGGTGGCATGGCTTTGCCACTGACCGAACCGTTCAGTACCCACTGGTTGCGGGTGATGGTGGCCCATTTTGGGCTTCCTTCATTGTTGCCTGCAATAAACCGTTTTGAGGCACTTACCAGGGAGAAGGTCGATTGCACACCCGGCACATCAGCCATGACCCATTCGAACAGGTCGACCGAGGAATAAGCATCATAGGTAACGCATTTCATGTCCGGCGTCTTCACCATAACGACGAAGACATCCGTACTGGCCGAGTAGTTGTCGACGACAAATTTATTATCCAGATTGTAGCGCGAATCTGCCCGTAGTTCGGGAGCGCCGGCATCAAGATCGCCGATCTTAAGATCCTGCCCATACCAGATGCCGAAAACAAGGGCTACACCCGCCAAAACCATCAGCGCCTTGGCTACCACCGGCCGCGTGTAAATGGTCGAAAACTCGCACAGCTTGTGATAAACGCCACTGTTTTCAAACTTCTTCATCCGCAGAAGTGCTTTTTCACCGATGCCTACGTAGGACATGAGAATCGGCAACAGAACGAGGTTGGTCAGGATGACTACCAGGACACCCACACTGGCTGCAATCGCCAGGTCGTGGATCACCTGAATCTCAATGACCATCAGGGTCGCGAAACCAATACCATCTGAGACCAATGCGGTCAGGCCAGGCACGTACAGTGAGCGAAAAGCAAAACGGGCCGCACCTTCGTTGCTCCTGCCCTCAGACTTGCCATGCATGATCGCATTGATCATCTGCACACCGTGGCTCACGCCAATTGCGAATACCAGGAACGGGATCAGCATGGAATAGGGGTCGAGACCGTAACCCAATACTTTCAACAGGCCGACCTGCCAGGCCACCGCAATTACAGAGCAGACAACGACGATGATCGAAGCCGGTAGACAGCGTGAATAGATGTAAAAAAGGATCAGCGTAATGATGATGGCGATCAGGAAGAATATCGCCACTTGACCGGCCCCCTCGATCAGGTCGCCCATGACCTTGGCGAAGCCGGTCATGTGGATCTTGATGGTGTCATCCTGATACTTGTCACGTACCAGTTCTTCGAGTTTTTTGGAAATGGATCCGAAATTGAGCGGTTCACCGGTGTCCGGATGAGTTTCCATCAACGGGGCCACAATGATCGTCGAACGGAAGTTGTTGGCGACCAGGTTACCGACCTGGCCGGACTTCATGATGTTGGCGCGTACTTGTGCCAGGCTGTTCGCAGAGCCATCGTAATCGTCGGGTACAATCGTGCCGCCGGTAAAGCCCTCTTCGGTCACCTCACCCCAGCGGACGTTTGGTGTCCACAACGATTTAACGCCGGAACGGTTAACGCCGGGAATGAAGAATATTTCGTCGCTGATCAGGCGCAGTGTCTCCATGTACTCCTCGGTGAAAATATCACCTTCGGTGGTTTCTACCGATATGCGCACGGCGTTGCCGAGACCGGATAACTCATCCTTACGCTCCAGGTAAGCCGCGATATAGGGATGCTTCACAGGTACCATTTTCTCGAAGCTGGCGTCCGGCCTGACCTTGATGGCAGCTGACACCAGGTATACCGTGGCCAACACGAAGGCCAGCAATATCCACAATCGTTTACCGAAAATTACCCGTTCTATGACAATTTCGACATCCAGAATGGCATTTTCCACTTGATCTACGGCACTTTTTAGCCCGTCTTTTATTTGATGTTCGCTCATCGTGGCCGCCTCATTTATTTTCAGAGTTTGAGTTTATTGGCGCGCCCGCCGGATCGGCTTTCCGAACGCCTCCCAGTCCAACGAGCAGAACGTTGCCACCCGCCATTTGTGCCTGTCCCACAATTGGCCTTCTGTCCGGATTCTTCGCCGATACAAAGGACTGCTGTCCGGGTGCACGCGTAAGGATGGTTCCACCTTGCCCGGTCAGGAAAACCGTCCCGTCGCGGAGAATCGTGCCGTTCATCAGTGTGAGCCTGGTTCCTGAATCCAATTGCTCCCAGGTATCTCCCCTGTCGGCAGACCTGAACAGGTTGCCACGCATGCCGTATGCCAGCAGTTCGTAGTCAGCAGCTCCGTTGGGAGGAATCACTAAGCCGTAAAACGAGCCCTCGTATCCGGGCTCAAGGGTATCCCAGCTGTCACCACCATCGGATGAACGGAACACATAGCCGGCCTCACCCGCAATATATAGATTTCCGTCCGGTGCGGGAACGATCTGGTTCAGGTGAAAAGCCTCGGGGTTGTTCATGCGGTCGGAGACCAATTCCCAGTTTTCTCCTCCATCAGCGGTGAAAATCAGCATGCCATAGGAACCCGTAACGAACCCTTCGTTTTCGTTGCGGAACCATACATCCAGCAGCGGTCGGACCGGACCGGCCGCCGTGTCATCCATGGCGCCCTCCAGCATGAACTCAGCCTCTTCCAGCATGAACTCGGCATCTTCCAGTTCATACTCGTCGGGTTCTTCCTGTGACTGCAGGGCTTCCAGTTCGCCCCTGGTATGCTCCACGATACGCTCCGCCACGGCGAGTATCTGCTCATTCAGTTGATGACCATCCAGTTGTTTCTGCCAGGTCGTGCCGCCATCGCTGGAATGCAGAATCAGACCGTCATGCCCGACCGCCCAACCCTTCTCAGGTGTTGGGAAATGAACACCGGTCAACATCACCGACGCCGGAACACTGGACTGTGCCCAACTCTCTCCGTCATCCGACGAGACGATGATCACACCATTTTGACCTACCGCTGCAAATGAATTGCCGTCACGGGCTGTGACGTCCAACAAAAGCGCATGGCTCGCGATTCCACTCTGAACAGCCGGCAATTCGAGCAAGTCAATGGCGGATACCGAAGAAGTGAAACCCAGAACTACAACCGCTATGAGCGACTGCAGTGTTTTGTGATTGAGAGATGTCATTGTTGGCAGTCTCCGATGCAATGGCGGCTGGAGGAAGTGTACAGCAAATTTGAAAATCAAAACCCGGGGCTGGCAAGATCGCCAGCCCCAGGCGTTTTATAACAGGGCTTAGCGTTTACCCAGACGCCTCAGGGCACCTGTACTGTAGTCCCTGCGTGACATTTCGAGGCCGAATTCGTACGGCTCCTTTTCTTCGTTGGTCAAGCCCAGCGTCAGGTAACGGCCGTCGTCCAGATCCATCAGCGTTTCTACTGTTATCCATGGAACATCAACGTTGTAGTACTGGATAGCGTGGGCCTCACCGATACGCCAGAGCTGGCCCTGGCCGTCGTACTGGTCCTTGATCGCAACGTGCCAGCTGTCCTCGTCAATAAAGAACACGCGCTTGGCGTAAATGTGACGTTTACCTTCTTTCAGGGTTGCCTCGATCTGGTAGACACGGTGTAGTTCATATCTTGGGAAATCCTGGTTCATATGACCCTTGGGATGAATCTGCTTGTAGGTCAGGTCAGTGGAAGCAAGTCCATAACTGTTATAGGGAATGTAAACTTCCTTCTTGCCGATCAACTTCCAGTCATAGCGGTCCGGTGCACCGTTGAACATATCAAAGTCATCCGCGGTGCGCGTTCCGTCGGATCCCTGGCCTGGACCGTCATAGGCAACCTGTGGAGCCCGGCGTACACGTCTTTGTCCCGCGTTGTATAACCATGCCCGGCGGCTGTCTGTTACCTGGTCAACAGTTTCATGCACCAGCAGAACGGTACCTGTTAACTGCGGTGGCGAACTGATCGCATAAGTGAAATAGATCAGCACATTACGATCTTTCACAGGGTCCTTGCCTTCTTTCAGAAAGTCCGGCCATGTAAAGGTATCCGTGATCTTGACCGGAACAAAGGCGCCGTTGGCCTGCACCGGCACCTGCACATAGGTCCGCTGTGCCGAGCCGCCCCGGTAACGCGTCAGGTGGTTCCACAAAACCTCGTGCGCATTTTGTGGAATCGGGAAGGCATGGGCAACTTCGAAGTTCACCACGCCGTTGCCGTCATTGACCAGTTCGGCAGTGCTGCCGTTTTGGCGAATTTTCGGATAGACATCCTCGGGATAGGCCACCGTGCGCCGAGTCTGGTAAACGTTCATCTTGTAGGTTTCGGGATACTTCTTGAACAATGCGACCTGGCCCGGTGACAGGTTGTCAGCGTACTGGTCAACATTAGCTGCGGTGATCGTGAAAAGCGGCTTGTCGTCCGGGAAAGGATCGGCAAGGTGATTGCCACCGGTGTAGCCCGCAGGCGCTTCGGTCAGTCCGCCGGTCCACTCCGGAATAGTGCCCGCTTCATTGCCGGCCCGCTCCGAACCCAGGGGGGTCAGATCGTTGTCCAGGCGTGCCAGTTCCGCTTCCGGCACTTTGGCGACCGCGGTGGTCACGCTCAGCGCCAGTGCTGCACAAATTGCAGCTTTTATGTAAATATGTTTCATATCAAATAACTCCTTTTGCTGATTGCGTGATCAGAAATCAAGTGAAAAAGTGAGTGAGAAGAAATCCCGGTCTGCTACCGGATTCGCAACACCGCCGCTGAACCAGGTATAGGAGATATTTCCCCGGTACTTGGTCAGGTAGTTAGCGCCCAGGCCGAGACTGACTGCCTTGCGACCATCCGAGAAGAAGGGCGTGGGCGAGGTGCCGCTGACGTCATGCGACCAGGCGATACTGGGTTTGAGACCGACCCCTGCAAATACGTTGGGATAGTCCGCTACAGCACGCAGGCGGTAGCCCCAGGAATTGGATGTCACGAACCCTTCATTACTCGTGCCACCGATGTTTGTCGGCGCGCCGAAAATGGGATTGCGTCCGTAGACCATTTCTGAATTCGGCGGCAGATTACTGACGCCGATCCAGGCAACTTCACCAACCAGTGTTACGCGTTGGGAGCCCAGACCCTGATCCCAGAAGTAAATGGCAGTGGTCTGCGCCTGGGTAACATCGAAGTGGTCCCAGCCTTGTGCCAGGCCGTCACCCGTGGTGGCCCAGTCACAAGCTGCCGTCCAGGCTCTCGGACCAAATTGTCCCAAAGTCGGTGGGGGTGGTGCGAGGCACGCAGCAATGGTACCGGTACCAGGGATAGGCGTGAGACCAAACAGGGCAGTCCCAATGCCACCGTTTAACTCTGTTGTACCATTCACGGCAACGGCCATATCTTGCTTGTAGCTGACTTCACCGGACAGTGCGACAACACCGACATTGGTTGCGAAGCTCAAGCCCCAGACATCCATGTCTTCCGGATATGCAATCTGGTAGTACGCCGGTACGGGTGCTCCAAAAAGAATGGAACCGGCGGCAATCGCGCCAGAGTTGAACCGCATGTTAATCACCGGCGTGCGGCTATGCAGATTCTGGTAGTAAAAGCCGAATTCAGTATCGATCTTCTCGACATAGTTGCGCACGGCGAGGCCGAATTGCCCGCTGTCGCTGGGCTCGTCGACGAATGGGTCCTTGCGTATGTTCATGATGTTCTGGCTAATGGCATCCGGGAATCCGGGGTCGGGGGCGAGCAACTGGTCACAGCCTGTAGACGCGAAGTCCACTGTCGAGAAGTAGGTGCCGCAACCATCAAGGACAGTTTCTTCCCATTTGATCTGGTAATAAGCCTCAACACTCCAGCCTCCACCAAGCCCCAGGTTGCCGTAGATTAGAGCCACGGGAAGGAAGGCTTCCTTGAGCTCAGCACCAGGACGCCGTAAAGCGGTGACATCGATGGGGTTGAGTACGTTGATACCCTGGATGAAAGTCGACTCACCCCAGTTCACCATCTGGCGTCCGACGCGCAGATCGAGAGGGTAATCACCGAGATCAAAGTCTCCGTAGACAAACAGGTCCAATAGTTCCAGTCCGGAAAACTGTGCAAAGTCAGCAAAGTCACTGTCGTTCAGCTTTGCTCCCGGCTGGTAGTTATTGGGTGCGTGACCGTGCGGCATTTTGCCGTTTTCCAGTTCGAAGTCATACCAGTACTTGATTCGGCCAAAGAAGCCGAACTGGCCGTTGTCCAGCTGGATTTCAGAGGTGCCCTTAATGACGTTCGAGAATATATCACCCTTGTCGAAGTTCAGGTTGCCGTCATCCGTCACAATGGTCGGGCCGGTTCCAAGGTTGCCAATTCCGACTAATGCAGGGTCAATGTCTTCCCCTCTCCAGGAAATACCGTAGCTGACGGTATTATCCCAGCTACCTTCCCAGTCACCCCACTCCCAGGTAACTGCCTGTGCAGTTGAAGATATCGCCAGCGCTGCGACGATCGCAGAGCGCAAAACCCAACGTCTTTTTTCTGTGCCAAGTATTCTAATTTTCATGGTCGCTCCCTATAGACGATTAACAAAGTTAACTCGATTCGGATTCAGTCCCACGCAAGAGTTCACGAATACTGTATCCCGTATAATGCCTGAGCCTAACATACTAGAAAATAATTTGGGTATCGTAAAGACGTAAAGAGCTCATGGGTGGTATACATTGCGGACAAATGACCTATGTCAAGAAACCTCCGGTATTTACACCTGAATTGCACCAGGTAAATGCGGGGGATCAACAATGAGCGCTTCGCTTTTATAACCGTTTGCTCCTTACCCGATCAAAAACAGCCCGCCCGTTGAATACCCGCCACGGCACCAGCAGCCCACTGCGCTTCTTGTATTCCAACCAACCGGAGTGCCGGGATATGGACGCATCCTTGAGCAGCATGCGCGGCAGGAACACACCGAGCCAACACCACAATACCACAACCCAACCGGCCCAGTGACTGACCAGCAGTGCATAGGAACCATAGATCATGATCTCACCAAGATAGTTCGGGTTGCGTGAATAGGTGAACACGCCGTCCGTGATCAGGCCTTTACGAAGACGCAGTACGATGTTCTTTTGCAGGTCGGCCGCGACCATCAGCACGCAACCCAGTGTATGTAGCGAGATACAAAACCAGAGTATCCCGTTCGATGGCTGAACGTTCCCCGAAATGAACAGGAACGGCAACAGCCAGTACCAGCCAACCAGGCCGGCATAAGTTGCCAGGACGCCACCGAAAGTCACCCGCTTGTCGAAGTAAATATCGCGAAAAGAGAAATCCTTGATCAACCAGCAATAGCCGTAGGTGCCGTGCAGCGCCAGGTATATCCAGGCGGCAGTCGAGTAGTTATCAAAATACACCATCATTGCGTAGATCAGGAAAACGGTGACCACCTTGTGAAAGTTGATCATCTGCGCAATCCTGATTACGCGTGGGCCGCCGAACAGGTCTTCCGTCACGTAGCGCAGCCATCGGTCCATGGCAATGGCCCATTGAGGGGCCGTCCCAGGTTTTCCGGTCGGAAGGGTTGGGTTAGCTTGTATGTTCATTAAGAGTGTCCATGTGCTGTCGGGCTAACGGGCCGTGTAGCCGCCGTCCACTACAAGTTCCGAGCCCGTCACGTAGCTGGAATCGTCCGAGGCAAGAAATAGAACAGCGTTTGCGATTTCCACCGACTCACCAAGGCGTCCCATGGGGATGCGGTCGAGCAATTCCTGTTGGAAGGCTTGTGCCTGCTCCGGTGGCATGCCGGCCAGGCCATCAGCGATCATCGCCGTGCCAACATAACCCGGATGTACGGAATTCACACGAATGCCGTAACCCTCCTGGGCGCAATGCAATGCGGCTGACTTGGTGAAAATACGCACGCCACCTTTGGAAGCGTTGTAAGCAGGAACCAGTGGTTCACCAATAATGCCCTCGATCGAAGATATATTAACGATCGAGCCGCCATGACTTTTCATCACGCGGATGGCTCCCTGTGTACCGAGAAACACGGATTCCATGTTTACCGACTGCATCCTGCGCCAGCCTTCGAGGGTTTCCTGTTCGATGGGCATTATTGTGCCAATCCCCGCGTTGTTGACCAGTACATCGAGATTTCCGAAATCCTGGACAATATCATCAAGCAATGTGTTCCACAGATCGGGATCCGTCACATCCTGTTCCCTGGCTACCGCTTTCCCGCCGGCGGTTGAGATTTCTTCTGCCACGCGTTGCGCTGATTCCAGGTCAATGTCTGTTACAACCACGGTTGCACCTTCCTCTGCAAAGCGTTTGCAAATCGCTGCACCGATACCATTGCCGCCGCCCGTTACCAGGGCAACTTTTGATGTTAATCTTCTCGTCATTTACTTATTCTCCAAATCCTGTATTTCTTTTTTATGGTCGGTATTCGATTCAGCCAGTAGCCGGTTTTGGCAATCGGGAAAGTGCTTTAAAAAATAATAGACCATAAACCAGGTCCCCTGAAAGTGGAACCAGTATCGGCCAACTGACAACACCCAGCACAACATCCAGAGTCGCAACCACGACCAGGGCCAATTTGGCGGCCCCGCCCAATTTGATTACCTCAGCCTGGCCTTCCAGGTCTGTTGCAGCCCGGTAATAGGCAATACCGAACAAGAACACCACGGTGAAGAAAAGGTGCAAAAACAATAGGGCAGTCGGTGATGACTCAAGGGACAGGAGTGCCAGAACCCAGTCACCCGCAAAGACAAAAACAATAGCCGTTATCCAGTTGAATAAAGCAGCAGATACAAACATGGCTTTCATGATCAATCTCTTACGACAATCACTCAGAGCAAGTCATGATTGATCAGCAATGATCCACCTTTCATTGCGAGTACTTCATTGCAACCATCTGCAATCATGCTGGCCCTGGCATCACGCAGCAGTTTTTCCAGTGGGTATTCCTTCGTCACACCGTTGCCGCCGAATATCTGCAAGGCATCACTGGCCACTTCAAAAGCGGTTTGTGTGGCGGTTACTTTGGCTGCTATGGAGCCCTGCAGAGCCGCAGATGGTGCCGTGGCGTTGTATTCAGCCGCACGACGAACCAGCGCGCGGGCCGCCTCGATTTTGCGGAACATGTGGAACAGGCGATAACGGACATTCTGATGCAAAATGATTTTCTGACCGCCGGCCTTGCGCTCATGGGCATAGGCCAGCGCGTGCTCGTAAGCCGCGCGTGCAATACCAACCGCAAGGTTTCCGACATGTACATTGGCCTCGGCCAGCGTGTGATACACCTGGTGTGCGTATTTATCCGGTCCGGCCAGCATCAAATTGATGGGCACTTCGACGTTGTCGAAATAGAGTTCACCCTGATTCAGTGCACGGAAACCAATTTTGTCCAACGGTTTGCCCCGACTGACACCTGGTAAATCAAGAGGTACCAGAACCGTGATGCCGGGTTTGATTTCACCGTCCTCTTCAATGTGACAATAAAGCGCGCACAACTCTGCAGTCAGTGCGCCGGAAACCCAGGCTGATTTCTGACCATTGATAATCACTTTGTCGCCATCAATTCGAGCCACACAGTTGGGCCGACCGTATTGGCCGTCTGCAGCCTGCAGTGTGCCGTCGTGATCCAGCATGTCGCTGCCATGGTCTGGTTCGGTAATACCCCAGCAACCTACTTTGCTTTCACAATACTCAACCAGGTCCAGGCGGTCAGCGACGACACTGAAAACTGCGGGCATCTGGCTGACCAGCATCATTCCGGCCAGGCCGGCGTCTCCCCAGGCCAGTTCTTCAGAAGCGATCAGCATCAGCCTTGTTCCTTCCGATGGTGACAACTCGGCCATGGCGGATACGGTCAGGCCGAGTTCGCCCGCCTGCGCCAATACCTCCCACAATGGGGATTCCGGTGCGAGTGCTTCATCGGCTGACAGGGCATCAATTTTCTCGCCCGCAGGACGCAGGACATCCCTGGCAAAGCGATGCGCCATATCCTGCACGGTTTCTTCCATTTCCGACAAGGGACCCTCCAGGCCGCTAAGAGGTAAGTTGATATATTCAGACATAAGATTCACCATTAATTAATTTTCTATCTAAGTTGTTGTTACATAAAATGTGCGGTCTAATAACCAGTCAGTGACTTGGCCAGCCCGCGCCCCAGGCGTCCGGGCAGAAGTTTCATCAGGACCGCCCAGACCTTGGCCTTCATACTCACGATATAACTCTGACCTGAACCGTTCAGCGCAGACATCACGACATCGGCAATCTGTTCCGGAACCAGGTCCACGGTAAACTTTTC